>Ga0247778_1001344_pt1 | contig 10915 bp, 2 predicted proteins | sample UWRJL049202B5_FD_179939 | JGI IMG/M metagenome (GOLD analysis project Ga0247778, IMG submission 179939) | Plant litter microbial communities from Arlington Agricultural Research Station in Wisconsin, United States - UWRJ-L049-202B-5 | ecosystem: Environmental > Terrestrial > Plant litter >... | reverse complement strand
AAAATTAGAAGAATTATTGTATAATTAATAAACAAAAATATTATCAAAATTAAAATCAAAATTAAAATATTTTTTTTTATTAAAATATTTTATATTTTAAAAATAAAATTGAATTTTATTTTTACCGAATAAATTTAAAAAAAAAATTATAAATTAATATATATTAATAAATTTTATAAATAAATTTTTGAAATTAAAAATATTATTTTTTTATACCCCAAAATTAATAATATTTATTTATTCAAATTTACCCAAATAGACCTTTTATTATTCAAATAAATAAATTATTGCTATTATATTATATTATTATATACGATATAAATATTAATAATATATAATATCGATCTAAAATTATTTTTTTAATACAATTAAATAAAATATCTTGGTCAAAATAATTTTAAATATTTAACTAAAATAATTTATAAAATCGATTTCGACCAAATATTATAAATATAATATATTTATAAAAATTATATTATAAAAATAATATAAAAGATTTTATATAATAAAAAAATTAAATTAAAAACCAATAAATTTAAATTTATTTATTTTGATTTTATTAAATTTATTAATAAAATTAAAAAATATAAAAAATAATATTATTTTAAATATATTTTGTATAATAAAATAAAATATAATAAAACAAAATATTTTAAAATAAAAAACTAAATATTTGATTTCTTCAAAAAATTCAAATTATATAATAAATATTTAAATATACAAATTCACTAGATATATCTTAATAGAAAAAAATTAGGATTTTTGAAAATTTTTTATAAATATTATTTCAAATATAAAATCAAATAGGAATTAATAATATTATATAATTTAAAATAAAATAAATTAATTGAATAATATAATTATATTATTTAAAAAAAAATAATATTTTTTTTAATATATAAAAAAATTCTATATAAATATTAGCCGGAAATAATTTTAATTATAATTTATTTAACAAATCGATTTTTTTATTATATTTTATTTTATTTTATAATATTATATAAAATATAATATAAATATAAACTAAAATTAAATTATTTTTATATTTTTGGTTTTATAATATATAATTTTATTAATTTTTACAAAAAAAAATTTGAAAATTATATAAAAAAAAATATTTTTTTAGAATATAATAATAATTCGATTTATATTATATTAATTAATAATAAAATTATTCAAAAAAATAATATTTATATCGACGAATTATTTTTTAAAAAATATAAATTTACGAAAATAAAATTTTTTAAATAAAAATATTTTATAAATTTAGATTTTAATTTAAAAAAAAATTATAATAATTTAAAATTATTAGAGAAATCGAAATTTTTATTTAAAAAATTATTTAATAAATTTAAAAAATTTTATATTCGAAAATTTATTTTTTTAATATTGCAATATAAAAAAATTTCAAAAATATTAGAAAAAAATTTCTAAAAATTATAATTATATTCCCAAAATTTTTTATAAAATTTTATAAATAATAAAAAAATCGATAAAATTTTTAATAATATATTAATTGACTTAATAAATCTAAAAAATATCAAATATTAACAAATTCTCGAATAAATAATATAATATCCTAGATTACGAATACCAAATTTATAATATAATAAAAAAAATATTATTAAAAATATTAAAAATAATATAAATTAAGGCTAATTAAATAATTTGGAGAAAATTTATTATAATCTGGGGAATATAATTAACGAATTTAATATCGATATATATATATATATAATAATAATTTATTTATTAGAATTTTTTAAATTAAATATTTATAAATAAATAAAAATTAGTAAAAATTGGCTAAAATAGAAAAAAATTATATATAATAAATAGAAATCTTTTATAAAAAATAGAATTTGGATATTGATTGATCGCCCAAAATATTAAAAAATTTTATCGATTCAATAAATTTAGAAATTAAAATATAATTCAAATAAAAAAATAATTAAATATAAAATAAAATAAATAATTCGAGAAGATCAATAATAAAAAAAAATAGATTATTTCGGTATTTTTATTTTTATAATTAAATTAATAAATTATAAAATTTTATTTATAAATATTGCAATTTTAGATTAAAAAATCGATTAAATAAATATTAAAATAATATTTTTTTACAAAGAAATCGAAAAAATAATTTATATTAAATAATTAAAAAATTTTTGAAATTCCAATAATTTTAATAAAATTTTATTATTGAAAAAAATATTTTACAAACTAAAATAAATTCTAAAAATATAATATTATATTTTGTCAAACTTTTTTGAAAATATTAAATTTATATTTTTCGATATAAATTTAAATATTTTTATTTATAAAAATAAAATAATTATAATAATTTATATTAATAATTTTTTAATTATTGAATCAAATCAAAAATATATTAATAATATTAAAATAATTTTAAATATAAATTTCTAAATAACCAATTTTGAATTATATAATTATTATTTAAAAATATAAATTATTTATAATAGATCAAATTATATTATTAAATTTGGTCAAAAAAAATATTTCTAAAAAATATTTGAAAATTTCAATATAACAAATATTAATCTAATATCAATCTTAATAGAAATATTATCGAAATATATAATTCTTATAGATTTAAAATTTATAATAATATCAGATAAATAATAAAAATATTAATTAATTATTAGATTATTAATATATATAATATTTAGGATTTAATTAAATATTATATATATTGTTTTTATTATTAATAAATTTTTTATAAATCCAAATAATTATTATTAAAATATAATAAAATAGATTTTTAGATATTTAAAAAATATAATCGATTTGAAATTGATTTTCTAAAGAAAATTGTAATAATTTATTAAATATAATAACGTGAATTAAATTAAAAATTATAATATATAATAATTTATATCAAAATATATTTTTAGTTTTGAAAATAAAATTATAAATTGGTTTTTTAAATGTTAATCAATTATCTTTTTCTTTTTTTATAAAATAAAATATATTGGACAAATATAAATAATCAAAAAAATAATTTGGTTCCGTCGTTTTTTTTAATAATTAAATCAAATATAATTTGGAGCATTATTTATTATAATTATTTTCTGCAACAATTAAAATATTATAATTTTAACAAAAAATCCTTAATTCTATAATCAAATAAAATATATTAATATTTAATATTATTTTATTCGAAAAAAAATCGAGAATAAAAATATTAAATTTAAATATATTTTAATAATAACCTAAATTATTAATAAATTTACAAAAATTTTATATTGTAATAAATTTAAAATATTTTATAAAATTATAAAAATATATTAATTCCGAACAATAAAAATTTCTTAATATATCAAAAATTAATTATAAATAAATTTTGGATTTTATATTAACGATTATAAAATATCAATATTTCTTATATAAATTTTTGGCAAATTTAATTATTATAAATTGAAATTATAACTGATTTTGCTTAAATTAATAAATCAATATTAAAATATCTCGATAACTGAAATTTGTATAAAAGAAATAAATAATAATTATATATATTTAATTTTTTTTTATATAAAATAATAAATTTTATTTTTTTTATTTAAATTTTTTTAAAAATCGTTTATTATAATATTTTTTTATTTTTTATATATTAAAATATTTAGAAAATTTAATTGCAAAAAATTAATAATTATTTATATTATTTTATAATTATAATAAACTGGATTTATAATTATATAAATCGATTAGTAAAATATTTAATAAATATTGATCGAAATTGAAAAAAAGTATAAAAATATTTCGCTCTAAATTTTAATAATTTAAAATACAAAAAATCAAATAATTTTATATAAATAAAACATAAAACAAGAATTTTATTTTATTTTTATATATTTATTGGATCCTAAACAAAAGATAATTATATATAAATAAATCGTAAATATTATTAATTTAATAAATAAAATATTTTTGGTATTTAATAAATTCTAAAATAATATCAATTTCGCTGAAATTTAAAAATATTTAATTTTAATTTATTTCTTTTTTAAATATTGGAATTTTATTTTCTTTTTCGATAAAACTTTTATTTTATATTTTTTTTTATATATATATCTTTTTTTATATTATATTAGATTCGAGAAAAATAATATTATTATAGATATATAAAAATTTAAAATATATTCGAATTTTATTAATAATACAATTTTTATCGAATAATATATTAGTCCAAAAACTTCAAAAATAATAATTATTGATCGGATCGGATTTTTTGTTATTAAAATAAAAAATTAAATTAGAAATAAGGAGTAACAATAATGCCCCTTTTATGCTTAAATAGTATAATTATTAAGATTTTTAAATAATATATTTTATTTGATTATTTTTGATCTAAACAAAAATATAAAAAAAAAAATTAAATTATATAAATTATAAATCCTATTTGCCCAAAAGATTTTCGTGGAAAAATATTAGAATAAATAAATAAATTTGGATATATAATTATAAGGGAATAAGGATTGAAATTTAGAAAACAAATATTTATAATTTTATTTGCATTTTATTATAAATATTTTTCGATACAAAAATTAGCACAATTTTTTTTTTAATTTTTAATTTTTTTCGAAAAATGCAATTTGTATTTTTTGATTAAATATAGATTGCAAAAAACCGAAAATCTTTATATTAGAATAAGAAAAACTAATTTGGACTCGATCGACGTTATGCCAATTATTAAAATTTTAAAATCTTAATAAAAAATTTTTAAATTATTTCTTAATACTATCAATATTATAAAAATATTTTCCAATAATATTGGGCTAAAATTATAATTCAATACAACCAAATTTATTAAAATTATAAAATCTAATTATATTTTATATATATCAAAATATTTCTTAATTGAATATATTTATGATATTAGGACGCCTAATAAATAATAATCTAATATCTAAAAGACTAATTAATATAAAAAAACGATTCGGCAAGATATTGATATATAACAATAAAGAATTGTCAAAAATCCGATCAAATATTTATAGGAACCCAAACTGGCAATTGATTATAATATTTATTATAATATAAAATATTTTATAAAAAAAATAAAATTTTGTAAGATCTGAAGGAAAAAAAATAAATATTGACCCCGATAACAACAAAATTATTTCTAATTTTAACGCCGATAATAATAAATTATTTCCAATAATAATAATAATAATCTATATAATTATAATATATATAAAAAAACAGATCCCGATATTCAATTCTAATAAAATTTAAAATTTAATATTATATTATTAAAATTTTTTGGGTTTTTAATATTTTTTTTTTCAAAAATTTTTTATTAATTTATATTATTTTTTTTTAATATATTAATTTTTTAAAAATTTTTTATTATTAAATTTATCGAAAATATAGATATTTTTTTTATTTTATAAAAATTTCTTTTTGAAAGATTAAGGTTTTATAAAACGTTGGGATTGAGTGGGAGTATTGAAATATATAATCTATGATCATATATATTATTTTTAACCACTATATCTGTCTATATAATAAGGGCTTCGCCCACCTTAGATCCTTAAGCAATACAATCAACTTGAATCTCCATATATCCTTTCAACAAAAATTATTAAATTATATTAAATTATATTAAATTTATTAAATTTATTAAATAACTGGAATTAATTAATATTATTGTATAAAAATATTTTGAAAAAATATTTTTAAAAAATGAAAATATTTTGAGAAAAATTTGGTATTAGATTAAACTCAGCGCTAAAAAATATATTACGATATATAAATAATTATAATTCTCGCATAATCCAAATAAGAATTAATATGGTCCATTACCATATAAATTAAGGTCTCTAGTACTTAGATACTATAATACAACAACATTACACTCCCTACCTTCCATGCTAACCGCTGCCTGTGCAAGATATTGCAACAAATAAATAAATATTTTTATTTGTTAAATTATTATTAGTAATAATAACTTACGTAATCCCAAATATGGTTTAAACCTAATTAGGAATAGCCTAGAACATTCTAGAAGATTCCCCGAGGTTGCCCGAGGGAAACTGAACTAGTTTACAAAATAGTTTCTATATAATTCCATAGGGTTCTATAATATATAATCACTGCGGGAACTAGTTCTAAATAGGCAGTAAGTTTCATTAATTTATGCATATAATATGTAATATAATATATAATATAGAAACTAGTAAAAAATTCTAAAATAAAAGCCTAGGATATAAATACCCTAAGCTTACCCTGTAATTAGGCTTTTTTTGAATCTAAGTTTTATTTACCTAATCAATTGATGCTAGTACCGATCCGGCAATCCTCACGTGCCCACTCCCCACATTTTCACAATTATAATAATTATTTAAAATTTCAAATAAATATAAATTTTTTTTTTCCAAATTTAAATGTATTAAATTTTTATAATTTGTAAAATTTTTTATATTTTATAAAATCTAAATCCAAATATTCAACAAAATATATATTTTACATTATAATATTTTTATATTATATAACCAAATAGATAATATTCTATAGATATTAAAATATATATTTATTAATTTTAATATAAATTTTAAATAAATTAACAAAATATTGAAATAATATATTAATATTAAACAAAATATTAAATTTTATATATATAATTATCAATCTGTAGGGTGCAGGGCGAATATTGCTAATATTGGTGAATATTTCTATATTCGCCTTTGTAGACTCTGGCGTAGCTGGAAGATAATCCGGCCAGAACAACTAATAACTGAGCTAAACTAATTCTTATTAAATACATACACTTTTTAAATAGGTCGCATTTTTTATACATCTTCCTACAGCCGCATCGCAATATACTACCGTCCAATAATTAAAATAATTGCAATATACAACAGATTTAATTGAGCTGTATCTATCTAACTAGGTTTTAATTTCTATATTATATTATATATTATAATCTAAATATATAAATAAATATATAAATATAGATATAACCAAATTAAAATTTATAACTCAAGATTAAGATTATAACTCGTATATTTCTAAACAGCCCCACTAAACCATCTAGAATGCATTTTTAATGCACTCCACCCCAGATTGTATAATTATATAATTGATTAAACCTATTATATTTTAATATAAATTGAATTTTTTATTATAATTTATTTAATATTTTTAATAAAAAATATTTTAACTTTTTTTTTATTAATATTTATATTAAATTATTAATCTGTAAAATGCAGGGCGAATATTGCTAACATTGGTGAACATTTCGATATTCGCCTCTGCAGACTCTGGTATAATTGGAAGATAATCTAGCCGGAATAATTAATAGTTAAATTAAATTAATTTTTATTAAATATATTTATTTTTTAAATAGGTTGTATTTCCTATATATTTTTTTAAATATATTTTTACAATTATATCGTAATATACTATCATCCAACAATTAAAATAATTATAATATACAATAGATTTAATTAAGTTACATCTGCCTAATTAGGTTTCAATTTTTATATTATATTGCGCGTCGTGATCTAGATATATAAATAGATATATAAATATAAGTGCAGTTAAATTAAGATTTATAGTTCAAAATTAAGGTTATAACCCGTGCACCACTAAACAGCTCTGCTAAACCACCCAGAGTGCATTTTTAATACACTCCACCCCAGATTGTTAAATTATAATCTTCTATTTTAAAATATTCAAAAATCTTTTTAATATAAATATTTTAATATAAATTAAGAATTTTATTATTATTATAAATAATTCTAATTCTAACAAAATATTATATTAGATTTATTTTATTTATAACAAATTTGATATAGATTTTTTTTTTCAATATTTTAATTTTATAATTGATATTAATATAATTATTATTATTTATCTTATCAAATTTTAATTTTTTTATTAATTTCTTTACAAATTTTTACTATAATCGAGGAATTTATTTTAATTTATAAAAAGTTTTCAGAAATTTATATTTATAATTATTTAGATCGGTTATTATTTTAAGATTATTTTAATATAATAATTTTATTATATAAATATTATTATCAATATTTGAAATTAAAAATATAATAAATATATCTATTTATTTAATTTCTTAATTATAAAATATTATTAATATTAAAATTATTTTCCAAATATAATTTTATAATTTTTATAAATATTTGATCAAAATCGAGTTTTTTATATTAATAAAATATTTTATAATTTAATAAATTTTTGTTTTAAAAACTAATTTATCGGGGATGATTTTAATATTAAAAAAAATCAATTTTTATTTTATAAATATAAAAAGATTTTTATATTTAAATAATCTATATTTAGAAAAAATAACAATTTTTTAATATATAACATTTGAATTTTATAAAATTTTCTCAATTATTATAAAAAAATTTAATTATTGTTGATATATCTATATTTATTAAAAAAAAATATAAATAATTAATATATAAATATTTTTTATTATTATTAAATAAAATATACTTTTTTTTAATAATTTATTTTTAATTATTAAAAAACTTTTTATAATTTTCATTTTTTATATTTTTAAATTTATCGGATTAATAAAATATTTTAGATTTATTATTTGATTCAAAATTTAAATAATTTTTTTGATTAAATTTGTTGAAAGAGCATTGGATTAACCACTACATATGGGGGCTGCGCCCCCATTATGTAGTGGGGAATGAGGGTGGCTGGGCCCGTAGGGCCCCAGCCACCCGACTAGCTAGCTATATACTGACACTCCCACTAGCTAGCTAGGAGGGGTACGTAACTCCTACAGGAGGGATACTTTACAGAAGATTTAGTTATACAAATGTATTACTATAGTTCCTATAAACCTTAGTCAAAATCTTATAAAAAAAAGATCTGGGGAAGAATTATTATATAAATACAATTAAGTCGAAAAAAAGAAACAATAATTAAATATAAATAAAAAAAAAGAATAAAATAACCAAATCCAAATATTCAAATTCAATTATATTATATATAATAAAAAAAACCGTAATAATTATAATAAATAAAATAAATAAAATAATAAAAACCAAATTATCTAAATAATAAAATATCCAATCAAAACCAAATATTTATAAAATAATAAAAATATTATAAATTATAATAATCTTTCTTTTAAAGTATAAATATTACTTAACTTCCATAATTTTTTTGAATACCTAGAATTTATTTTAATATAGGATTTTAGTTAATTTATTAATTATCTATTCTAAAATATTAATATACCATAATTCCACAATATTATTAGAGATCTTCTCATATATGAAATAATAATATATCTCAATATGTTTAATATAACCATAAAAGATTTGGTTCTTAACTAATATTATAATTTTTTAATTATTAATATAAATAATAATAGTTTTTATACCAAAATCTTTATTCGGCTAAAGTTGTTATAGGAAAGCCTGGAGCCAGATAATCTTTTTAATAATATTAATTTGGCTAATATATTCAATTTTACAAATAGAAAGAAATATGATAATTTGATATTTAGAAAATCAAAAAATAATTATTAAATCCAAATTAAATATATATTTTGATATAGATCAATATATATAAAAATCCCTAGCGAAATCTAAATTGATATAATTTATTAAAAATTATAAAAAATTATAATATATTAATCTAAGATATATTATTTTCTTGAAATATTTAAAAATATATTTTATAATATTTATATAAATTATATTAAAATTGGAAATGAATTATAAAATTATAAAAATAATAAAAATAATATTCAATTGGATATCTAATATTATATATATTAAAAAATTAATTATAAATTAATATTTTATATAAAAAACCTGATCTATTTAATAATCTAGATTAGTGGATATTAGTTGGAAGAAAATTTTTATCAGGATCTATATATTATTATAATTTTCTATATTATAATCAATAAAGATCTTTTATAAATAGGTTTTTTAAAAAAGTCAAAATTGCCGATAAGGTCGATCTTATATTATTTTTATATTTAAATAAAAATAACAAATATCCAAATCAAATATTTGGAATTATATATTTAAAATCTTTTTGAAAGATTTAATATTTTTTATAAATTTGCTGGCTAATAAAAAATCGTTAATATAAATAATAATAATAATATTATTTTTATAAAAAATAAAAATATTGATATCTAATAATTTAAACCCCAAAATAACTAGATAAATAACCAAAATATTATATCAAACCCTTGATAATTATTTAAGATTATACAGAGTTTTATTTAATTTAATTAAACCAGAAACTTTATAATCAATAAAAAACTTTATTTATATATCTTTTTTAATATTATTATAAAAAAATATAATTTTAATATTTATTTATTTAATTTTCTAATTATAAATCGCAACTAAAATAAAAATAATTTTGTAATTTATTAATTTAATTACAAAAATAAATATTTTAATAAAATTTAAATTTTCTTATTATTTGAAATTTTATATTATTTAATAAATTTTATATTAAAAAATCTTATTATATATTTTATATTTGAATTTGAAAACCTATTTCCTAAAGAATATTTAATAATTGATCAATAAAGATATAAATGATTAAATTTTATTCTTTATTAAAGAATTATATTTATTTTTTATAATAATTTTTTAATATTTCTATTATAAATTATTTATAATTTATTATAAAATCTTAAACTCAAAAAGTTTTATAAAATCTATATAGTTTAAAAATATAAAAAACAAATAATAATTGATAAATATTATATAATAAAAAATTATAAAAAAATTTAATAAATCAAAGAAATCAAATAATAAAATAATAATATAAAATTCTAAATAATTCAATAATATTATTTATTTAATATTTTTAGATTGAAATAATTTAAATTTATTATTTTTTTTAAGATAATAGTTTATTAAAATTTATAATAATATTT
>Ga0247778_1001343_pt1 | contig 10944 bp, 5 predicted proteins | sample UWRJL049202B5_FD_179939 | JGI IMG/M metagenome (GOLD analysis project Ga0247778, IMG submission 179939) | Plant litter microbial communities from Arlington Agricultural Research Station in Wisconsin, United States - UWRJ-L049-202B-5 | ecosystem: Environmental > Terrestrial > Plant litter >... | reverse complement strand
CCGATAGTTTCTCCACACCACCCACGGTATAACATGCCTGGTAGCTGCCGGCGGGCAGCATGCCGTTGGGATCCTGATCGGCATGAAAGGCCGGGGAGTTATAGACATACTGGATCGGACCCAGGTCTTTTGCCTGCAGCTGCCTGGCGCCCCTGGCTAGCAGGACTGGCACGGAACTGGCCGTCAGCACGGGCTGATTGGATCTTTCATCCAGCAGGACCATATTGATCCGTACGACAACCCCGGCACTCCCGGAATTGACCAGCAGCATATTCCACAGCTGGTTCTTCACCAGCACACCGGTCGGGGGAACCTGCAGGGTCATGGTGATCTGTGCCCGGGAGACCATCCCGCCCAGCAGCAGTACAAAGAGGATAGGAAATCTTTTTTTACACATATCGGTTCTTGTTCAAAAGTTTTTAAAATAGGTGAGCCTGCCTGTGTTATCCGGCACCAATTTTTTGTTCATGCCGGGGATAAATCCTTTGTCGGCTGACAGCTGGATCTGCCCCAGCCTTGGGATGCGCAGCGAAGCCTCTGCCGAATATCCCAGTTGTTCGATATCATAGGCTGTTTGTTTGTTATACTTGATACCGGCTCCCAAGGTTACCGCCTGGCTGATGGCATGCTGGACCTTCCCTTCCAGCATATATAACTGGTAGTCCTGGTTGCTGGCTCCTGTAGCATTCAATTGCAGGGTAAACCTGCCCAGAAAAACGGACTGGCTGAGCATCAGGTTGCGGGTATTGAAGTAGGTGAAGCCCGAGTCAGAGGCGCGGTTGTAGAACTGCGTATAGACCAGGGCGGTATTCATCATCACCTGGTGGTAGGTATAGGAGTGCGTCACATTGCCCACCATGGTATAGAAAAGATTCTCGATATACTGGCTGCTGCCCAGCTTGGTGATCTGGCTGCTGGGAAAATAGCCCAGGGAGATGATGGGCCAGGATCGTTTGCGCAGCGTGGCCTGGATGCTTTTAAAGACGGTGGTGCTGCGGTATTCCTGGCTGATCAGGGGGTTGCTGAAGTCATTGGTGTTGGCTCCCAACGAAATATCCAGCTGCCGTTTGAAGAGCAGCTGGTTAATGTTTGCGCTCCAGGCGCTCTGTGCGGAGCCATCCGTAAAGATGCTGAAGGACTGGTAGTTCATGGCCAGGTGCTTGTAGGCGGCACGGATCTTTGTTTGCGTGGCCGGGAAGGAGGCATTCAGCTTCAGGGCCCAGGCCTCGTTGCTGTGGTTGTTCATGCTGAACAGTTGGTAACCGGCACCGGTCTTATGGCTGGAATCCCCGCTGTAGGCCGGGCTGGACGATTTGGCGATCTCTCCGGTGAAGAGAATATTCCTGGTGAGACGGTAGTTGCCTTCCAGGGTCAGACCCATCAGGGATGCCGAAGGGACCTGGACATGAGAGGTATCGGAGGTCGAGGCATTATACAATTGTCTGCGGCCTGTGAAATAAGTGAGGATGACGCTATTACCGTCCTTGAGGCCTTTTCCCACCCTGAATACATTGAGGTATTGATGGGACTGTCCCGGACCCCGGACGATGATATCCCTGAAACGATAGTCCACGCTGCCCGTGGCCAGGGCGTAATAGGTCGAAGGGTTATACTCCGCCTGTACACCGTTGATGGAAATATTTTTAGCGGATAGCTCCGAGTAATTGACGACGGTCCTGCCGACATTGAAAGACCGGATCGCCATCAGGGTCTGGTAGCCTTTGGGCAGGGAAGAGTCGCTGATCCCCAGGGCCTGCATTTTTTTCTTTAACTGCGCCGGATTGTCCAGCCGCTGGATATCCTGCAGGGCCTGGTCGATCTCGGTTTTTGACCGTTGATGCGTTGCGGACAGCAGCTGTTGCAAGCCCTCGATCTCGCGGCGGAGGGAGTCAGCCTCTTTTCGCCGGCTGCTGTACAGCGCATCCATCTCGCTGATCCCATCAGTGGATGTTGTGGCGCTGTCGGTTTTGGGGACGGGTGCGCGTAAGGATAATTCTCTTGCTTCCACCATCCTTTGGATAAGGGCCGGGTTCTTCATCCATCCGTTCAGGCCCTGTAATTTGGTCCGGTCTTCATTCAGCAGCCGTTGCAGGCTGTCAAGGGTTTTCTGCGAGGGAAGGGCCCCGAGGAAATCCTTCCGTAGCTGCTCCCTGATCTGTTGTTTGAAGGCGGTATTGTTGTAGCCCATATTGAGATCGGAGAAGTTGCGGAATACGGAAGAGTTACTGAAATGATTGGTGAGAAAGACGCGGAAAGGGTATTGACCTTTCAGGAGGACGTCGAGATAGATCTGTATCGTATGCTGGTAAATATTATTTTCGTTATAGGGGGTGTCGACGCGTGAATAGTAGTTGAGGTTGTAGAGTACGTTGCCATGCACCTGCAGAAAAGGGACATGGGCTGCCGGTTCTGCCTGCGGGATCGGGGCAGGGCGATCCTTTGTCAGCTGCCTGTTCTCGAATTGCTGTGGCAGGGGGATAAAGATCACGCCTTTACAGGATCCGTGATCCAGGGAAGGGACAAGAGAGGCCGGATCGGGGGCTGTGTCCGTCGTCGTTGCGAGCCCGGGTGTCCGTTTGGCGGAGGGAAAGCTGTCTGCAGTATGGGGTAGATCTGCATGGTTCTTTTGAGGGCCCGGTAGGATATAAGGATGACCTTGCGGCAAGACCGAATCTTTTCGGGCTGCGGCCTTTTTCAGGAAATTCGATGGCGTGGCGGCGCCCATTCCCGGCAAGCCAGTAGGCGGCAGCGTCTGGCCTGCGGCAGTCAGCGTGTAGCTGAAAAGAAGGAATAATATGTTATGCAGTCTTGGCATGTATTATTTCCTGATGCTTCTTTTTAGATCTTCCATTTCCTGGCGTAAGGAGATGATATCCTTATTTTGTTCGCGCAAGCTGCGGATCTCGTCGCTCTGCATTTTTAATTTCTTCTCCTGACCGATGACATAGAGGGTCAGTTCTTCTATTTTTTTCAGCAGGGCGGCCTGGTTGCCTCCCACATCGAGGCTGTCCTGATCGACTTCCGCGGCCGATGCGACGCCGGGTAAATGCTTGTGCAGATTGATGTATTGTTCAAGATCAGCGATGGGAGTAAGGTGGTAGCTGCTGTCGAACACATAATCCGGCCAGCCGGTCTGCACAAGGCGTAATTTTTTCGCGGAGATCTCTCCTTTGACGGCCAGGGAGGAATGGAGGATGCCATTGGTCGCCAGGGAACTGGCGTTGCGATAATAGAGATTGCCATTGGCATCGCTGACGATGACCCGGGTCTGTGTGTCGTCATTGGTGAGGCCGGCAAAGCGGACGGTGCCGGTGGTGTGGAGTTGGGCGGTAGGGGATGCACTTCCTATGCCGACAGTTCCATTCTGCATGATGGACATGATCGGAGAGCTGCCATAATTCCCCGCATAGAATTTGATCCCAGTTGGGGTGGGATTGCCATTTACCCGGAGCGAAATGGGCAAATCGGCATGATATTGACCCATGATTCCTTTTTCGAAGGTGGGCGCAAATTGGAAGTAAGTGGGTGCATTTGTAAATTGCAACAAGTCGGCATTGTTCGCTGCGATATTCATGATCTTGGAACCTCCGTAGTTGTACCCGGTCAGCTTAAGCGAGAAACTATTGGATACGCCGTCGGAATCGGAGATGTTGTAAATGATCCCCTTCGCCCAGTTCGTTGGACCGGGGGCATTGACCGTCAGGTAGGTACCATCTGTTTTTAAATTAATCCTGGCATCCCCATTCAGATCCAGCGTTGTCTGGGGATTCGCATTGGCGATGCCGACCTTCCCGCTACCGGTCGTAGCCAATAATACATCCCCGCTGGTGGTTTCCATGGCGATATGCCTGGTGCCGGCCGGCAGGGAAGTGAGAATAGGATTGTAATAGACGCCCCTTATTACCAGGGCGCTGCTGGTAGGAGAAAATTGATAATTCGGATTGATGTGTAAAACCGATGTGTTGCTCCCGTTACCGCTCTTGAACCCGGATTGGATGCTAACAATACTTTGATCGGTCTGGTTTACATCCATGCCGACCCCTCCGGAACAATCGGTAAAAACGAACATGTTTTTTGCTGCAGCCTGTGTTGTTCCCTGGAATATAAAACTTTTGTAGTCCGAGGCATCTATGCGAATGCCCGTTGCCGTCGGACCTGCTACATCTATCCCCTTTGTAATGGCCATATTACCGATAAGATGTGAAGACCCTGTGGCCAGAACATTTCCTCCCACCTGAAGTTTGTAATTGGCGTTATTATCGACGCCGGCCATATTAATGCCGAGGTTGCCGGTGCTATATAATCTCATTTTCTCATCCGAGCAGACCCGAAATGAAATGGGGCTGCAATCCCTCGATCCAAGATATTGCGTGGCGGGATCAACGCCCAGGTTACCTGATAATGACCAGAAGTTGTTGGAGGGGACATGAGAGATGAGTGTGTCTGCCCCGATCAAATACAGGCTGTCATTGATCTTCACTACTCCTTTTTTAAAGATCGTCCTTCCGTTTCCGGTATTGTACAGAAACCCTTTAACACCCTGCGTGTGATTCTCAAGGATTAGTTCTGTAGAATCGCAGTTGGTCAGCTTCACGCTGTCGGCCTTGATGACATAGACATTTTGGGCATAGGAAGACCCTATACAGAACAGGAATGCAAATGATACCAGGGTTTTCATAATAAAATGACTTGAGGAATTATTTTTTATCCAGCACTATTTTCTTCAGTTCTTCCATTTGAGCACTGAGCGTCTCCAGGGCCTTGCTCTGCCTCGCATTCAGATCCTTCAGCGCCTTTATATCTTTTTCCTGCCCGATGGCGTATAAGGTCAGTTCTTCTATTTTTTTCAGCAGGGCAGCCTGGGTCAGGCCAACATCGATCCCGGACCGGCCTATCTCACCAGCTGAGGCGAGGCCGGGTAAGTGGCCTTGCTTTTTCACATAGCTCTCCACCTCATCCAGCGGCGAAAGCATGTAGCTGCTGTCGAATACATAATCCGGCCAGTCCCTGCCGGAGCTCTCCAGGGTCAGCGACCTGGCCCTGATAGGTCCATTCACCGCCAATGAAGATCGCAGGATGTCGTTAGCGGCCAGGGAGGCGGCCGTTCTGTAATATAATTTGCCGGTGGCGTCGCTGACAATGACTCGTGTCTGCGTGTCGTCATTGGTGAGACCGGCAAAGCGGACGGTCCCGGTGGTATGGAGCTGCGCCGAGGGAGCATTCGTGCCAAGTCCAAGGTTGCCGGATTCGGAAAACCTGCCAACCTCGACGTCCGTGACTCCCGTCATAAAGACCAATTGATCGGCACCGAACTTCAGGGGCGCCCTCTTATTGCCTATTTCGGCTCCGTTAAGGACTGTACCGATAGAATAATAGTTCTGACCATTAGGATAATTACCCACACCCTGGCTCCACTCGTTGATATTTGACACAGAAGTAACAAGAGCCGAAGAATTCACCGGTCCGTTGTAATTGCCAAAATAATAGTATTGGGCAAATACACAGGGATAACCAGAGGTATTGATCCTAAAACTTGGATTGCCCACATACCAGGGACCGGCGCCCGCGCTTCCAAGCCCAATATTCCCGTCACGTTCCACCAGCACATTCTTAAAAGCAGCGCCATTGTCAGAGACGCTGATCAGCGAGTTTTGTCCATCACCGGTATTGATGGCTCCCCCTATACGGATCTGATCCAACGCCCGGGATAGGTTTGGGATTAGCCCCACGACCCCCTTGTCCGTCGTTGCCTGGAATACATAACCCCTATCGGCTCCCCCACCGACCAGCACATTCCCGTTCGCAATTACCTGCAGATCGATGCTTTTGGTGGTATCGGTGAGTATCCTGCCCGCATTGAACACATCGATGCTTTGCTGATACGGCTTTAGGACGGACAATTTTGCATTATTGAAAGCGTTTTCAGTGCCAATAGCGATCTTAGGGGTGGTGCCGAATGTAATGCCCACACTGTCCATCAAGTACAGGGGCCTTACATCTGCCGGTGACCCGATGAAAGCCCGCCTGTTAAAATTCCCCTGGTAGTAAAAACTGATATATGACCCGTCACCAGAGCCCCAGCGCAGCCTGATCGCTCCGGAAGTGGTAGTGGTGGATGGAGAGATATTGGTAAAATAGTTATTGTAGATCGAACCGTTAACCTGCATCGTATTCACTCCATTATCCGTTGTTGTTCCGACCAGCAGCCGGCCCGTATTTGTCAATCGCATCCGTTCCAGGCTGTTCGTATAGATACCCAGGTGATTATTATCAAAGGTTCCCAGCACGCCCGTTGTTCCCCACCGGTTTCCTCCCTGCACCCAGGCATTGTACTTCAACGAATCGGCCCCGATCAGGTACAGGCTGTCATTCACTTTCACCACTCCTTTTTTGAAGATCGTCCTCCCATTCCCCGTATTATACAGAAATCCTTTCACCCCCTGTGTATGGTTCTCAAGGATCAGTTCCGTAGAATCGCAGTTGGTGAGCTTCACACTATCTGCCTTGATGGTGTAGACATTTTGGGCGGATATGGAATTGATCATAGGGATCAGCGCACACATTATCGACAGTTGTTTTATCCGATTATTCATGGAGGTTTAGTTAATTCATTTATTCTTTCCTTAAAAAGTCGTTGCCTTGGTTCCTTTATAACCGCTGTGGATATCATTTCCGCCACTGACTGCTCTAATAGCCTTAAGCCTGTAATAGTAGGTTGTTCCTGTTGTCAATCCAGTATCATTGAATGATGTGCCGGATCCCCGGTATACTATTGTCTCATTCCAGAAGTTTGGAGAAATTGCGCGTCGCAACTCATATCCTGCGGCAGCATTGGATACGGCATTCCAACTGATATTAACCTGGGAGGCAGACGCTGCCGTTGCAGCAAAGCCAGCGGGTTTAGCAATTTTTAACGAGTCGGGATATTCTTTTACGATGGCAATCGCCCAAAAATTGGAAACACCGCTGAGAAGATATGGCGTATTGGCAGCCAGATATTGCCGTAAGTCAACGAATGTATAATAAGATGCTGTCGAGATAATACTGATCCTGTCAGATGGGGTCGGATGGCCGGTAACAGGATTTCCCGAAGTGTCCAGCAAGGTATATGTGTATGTATGAGCTGCATTCCATTCTCTTCTAAGCATGTAACGGTTACCGCCGGTATACAGAACGACAGTAGCGTCGGTAGTTGCGCCCAAATATCTGCCTGACTGATCGATCAGTTCAAATGCTATGACACCCGGGGTAACCGTATCCAAGGATATTGTATAAGTATAGAGTTGGGATTTTTGTGTCTGCCACCTTGTATTATCGCCGACCAGATCGATCCCAATGCCGCTGGATTGCAGGAACATGGAGTATTTGATTCCGTCCAGGTCTGCAACTGTTGCTTGGTGAAAAGGATAGGTCGTTTTATCCATTCCAATGGTTGCGAAAAGTATGCTCTGGACACTGGGGAAGCCCAGTTCCAGCTCAAGAGAGGGGGTAACAGAGACGAGGGAGTCAAAACCGACAAAAGAATGTCCGCTGCCGGTCAGAAAATTCCATATAATGGGGTTTCCGGATAAATTCGTGCCCGTTGGCCGGGGAATACCGGCATAGATCTTAATCAACGAATCGTTGAAAATTCCCGGGCTGCTGACCGTCTTTAGGGTATCGGCACCGATTATATAGGTCGAGCCGTTCAATCTTTGTAATGCCCGCTGAAAGACTGTTCTGCCATTACCTTTATTGAAGAGAAAACCCGGTACATTTTGCGTATGATTCTCGATGATCAATTCTGTAGAATCGCAATTGGTAAGCTTCACGCTGTCGGCCTTGATGGTATATACATTTTGGGCTGGAGATGTACCCGCCAGAACGGAGAGGATAATTAATAGTGACACGTTTTTGATACCAGGCATGGTTTAGATTATTTGTCGCGTTTATGAATCAGGATTTTCCGAAATTCCGCCATCTCTTTTTTCAATACTTCCATTTCAGCGGCCTGGACCTCCAATTTCTTTTCCAGTTTCATGTTTGCCTCATTTTGCCCTACCGCGTAGAGGGTCAGTTCTTCAATTTTCTTCAACAAAGCTGCCTGGTCCTCTCCTACATCGATGCCTTCCCTGGCTGCTTCCGCGGCGGATGCAATACCCGGGAGATGCCTGTATCGTTGTATATATTGCTGTACTTCCTTCAGATCCGGCAACCGGTAGCTGGTGTCGAATACATAGTCCGGCCAGTCGGTCTGAACCAGGCGCAATTTTTTTGCAGAGATCTCTCCGTTGACGGCCAGGGAGGAATGAAGGACGCCATTAATGACTAAAGAAGATTGAGCCACTTTATGAATGGCATGGGTCGCGCTGTTAATGACCAATACAGAATCTGCGGATGTGCCTGTGATGACTTTGTTTAATCTTATCGAATCATGGAGATAGGTGTCACCGTTAACAATGAATTTGGCAGTGGAAAGAAAGCCCTGATTTAATGTTTGGTTGATCTGCAGCTGCCCTGTCGAAAAATCCCCATACATCAAACTTGTCGTTGGTGTATCGGCAATATATAATTTATGATTGCCGGTTTCATATTCGCCAGCCGCAGCGCCCAGAAATACATTGCCATCTCCTATACTATTATATCCTGCAGCGCTTCCGAGCGCTGTGTTTCTTAGGCCTGACTGGTTGACATAAAGGGTAAATCTGCCCCATCCGGTATTTTCCGATCCTGTGATAACATGCAGACCAGAAAGATATCCACCCTGCGTATTACCGGTACCCGATTGGTTATTCACCAATGCATTGGCTCCGATTGCTGTATTATCAAGGCTGACGTTACCAGAATTAGCATCTCCGCCCCGACCTACCGTCAAGCCATTTATCATGACGTTTTTTGTCGTTAACATACCTCCATTCACCTGCAACCGGTGAACTCCATTATTTGTAGTGGTTCCTATGAGAACATTCCCCGAAGTAGTGCCAAACATTACATTTCCATATGTCGTTTCAATGGCCCGATGGTCGACCCCTGTTAAAGATTTTGGTAATGGTGAATATAATATTCCCCTGACGATCCCTGAATATGTACCGGATGTATTGATGGCGCCGTCCACTTGTAACATATTATAGGTTGCATTTCCGGAGCTGGGATTGAAATCGAGGTAGTTACTGGTATTCCCGATGATCCTTACGCCCGTTAATACACCACTTGTTGGGAAAAATCCCCCGGAACTATACACTGCATTTGACGTTAACTGTAATATAGTGCCTGCATTTGCTCCCTGAAGACTGGAACAAACAATTGCGCCATTCGTAGGCCCGCTGTTTAATGTAAGAATATTTCCAAAACTTGCAGGAGTAGTCAGTGTAAAATGACCGTTGTTGGGATGGGTCGTAATACTACTCAACCCCATCACGATGGTGGGATTATTAGCCGTATTGGAGCCGATCGTTATTTTATTGCCATTTGCACTGTTCCATGCTGCGGTTATAATGGCCGGTTGATCTGTGGAGGTAATAGATATATTCCCGTTAACCTGGAACTTACTGCCATTGTCTGTAGTAGTGCCCAACAAGAAATTCCCCGTATTGGTCAACCGGGACCGTTGGGTATTATTAGTATAAAGATCCAAATGATTATTATCCAAAGTTCCCAGTACACCCACCGTTGCCCATCGATTGCCTCCGTGAACCCATGCATTGTATTTCAATGAATCAGCACCAATGAGATAAAGGCTGTCGTTAATTTTCTGCAATCCCTTCTTGAAGGTTGTCCTGCCATTTCCGGTATTATACAAAAATCCTTTAACGCCCTGCGTGTGATTTTCAAGGATCAGTTCTGTAGAATCGCAATTGGTCAACTTTACGCTATCGGCCGTAATGGTATAGACCTTTTGCGCGCGAAGGATACCTGCCCTGCATAGCAGGGCCAGCAGAAATAATATGTATTTCATAAAAAATATTTAAGTACGCGTAGGGGGAAAAATCAGGACCTTACGGACACCATTGGATGTCGAACGAAGATCAAAATGAGTAGATGACGTAATCTGAGGGGCAGAGGCATAAAAATGCCTGCACCATAACTAGTTAAAAAGGTGATCATTTGAGTAGTTTTTTGTCGTTTGAGGGTAACTGTTGTTAATGAGGTGGGGCGGATCGGGATTAGTAAGACCAATCTAGGGAAATAAATTATAGCGACCTATACCACATAATGGTAATAACTCCGTGGAACGTTCCCGAGAAAGAAATAAAAAAGCGTAAATTTTAATCACTTACCGCGCTATATTGCCTATAGACGTGTTGGATTATACGATAAACGTGTCGTTATTGATTAGTAGTTCCACGATTTTTTATGAAATATTACTTTTCAAAATCGAGTAATTTTACTAGAAAAAATTAGTGTTTTCCGAATCTACAGAGCTTAATTTTTTTTATATATGTTTTCCTAACGATAGATCATTCCAGTAATAATATATCAATAACAAGTTGATAAATTAGTCAATGAAGGTGCGTCCTTTTTCCTAACTTAACGGCGCAAAGATAAATCGTCAATACTATATGGAACCTCCTTCATGGCCTGCCAGGTTCAGCCGTCTGCGACAGCTGTTTTGGCTGTTTTCTCTGCTGACCATTGCCTATATGATCTGGATCAGAACCTATTTATCCCCCCTGAGCTCGGGTGAGATCGTCCAATTCGAGATCGCCAAAACAGTCGCGAGGGCCAATGCCATCATCCAGGAATGGAAGAGCAGCGGTAAATACGAGCCGGGTATCAGGAGCCTCTATTTAGATTACGTATTTATTATCCTTTATACCATTGCCATCGCGCTGGGCTGCCGGTTCATTTCCGCCTGTACCGGCAATGATATCCTAACCAAGGGTGGAAGGGGGTTTGCCTGGTTGATCGTAGGAGCCGCCATCTGCGATATCATCGAAAATATTGCTATGTCCAAGACCCTGCAAG
>Ga0247778_1001342_pt1 | contig 10959 bp, 15 predicted proteins | sample UWRJL049202B5_FD_179939 | JGI IMG/M metagenome (GOLD analysis project Ga0247778, IMG submission 179939) | Plant litter microbial communities from Arlington Agricultural Research Station in Wisconsin, United States - UWRJ-L049-202B-5 | ecosystem: Environmental > Terrestrial > Plant litter >... | reverse complement strand
AGCCAAAAGGCACGAAAAAAAAAAAAAAAAAAAAAAAGGACAATGGAAGCATCAAGGACATAATATTTGAGAACCTACCGATCGAAGCCCATCCGCCCCCAGCAGGACATCTGCTGTTGCAATTGTTCCATCTTCAAACTCCAAGGTTACGCCAGCTTTGGGGTCCACATCCACAGAGACAAGCTTCTTCCGCAGATGGATAATGTCCCGAGCTACGTTCTCCAGTAAGGCTTGCTGGAGATGTGCACGATGATAGCGTGCAGTTTGATGCAAATATTCCGTCACATTATCGTGTGTATCCATGCCAATTATCTCATTCGTCTTCCACTGCAACACGGCTGTGTCAGCGAAATGGAATAGGAAAATGAGACCTCTTCTAGAAGACTAGTGGGCTGCAAAACAAGTGACCTACATGGCGGTATATCATGGGGATGTTCGAAGGTCCTCGATAGGCTACTTCATCGCTAATGACGTTGTCGAGGCCCAATCTTTCAAGTGTCCGCAGACCATTAGGTCCCAGAGCTATGCTAGCCCCAATTTCTTTCAATTCAGTTGCTTTGTCGTATAACGTCACTTCTATGTTGGGGTGCTTTCGAACAGCAATAGCGGCTGTCAGGCCGGCGATTCCGCTGCCAACTATGGCCACTTGAAGTTTTGCTGAATCTGATACATTCGCCATCCTTGACTGAAATTGGCTCGAGATTTTGTTAAACCTAGACTTGACAGAAAGTGGCAGACGCTACTAATGGGGTTTTTGGATTGAAACCGATGCAGGTCGGATGTTCGTGGTGACAGCTTTTGTATAGCCTTCCCCCATTCTTCGATTTATCATATGGACGTACCCCACACCAAAGAAATATGGCGCCTTGGTAATTGAGAATTCTTCGACAGAAACGACAAGAAAATGACGAAGATTGAAAGATAAGCACGCAACAATCACCTGACGGCTGTTAGCCCAAAAGCTAGCCAATCAGAGGCTTACCTCAGACAGCTCCTATAAAGTTATAAAATGTGGATTTCAAGAATCAATAAAGAATGCGCGGAGGGTCCGAAGTGCCCCTCGATGATGGGATTCAGAAAATGTCTGAGGCTCAATTTGACGGAAGCCAAGGCAAGAGCTTCCCGAGCTTGCACCAATATAAAGCAGAAGTGGAAGGTTCGACTGGGTCACGAAAGATGGCATGTTTTGGCTCGCTCTTGCCATCCCTTGTAGCTGAGAGCAAGAATTATGTGGACTTGATCAGGGACGAATCCCAAGATGGATCTCGAGAACCTGGTCTCGCGTCGCGCGCAGCCATTGGGGCTTTGAAGCCAAAAAAAAAAAAAAAAAATTGCGCTGGCTGTACAAGATACCAATAGCTCTATCAGCCGCAGCAGGTACGATACTTCGCAGTTCTGCGAGAGTTCGGTAGGGGCGCTCCGTTGCCAGCGTGACATCTGCAGATATAATACCGTTTTGTTGACTTTGGTTCCAGGGAAGGAGCGAAGGATTGGAAACATCCAGTTTCAGTAGACCTGCCATAAACTCACGATGAGCTCTGAAAGTGCTACCTCATCACCAACCACCGCAAAAGTGCAGAATGATGTGCCTCGACCCTTCAACGATTTGTTGCAGATTCTAGAGTCTACCGACCTGGAACAGTAGACCTACGCTGCTTTGGTAGCCCTGCGTAGAATCTCATCTTCTTATCTCCACACAGAATACTTGTATATTCGGCAGTCGGGATGCCTATCTGTTCGATGTCGAGTGGAGCTCTCACAGGAGGTTCTGATTCCAGAACATACGAAGGAGGGATTCGAGCAAATTACCGGCTTTCTCGCAGGCCATGATATGGCAGCATTCTAGGAAAGAGGTCCATCAGCAATTTGATTGATAGCGCGAATCGCTGGGAAGTGTTGAGAGTCTAGTTGGTCGGCGTTGATACAATAACAATTCGGACAGAGGAGGACGCGTGTTGTGGCCCGCGACTTCGAATGCGAGGGCAAATCACTGTGTATGTGCTGATGGACCGTCAATTCATATCTCTGCAGAGTCAAAAAATCAACAATGGAAGGCAAACCTGCTAACCCATATACATCGGCGGTGTTGGAGTTTTGGAAGGGAGGTTGTTGGATGCCGCCAAGAAACGCGTCAACTCTCCTCAAGCGACGCGATAGCCCCGCACCAATTCAACTTCCTTCAGACATCAAGAACGAAGAAGACGACCAGCCGACCATAAACCCCAGTTATTGAAATAGTTTCAATCGTTTGGTTTGAAGGAATGAGTTTATTCCATCATTGACTCCAGGGTTACAGCCGCTGGGGTATATTTCCAGCCAGCGCTATACCCCTCGATTCACGTACGGGATGCCACAAGTGGGCTTGTCCTGTACCCATATTCTGTGATACCGGATGTATGTATTCGAAACCCTGCTCCAATCAGCCTGGGATTAAGGTGTTCTCCTGCGCTACGAATCAAGAGTGGGATGCTACCCACCAGCTATCTCCCCAGGCTGAAGCTCAGTAGCAAACAGAGGAAAGCTATTATTTCGCAGCAATATTTGAAGCGCACTAGTCAAATTAATGCTTCATCGGATATATACATTTCTTTCTTGAAAGTATGGCACCAGCAGCAAATGATTTGGCACAGCCGAAGTCGAGCCAGCCAACTCTTAAATATGCAAGTGGCGACCCCAGCTTGTGCCTGCCCACGGATGTTCCTACTGGACCGCCGTCTTTCGAAGATAAGTATGAGGAGCGCAAATATCTAAAGCACAGGCTTGCCCTTGCTTTTCGAATCTTTGCCAAGTTTGGGTTTGCTGAAGGAGTTGCGGGTCACGTCACATCGAGGGATCCCGTGGACCCTCAGAGCTTTTGGGTTAATCCTTTTGGTACGCTGTTCAAGGAGATTATGGTAGAGACATTGAAATCTGACTCTATAAGGACTGCATTTCTCCCTCATCACAGACGATGACCTTATTCTGGTCGATCATACTGGCGTGGTCATTGACGGGGGAAAGAATCGAATGCTAAACTATGGTAAATTACCCCTCAGCCTGGTGAACTCTCTGCTGAAAACACCACACCTACAGCTGCATTTGCAATCCACTCGGCAATCCACACTGCTCGACCAGAGGTTGCGTGTGCAGCACACTCTCACAGTGTCTATGGTAGAGCTTTCTGTGCCACAGGTCGAACGCTTGACATGATAACACAGGACTCTTGCGTATTCTATGATGATCATGTTCTTTACAGGTATGCTCTCAAGAAATCCTCCTAGACTTTTCTGACATCAAATAGCCAATTCGCTGGAGTCGTCCTCGCATCAGAAGAAGGAAGGAACATCGCGCAAGCTCTCGGACAGAAAAAGGCAGCTCTCCTTGGTAATCACGGATTACTGACCGCAGGAAGATCGATAGAAGAGGCAGTACAGTACTTTGTCCTACTCGACAAATGCTGCGAGGTCCAACTAGCTGCTGATGCCTCGGCCGCCGGGAGTGGGAAACCTCTGGTCAAAATTGGTGATGCCGAGGCGAAAGCTTCGTGGGAAGCTCTGGGTCAAAGCGCGAATGGTTATTGTGAGTACACTTTATTGAGAATGATTAGCCACTTTCTGATGAATCAAAAGTCAATGGCTTGCCTCTTTTCCAGACTGTTGAGGCAGAGTTCGGCCAGAGGACATTCCTTGGGCGAGGAACCGAGAATATCTAGACACTTAAGTGGGACAGTTGTCAACCATTCTCTAGCTCCAATATGCAGCGTAGGGTCTTGTGTCTACGGACGATGCCTTGTTCTGCTGACTTTTCTTTGTTGTTCGAAATACCGTAGGTAAAGTATCTGAATGCAAACCCGCGGAATATTCTTCGTTCTTTGTTGCTGACTTTTGCAATATCTGCGCCTTTGTTTCAATACTGAAAACTCTGAAATCCCTATTGTCAATTGTTGTGAGGAGACCATCTATTCATACTTTGTATTCGTGCATCACATTGAGCTCTGTCTCTCAATCTCCGACTCACACACCCGGCTAGATATTCTGATCAGCATGGTGGCTGCCGAGCCCACAAACCAGCCTCAAAACATTCTCGAAGATGCAGCCAGCGTTGGACGCATACTGTATGACACCACAGGCCAACTTCTGTCCCCAAGTCAGGCAACCCAATACCCTAACTAACTAAACGCCAAAACAAATTGGCTGACATATTTCTCATAGGAGGTCAACGAGAATGGGTGAGCGGCTGGACCGATCTCGCGAAGAAGTACAGCTTTCCCCTCGGCAAATTCCGCGGCATCGATCACAGCATCCTCCTTCCCCTGAAAAAAAGCGGGTTGACACCCACATCACCTATCAAAACCAAAGAGGAACGACGAAAGCTCAAGTGGAAAAGAAGACTAGAAATCTACCAAAGACGACGATTCCGCGGGTTCACAGCAGCGGAATTACATGATATGGGTGCTTTGGCGGCACTGGATACTGCGGAGAGGGTATGTGACTTACGGAATCCAATCCATCCGATTTTCCGAAAGTCACAGTGGTTTACGGAGGAGACTATGCCGAAACATCGGGGCGCGGTCCCGATTCTTGGTGCGGAGGAGGGGTTTTGGCTGGTAAGGAGGTCGTATGCTAGTGCTTGGTGAATTTGAGCTCATGTGTGTGTTCAATAGGCAGAAAATCCATTCGTGTGGGACATCTTGGAACCGATTCTCAGACTAGCGACGCTGATGTTGACTAACCAGTGCCGGTATTCGTGGTATGAGCATCCCTCCTAGTCTTGGAATTGCTTGCCCCTGACACAACTAGGCTTGATGCACTATTCAACGGCCAATTTGAAACAGCACACAATGACTCTGTTGGCAAAGTCATAACACACTTCTACGAACGCCCACATATAGAGAGAATTAGAAGGCCTACAAATGAACTCCTGCAAGATCAGATAATGCGCATGTGCAACAATGTATGGTTCGCGCTTCACAGCGGCTATGAAGAGCTTTCGTCGGGCTTGTCTGTTAAACCGACAAATACGTATGGAATAACGAGGAATCATGGGCCGTATGAGAGAGTGGAGATTAGTATTGCTATCGAAATGCTACAGCCCCTGCTAAGGAAGGACTTGACGGATGCTGAGAAGTGAGTTCAATGGGAGATTATGTGGGCGCGTGATGTTGCTGACAAGTTCAGGTTGGGACTGAGGCTTAGGGCTGCGACGACCTTTCTTCATGAGCTAGCAGTAAGTTGGAGCATCCTTATATCAATCAAAGCAAGAGAAATAGGATGTTGATGTGAAGTCTAGCACGCGGCTTGGAGGTCCATCGTCCTTGCCAACGAGCAAGAAGCATCAGTATTCGAGCCCTATTTCGCAAACGAGCCTCTCTCAGAGCTAGGCTATTCATTTATGGACAAAGTAAGCACTCCCCACACCCCTCCCAATCCGCACTAACTAACCGCTTTCTCTAGATTTGGGGCGGACAACCCGAATCCATAATCCGCCCCCTTTTCAACAAAGGCGGCCCCGGCCTCCCCAACGGAGGTTTCTACAAAACAAACTGGTTTACAATCGTAAACGCCTCCTACAGAACCTCATTTGGCGCCCCAGTACTCAACCCAAAACCCCCTGAGGGCCAGGAAGATCCATTCAGGAATATTGAATACTGGCCCGTACCGACGAGTTGGTATTGCGATGTTTTTAGAGAGAATTTCTGGGAGTGCGATGTCAGGAGGAAAGGTCCTGCTGCAGCCGCTATGACGCAGGCGGAGTTTGGGGTGAGGGTTATACAGGCTCCGATCCCGAAGGTGGGAGGGTACTATGAGACGTTGGAGTATTTTTTGGTTGATGAGCTATTACCGGAGCGAGAGAAGCTTGAACGTCAGCTGGAACAGAGGAGGAGTATGAGAGCGCGTCAAATTGAAGACGCGACGGTGAGGAGAAGGAGGAATGGTGATGAGCATGACAGCGATTCTGATCTCGTCGAGTACGATGCTGCAGAAATATCAAGCATGAAACCGCCTGAAGTCACGTATCATTGTCCGAGATGGGACGAGATAACCTCGTACCTCTTCAACAACCGCGGACCACTGGAGCTAGCCCTAGATACAATGGGAACTATCCCAGTTCCCTCGTTCTATCGCTACATCAGAGACAGAGGCGGCATCTCCCTCACACCCCTAGAATTCCGAAACTTCCTAGGCGTAGCGTCCGCAAAGGGAGAGCTATTCAGGTGAGTCTCTATCTCCCTCCCCCATCCGCATAAATCTAACACCCCCGCCCCCAGATGGAAACCCTACCCCGGCCCCGGCCTCATCCGTCGCATCCCCACCGGCTGGCCCCCGACCCCCGACCCTCCCCACACAACCCCCCTTCCAGCCAACAAACCAGACATGGGCAACCTGGAAGCGCTGGATGACCTGATGTCTGACGACGCGGTGCAGAAATCGCTGTATAATTATAGGGGACAGGCGATGGATATGGATATGGATAATTTTCAGCGGTGGTTGTATTGGAGGTGGGGGGATACGGAGTTGCTTGGGTTGGGGAGGGAGGGGTTTAGGGATGTGATTGTTGGGAGTTTGGAGGGTGATGGAGGGTATTTTACGTGAGTTTCTTTCCTGGTGGTGTGACAGCGAGAGAAATGAATTGCTAATATGGGTTGTGGTGGTAGGGTTGGTCCGGAGGGCATTATTAGGTTTTTGCCGTGGAGTCCCGGGGATGGGGATGGGAGTGAGAGTTCGACTTCGTCGGGAGATGACGCGAAAGTGGAGTTTGATGATGAGTATTGGGAGTGTGAGTAAGATGCTTGAGATGAGAAGGAGGATGTCTGTATATCTTTTCAACCCTAGAAGTGTAACTCAATTGAACACATAGACAGTATAGTGAAAAATTCAGAAACTTATCTCTCTTCTAGGACTTCGGTAGGATGTGCATCTATCTGGTCAAGAAGCCATTTCTATAGTGTTTAATTATCAAGTAATATCTCTGGGTCTATTTATATCTATACCATCACCAGACGCCCAAGAAAGCCAAACGGATATCTAGACAAGCATTCCATCCCCAAAACTTGATTAATGCAACAACTCCTCATGCTTAGCCTCCGGTTCCATCTCACTCTTATGTCCATTATCCGCCCTGAAGACATCACTCTCACTAACAGGCGAGAAAACCTTGCCCCACCTAAAACACACAAAGTCCTTCGCAGTAACCATCGCGCTCCTGAAATTCTCCTTGACGAGCTGACTAGTCGGCTGGCTGAAAATGATATCAATCTCCTCCAGCGTCTTGTTCTTCGTCTCTGGCATGAACAAGATCTGGTAGAACCATCCCAGCACAGCGATACCGCCGTAGAAACCGAGAGTGAGACCGATGTTCGTCATTGCGGACTGCATTTCGGCGAAGAAATAGGTGACGAGGAAGGAGCAGAGGAAGAGCGTTACGTCAGAGGTTTCCATGCCGTAAGAGCGGAGGTAGGTGGGATAGACTTCGGAGGGAATGACCCAGGTAAGACAGGCGTAGCTGCCGAAGAAGCCCTCATACAAAATCAGACCGGTTATGTAAGTACCTTGGGATCCAGCTTTGTTGGACAACGGAATCAGGTAGCTGCAGCCGATAATCAATAGGCCGATGAAGAAACCTGGAAGCATGGCGCAAGCCCAGAATCGTCGACCAAATTTCTCCATGTAAAAGATTGCGGGAATGGTGCCGATGAGGAGCGCGCCGCCTCCGACAAGTGACATGAAGACTGATTCTTTGTCATTGAATCCGACTTGCTTCATGAGAGTCGCCATGTAGTATTGAATAGCATTGATACCGGTGAACTGTCCGAGGAAGACCATGACGTTTGCGTAGATGATTGCTCGTCTAGCTCTGGGGACAGTGAAGAAGTCCATCCAAGGGAATCTCTTGTTGACACCCTGCTCCTTAGCAGCGAATTCTTCGGCGACCGAGTATTTCATGACGTAGAATTCCTTTCTGGCATCCGCGTCCTCACCACGAATTTGTTTCCAAACGTGCCAGGCTTCTGTGGTGCGACCCTTGTGCATCAGGAAACGGGGTGACTCTGGCATGAATAGGATACCGAAGAACATGATAGTCGAGAAGACGAGCGAGGATCCAAGCATATATCTCCAGCTTCCAGACTGGACATTGACGAAAATGGCCGCAACGACGTATCCCAGAACTTCTCCGAGGGCAATCATGAATTGGTACAGGGAGACGAGATTTCCACGGTATTTTCGAGAGACAGATTCGGCGACGTAGACGGGGACAGTTCCACCCTCAAGACCAACTCCAGCTCCAAGAATGAAACGTCCTGCGAACATCATGCCGAAGTCGATGGCACCGGCTTCGAGAGCGGCACCGACGGTGTAGAGGACGAGGGAAACGATGATTGCCATGCGTCTGCCGACGGATTCGTTCAATGGGCCAAGGATCAGAGCACCGGCTACGGCACCGAGAGGTACCCCAGAGCTGACTAAACTGACTTGTCTGGTATTCAAGTCAAGAGCTGAGAAAAGTCAGTTTGTGGTTTTAGCCTTATCTGAGAGAGTACTTACAGGCTGGCATGAAGAGATTGGCACCACTGATTAGGGATTGATCAATACCAGAAAGTAGTCCACCCATAGACGCAAAGCCTGCGCGCAAATCAGTATGGGTACTTTTGAGAGCGAGCTTAGTTAAACTTACTGACAAGGAGCCATGTGAAATATTTGGGATCTTTGAGTCTCAGTTGGGGCTTGTACCAGGTCGACTGGATGTTCATCTCCTGCAAATTGGTATCGATTTCATCGATCTCTCTGTCAATGGTTTCAAGATCACCTGCAGCAACGATTTGAAGTGCCTCCCACTCGGAGACGCGGCGTCCACTGCTACTATACACGGAGTCATTCCTTTTTGGGCCCTTGGGCTTGCCAACATTCTTTTCATCAACGGGATCTTGATGATCGCTGGCCAGAGTGACTTTCTTGGGCGGCAAGTCAGACTCGCTGTGGTCCGGCGAGCTGATCGCATCAGTTTTTGGTAGGTCCGCCATAATGCTGGAGATGTGGGTAACAGCAGAGAATGCGGCGAAAAGAAATAAGGAATGGAACGAGGAAAGAACGACGAAGAACAAAAACTCATATCGCGTTGGCAAAAGCTTAATACTTATATCGTTGAACCCATGGCATTTTCTGTTGGAGTGATCAGCCCACCGACGATCCTTGGCTGGCTCGCGTTAGATTTGAAGTGATAGCTGCGGGGCATCCCCGGCTTCGCCATGGGGATGACTAGTGGGTTGATAAACGATCTAGGTAGAGATAGAAGATCTAGCTTCATTCTGGACTGGAGCGGTCTCCAATCTTGCCCCTGGGGACTCCTTCTCTCCATTAATTCTTCATCTCCAGAGCAGGAATCCCCTCTGCAACACCAGTCGTGGAGATAAGAAATTTTGGAATAATATCGGCGCCGAACCTGCATTGCTGTGGATCGATACTCGATATGTGGTTTGAGTTGTTTAGTTGACGTCAGTCTAATATTGTCGGCGTCTGGCGGGGTGGATGGGCCACGAGTTTGGTGAGATGTGATTTGCTCATCGCTAGAATTTTCGTACGAACAACCCTGAAAGACGCCCACAGTAGTTGAGCCGCAGAGACACCGCTGCAGAACTTCTCAAACTTAGATCCACAAATTGGCCGAAGGAAAGATATTCCCGCATGTCGGATCATATGGTGGTTGGAAATTGGCCGGGTAGCGAGTTGGCTTGCGAATTCAGACGCCGCAAGCGGACAAGCTTCAGCCAAGTACGGCCAAGTGCAGCCATTGCCCCTGTCAAGCTTTCGATCAATGCTTCTTCGCGTCTTCTCCCGAGTCATAGCGTGTCGGCAAACGGCCATTCTTCGTCGCAGTGCATGGTGGCGTGGGAACAGTGGAACAGTGGAACAAGCATCGTGCAGTGCAGTGCAGTCGTCCCCTTTCGCCAAATAAATTGTGAGCACAGACCACCTCGGCCAATTTTGGCTTGGCTCGTTGGCCATCCTGCATCCTGCATCCTACGTAAACACGTTCACGTTCTTGAATATATGCTCAGCCACAAAAGACACTTAGTAGTATGCACTAACAAGGCCTCTCAACTCTGATTGAGAATGTGAAGACCGCTATGGGCATCTCAACACACGGCAAAGCCTTTTCTACGCGTTTATTATCCCCTCGTCCTTTCGCATAGCTTTTCAAATCGCTTCGGGATTGACAATTCGAGTACCCGGAGGCTTAAAATGTATTGTATTCGGTAAGTCGACTCCTGCGTTTTGTGCTACGTTGATCCAAGGCCTTCCTCTATCTCGGAGAGGGACAGTTTCATCGTCGAGATAGCGACCGATTGCAGCTGTATCCGACCTTGTAAGTGCCCTCTTTCGGCCTCTAGGATCGACGCCTTCTTGATTATAGACTGTCCGAATCTCTCTCGAAGCTAAGATTCGAGTTTGATTTCGAGACACGGCGCCTGTAACTTTGTGGACGAGTTTTTGATCGATTTTGATTCCGAGAGCTTCGCCGAAGACTTTCGCCCAAAATACACTACATCTTTGAGGCGTTTTGAGCTGTTTTTGATCGTCGGTGCGCTTGAGATTAGGAGGAGGAGTGTAGTGAGCTGCGCGCGACTTTCGGGCTTTAATTGGGTTCATTTTGTTGATTTAATGCCATTAATACAACTTGTTGGATAATGGTCTTTTTGAGGAGAAGCCAGGAGAGAACCACCTGAAGCAGGGATTAAGACGCTAAAAACGCTAAAATCTTGGCTCACCTCTTGGCGTAAGCACTTTAATCCTCGCATTTTGATTGGATTATAATCAATTGCACGAGTCATATACAAACTACATACAAGAGCCATATATACGAGCCACACACACAAACCACACACACGAGCCACACACGCGAGCCACATACACGAGCCACACACATCTGAATAAAATAAATAAAATAAATAAAATAAATAAAATAAATAAAATAAATAAAATA
>Ga0247778_1001340_pt1 | contig 10973 bp, 10 predicted proteins | sample UWRJL049202B5_FD_179939 | JGI IMG/M metagenome (GOLD analysis project Ga0247778, IMG submission 179939) | Plant litter microbial communities from Arlington Agricultural Research Station in Wisconsin, United States - UWRJ-L049-202B-5 | ecosystem: Environmental > Terrestrial > Plant litter >... | reverse complement strand
ATTAAATAATAAAATAATATTAAATTTATTAATTTATTATAATATATTTATTAAATTTTTATTTTTTTTAAATAATTTTATAATATAATTATAATAATATAAAATAAATTAAAATTAAAATAAAATATTAAAAATTAAAAATATATTATTTATTATTTATTAAATTATATTTAATATTTGTGCAAATGAATTGGCCGAAGATTTCAATTGGTTTTCGGTTGATTGATACTTAAGGTCGACGAGCCACGCGAGAATATAATTATTTTATTGGTCAATAAAATATTAATGGCTATGACCGTGCCACGCACGGTTATGCTATAAATTATTATTACGAACGCGTGATGAGCAATACATAGGACCAGAAGAAAGTACATCACAGGCAGTAATAGCCCTGAGGTTCGGCGGTAGACACTATATAGAAAAACCGGCATGGTTATATGACGGGATCTTTTATATATTTTAACAACAAAAGATCCAAAAAATCTAACAAATTTATAAATAAAAATTTTATATAGAATTAAAATTTTTTTTATTAAATAAAAATTTTACATTTAATTTAAATAATATTTCAATATATTAATATTTTTATATTTATAACAATTATATTGATATTGTAACTACTCCTTATAAAAAGCCTTAGATATAAATCCAATAAATGTACTGAGATAGTACCGACAGCAATCGTTACATATTAATACTAAAACTAATGAAAAATATTTGTTTGATATATTTTTTAAAATTATTAATTATAAACTTATTATTAAACAAATCAATATTTATTTAAATATTAAAATCTTCTAAAATAATTTTAAAATATTTAATTATTGGATTATTAATAATTTCTAAATTAATTTTTTTCTAAATTATTTTTAATGTTTAATATATTAATATAAAAAAAAACAATATAAATAAAATTATAATTTAAATTTTTTATTTGAGATATAATTAAATTATTTAATTTATTAAAATTTAAATTTTTTAATAATAATAATAATAATTTAACGATAATTTTAAATATTTAATTTTTGATTAATTAAACAATTTAATATTAAAATTAATAAATATATAAAATTTTTTATTTTTTGAAATTAATAAAATAATTAAAAAATTAACAAATATATTTATTAAAATAATAAATAATAATAAAATTCAAGATATATTAAAATATAAATAATAAATAAATTAAAATTAAAATTAAAACCTAATCTTTTTATAATTTTTTTATTATTAAAATATTAAAAAAATAAAATAAATAAATAAAAAAATTTTTTTTTCTCAATTTTTTAATTATCTTTAAATAATAATAAATATATTCGAATTTTAGTTTTTTATTATTATTAAAAAATCAATTTTATAAATTAAAAAATTATTAAAATAATAGTAAAAAATAATAATAAAATAATTTTTATTAATTAAATTATTAAAATTAAAAATTTAAAATCAAATAATATATAAATTTTAAAATAATTTTTTTTTATTATTATATTATTAATTTGATTTATATAAAAAAAATTTATAAATTTATTTTATATATATTAATATATTTTAATATTCTTTAATAATAATCGATCTTTATATATAATGGGGTCTTTTTATCCTAGAGTATGGTCCGTGCGTTTGCATGTAAGGGACCTCCATATACACCAAAAGTTGTCCGGAATAAAGGGTAGGTTACGCGTGTAAAAGAACGAGTCCTCAATCTCAATCAAAGTCCAGTCGAAATTGCGTTCGTTTTGAGTGTCCTGAGATGCTAGTGAAATATGGCCGATCTTTGACCATGACGTCGAATTACTAATGTTGAGCTTTTCGGCTTCAGTAACTTCCGCTGTCATGGTTGCCATGTCTCCCATTTGCTCCTCATCAAAGGGGAGGTCTAGCTGAATATCTTCGTCCTCATTTATATCGGAGTAGTCGTCAGGGTTTGAAAAGTAGCCGTTCTCGCTTCCGCTACCTTCTCTATCATTACAGTCTTCATACTCGCTTATAGCCTCCTTGGAGGCCTCTTGGTGAACAATGTGGCCAGCAGTCATCCCGTAAAGAATGAATTCCGTGTCCACCATTGTCACCTTGATCAGGCCACCGACAGTGGCGATACAATTCCCATCCGGTTGGTTTGCTTTGATAATCATACCACACAGAGTGGGCGGGTATGGTGTGTCCTGGTATTTACAGGTGTAAATATCTGTGTAATTTGTCGCAGCTCTTCGTGCCGGAGGGAGGGCGCGGACCAAGATTTTGAATGAGGGGAAGGATATATCCGCTTCCGGAGGTTGGTATTCAGACAGAACATCTCGCTGATTGAAGAACTTTTTGACTTTCTTTTCCGCATCTTTCTTACACTGAATAACAACCCAAGGCTGGGCTGTTGTTTCGCTTTCCCATAGTATCTTCAACTTGATTGAGATATCACCGATTCCAGTCTTCGTTCCCTCGTTGAGCAAATCATAGAGTCGCTTATTGAACAACTCTGATAAGTCTTTGAACCGATTTTGAGTCGACTGGGTGATTGCCGTATCAAACACTTTGAGGTGTGTAATTTTTCTAGGAAGTAGCCTCCGCTCCGGGAGCGCAATGCCATCGGTAGAACTCCCGGAGACACGAAAAGAAGTCCGTTGAGATAGAGAGGTTGCTGTAGAAGCATATCCTGAATCTCGTTCTGTGGAGGATGTTGCTCTCGAGATCGTGCGTTCAAGATGTTCCGACCGTTGTTCGACTGACGAGGCTGTGCTCCCCTGGGGTACTCCGGATGACACCTCCGTACGAGCTAGTGCTGATAATGGCTGTTCAGGTGTATCATGGGAGCTATAGGCAACCTCCAAAGTCGATACAGTAGACATCATCTATCTTGAGATCATTCTGCCCATTGTCGAATATGAAGTTGAAAGGGTGCGCCGATCAAAAATGCGGGGTCGGGTTGGGAAGCGCCCGGCAGGATTCCTTGTGACATAAATGGCTTGCACAGCCCCGCCAGAGCCACGTCACTTGCGGCTGATGAGGGCGTATTTTGTTTTTGTTTTTGGTGAATAATAAAATACTCCATCCCCAACTTTGGTGTTCGCTTGATATACGTTATGGCGCTACGACTTGGAGGAATCACAGAAGCACAGCTTCAAAAACTTGGCCAAGTTCTTTGGTTATGGCCGCTCACCGATGAATGCTCGAGTAACAACTCATGGCCCGACCAGGGTGATCGATCGAAACGTCTGGGGAGATTTTTCGACTACTACAGAGCCTTGGCTTCATCTTATGACCCTGATGTTAGATCTGGAGAAAGACCTGCCCTGAGAACACACGAGGACCTTTTTAGGATCATTAGCATATTAAAGGAAGACCCTACCAGGACACGGGCGCAACTCCTTTGCATGGTTTTCCCAGGTACCGCAGATAATTCCCCATCGACACCTGATCAGGAAAGTGCAATCAATCTAGCCGTGAAGATCATGGTGATGGTAAGTTGCTCTGCCGAATACCCGTCCTCCGGTATGCTCGAAGACTGTGTATTTCAAACGCCATGGGGATCCGACGTTACTTTGACCCAATACATGAGGGATTGCTTTCCTTTGACTGACCATCCCAGTCTTAATGACGACGACGAGTTAAAAAATCTGGATATCAAGAGCTCCTTGACAGCCAAGAAATTGAAAAAACACACCAGGGTGAAGTTCCGCCCAACAGATGATCTGCGCAGACATCTGATATTCGACCACAAAACTGCTGTCGTGGAGGTGTACCGCCACACAGCTTTCTTAAAGGAACATCTAAGACTTACAAAAGATAAGCATCCTAGTTTGAGCGTTACCGAAGCTCTTAAGCTGTACGTATTAATTCCCATTAAGTCAAATCCTGTGGAAAGACACGATCCTCCAAGAGAATGTAGACACCACACCAGTCCACCTTGTTTCGAGGTTGCGGGCAACCTCATCAGTAGATGGTACGCCGGTTGACTTCCTTTTACTTCGAATCGTCTCTTCCAGTCTCCGTCGAGTGCGCTGAACTGAATATGTGTCCCTACTAGTGGCGCTCTTCCCCGTCAACTTGCCCTAGAAACCCTCGATTCCATCCAGAAAATACTCTTTCCCCTATCTGATCCCAAGTCACGCACCTTTCTCCGATCGCTCACGAGCACGTCTTCCTTTGACCCAGACACACTCCGCTTCGAGTCTGCATCTATCCGTAACGAAGACGAGAAGGAAATTCGGTACCACTATTTTGGTGCTCGCCTTGTAGATCTGTATGAAGAGCTTGAGAACCCTACTCCGCGCGGAATCGAGAAATGGTTTGAGCGGAGGAGCGGAGCTAGGTATGTGATGATGGCTACGTTGATCGGTGTGATGATTGCCATTATGTTTGGGATGGTGGGTATAGCTCTTAGTAGCTATCAGGCGTGGTTGGCTTATCAACAGTGGCAACATCCGCTACAACTTGCCGGCTAAATATTTCACTTGTCGATTTGTCTGAGTAGATGAAAGTAGTATAGATGAAGTAAAGACCCCACTGCTGGTATGTTTGTTAAGAACTATCATCCATTCCAGACTGAAGGTGTTAAGGAGATATATAACATACAGTTTGTCCTGATGGGTGCTCAACATGCATCTTTGCACCGGAACTACATTTGCTCCTCCATCGCATCTACTCGCAAATTAGTCCCAACCAAAACCGAAGCCGAGTCTCTGAATGTCTCACCCGAGATCACACAATGGTAATTTTCGTCGTCCGCTTATTGTTCTTGAAATATTCCGTCTCCTCCACCCTTCCTGGGAAGAAAATTCAATCCGCTCATAAACCTGGTCCTGAGAATTAATACAGCGGAGAATTAAGTAGCACAAGCACTTTCCCATGTGTTCATCATCATGGTAGAATACTGCAACTTCGAGGCAGTACACTTCTTCCCCGTCCCGCACTTGGTTCTTTGAAGGTGACCATATATTATAGCCGTCCTTGTATCGAATCAGCGAAACAGAAGACGAAGAAGCATCCATGAGAAAGGGAGTCGCATCGAGGTGAATGGAATTCAGATGGGAAGGCATGGGCAGGATTTGAAGTTCGAGATAAAGTATGTAGCAAGTATACTTGGTTCGCAGACACGTGACCATATGCATATAAGGCTTCTTCTGTAGCTAGGCACTTACTTCTTTAGACAATATTTACCCTATTGCTCTCCCTCCATATGATGGTTGTATACGTCCTTACATTACTAGTAGTTCAGAACTAGTAAATATTCAGAATCAGTGGGTGTGCTTATAGGGTAGAGGTGAGTTACTATTGTATAGTTTTACGAAGAATAATGTAAGGTAATTGTTGTGAGAAAAAGGTCAGAAAGTAGATATCCGATATCGAATATAAGTATTATATCGTGGCTACTTACCTTGAAAAGTGTGGTGATTAGGTATGGAAGAGTTATAAAAACGTAATATTGAAATTTAGTATGATTGCAAAGTATATAATGCATCCTTGACTATTACTAACAACACCGCTACGTAAAGATCATCTTCAAATCGTCTCGCCTTAGATTCATCAAATAAGCAAAGGATCTCCCTGAAAACTGACATTCATCCAAAAGAAACCACACCTCAGTTTCTCCCACTTCCACACTCTCTCCTTTGAATATAAACAGGCCAAGAGTGCGGGATAGCCGTAAAGTTGGCCTGGTATTTCCACTCGCTGTTTGGATCAACCATACGGATGTCATAATCCCGTATCATGGAAGCAACCATCTTCAGTACCTGAAGCTTCGCAAGATGGCGTCCAGGACAAAGCGTGTATCCGGCAGAGAACTACGTATGTCAGCTTAAGGTCAAACTGCTGTCACACTTGGCTGAAAATAAGATTACCGCCAACCAGTTCGTCTCCATCTCCTTCGATTTCCCAGACAGCCAGCGCTCAGGAATGAATTCATTGGCATTGGCGCCCCATATCTCCTTCGATGCATGAACAACCCTAGTGCTTATTAGTATTGTCTGGGAAACCCTCTTTTTGCCACTTTTTTCGCACTTACTGTGGCGAAATACTCAATGTAATCCCCTCCTTAAAATGTCGGTCACCGATTGTAATCCCGCTCTTGGGTGCCACACGCGGCAGACCCATAGACGCGGGCGTAAACATCCGCAAAGCCTCCTTAAAGGAAGCTTCGAGATACGGCAGCTGCGCCGCGTCACGGAACGAGAGGACGGGATCCAGGCACAAACCTTGGGTTTGCGCGTCGTCGATCTCGCTCCTGACTTTCAGCCATGAGGCAGGATGTTTGAGCATATGGTAGAGTATGCTTTGGATAGCAGCTATTCGCCAGTGTTAGTCCATACTCTTAGCCATCCATGCCAAAGAGCGGGGGGAAACACCAGAAGTAGTATCCGGGCCAGCGCCGAGAATAACATTTGCCTGCGCCTCGATATGTCTGAAGGTCAGCTGATCCGGGTACTTCTTATGCTCGTCAAGCCAGTGCGACAGGATGTCATGGCCCGAATCGGGATTTTTTAGTCGCCGTTTCAGTGTCGCTGACGTTGATGCGAAGAGCTTGCCCATTGGCAGCATCAAAATCCAGCTGTTGAGCGGATTGACGAGGATACGCAGGGGCACCATGAAGAATCCTGCTACAGCTGCGAAATGGTTTATTGCAATGTTGTTCTCGATCGTCCCATCAATATCGCGTCCCTAAGAAAACCATATTAGCTTCAGTGAGCCGAGTAGGCGAGTAGGTACAGCTCACTTCTTTGATAAAGCCAAGTGGCTCGGAGATAAAGGCGGTACTGGTATTGTCAAAAGTAGTATATGTAATAAACTTATCCAAGTTCATTGGTTTTTGCTCTGCGGCGTACTTATTCATCCAGTTAAACAACTCTACAATATTTTTATCCAACTGCGGTTCTGATCTCAGCAATTTGGAGAAGATAAAACTCGACTTGAAGTGTTTCGCGAGATCCTTATTCTTCTGAGGGTCAATAATAGCCATCGGGTTCTGAAATCGCACATCAGGGACCGCTGTGACACGATACCATTCACCCTTCGCAAGTAAGTTAACTAAGATCAAATAGTTACACATGCATGTAATAACTCACCTTGTGTAAATTGGAATGAAGAAGTAATAAGGCCCCATGGGGGTGATTAACACTGACCTCATTCGGCGCAACTCGCACAAACTGGCCATACCGCTCATGCAGCTCCTTAAACCGCAGGTTCTGCTTTCCTTTCAGAATACAACGGACGTGCCAGAGCCGGGTGACGGATGCCCAAAATGGACCTGGGATGTCCGACAAGTCTGAGAAATAGATGCGGTAGAGAGCAACGATGAGAATGGGGATGGCGAGCTCGAGACAGAGGCTGGGCCAGGAGATTAGGAATTTCCAGTTGGAGAATCCTGGGACTGTCGGACTGAAGACATGTTTGGGAAGGAAGAGGTGAGCGTCGCGCATTGTGTCGTTGAGATGAAGAATACTTTGTTCACCGTCGATCAAAGTCTCACAAAGTATATATTGTTACTAGAAAGAAGTTTTATTAGTCCCTAATTCATCACAAGAGGAAATGCTTACGATAGTGCAACGTTTACGAAGTGTACTCCTGTATCGCTTACTTTCAAATTAACCAACCGAAGACAGACACAGTTACCAGATAATGCACGGCTTCACACGTAGGTTACGGTAAGAACTTAATTCCTAGTACAGTTGAACGGAAAGCTGTGCAGTAAGATCTTAGTCCCTAGTAAAATCGCACTGCGTTTCCCTCCCAAAAAAATGGGTGAGTCCTTCGGCACGGCACGTTTCTTGGAGGTGGATGCCTTGAATTAGCGAACAATGCCAATAAAGCTGTGCCTCTTCAAGAGCTCCTAATGGGGTAATTAGACCGCTGACCACCTGCGCTGATTCAACCCACACCTCTCCACCGGAGAAAAAGCTGTCGGAATAAGAGGGTTTTATTACTTCAATATCCACCAATACTCTATAATAGAAAAACAAATGAACTTGAGCAAATAATCAAGAGAATACTGAATGAAATTATTATTAATTTCTTTTTCGCTTTTGTATTTTTGTCGATAACTTATTCGGATAGCTTTTTCGCCTGTGGAGTGATACACATGTCAAGACGGCTGAGACTGGCGCCAAGCACTTTGTAAAAGTAAGCCCCGCATCAGGGCAAGTCCTGTTGGAACATATAGGCTGGAGGCGGGAAGGAGACTTGCATCCTCGGTTCAGTCAGGGGCTCCTAATAGGGTGACTATACGAGTAAGGGGGTACCAAACTAAGCGAGGTACGTCAATAAATCCAAAGGAAAAGTACTTATCACTTGATGAATTACACCTTTTATGATACGTTAAATGAGTTGGAACAAAAGACTACATATGTTTGTAAAAGAAACAGACAAAGTCAAGTTTGTTTTTGTTTTTAACAAGCGAGAATCATGGTAAACAAAAGTCCAGAGGGGAATTCCAGCACCAGTATGTGCAAAGATAAATGGTTCTTCCCAGAAGAATTAAGACATGGGTTACAAACCTTTGACCTTCCCCCGAGGATCATCGACGAATGTCTTGCCTGCGCCTGGGAATATTCCAGATGCGTGATACCCGAGTGGACCAATTGGGATAGATACCTTGCTTTCAATCGGACTATCATAATCGCCATCATTGCTGAATTCCGCGGCGACTTGATCCCAGAAAACGGCAGCAAAAATGTTGCCGGGTACGATTTGGACGAGCTTCTCAAGATACTTTTCTGTGGAACAACAATGCACGAAGACATGTCTCGAGAATTTAAATCATTCTTACTTATCTCGACGGAGAAATCCGGCAACAGATTGAACTCTGAACTCTTCCGCCGCTATTTGAACGCCGTTGTCAAATCTCCCCAAAGTTGGTTCCGACTCCGCGACTGTGATGCTCTAGCTCGCTATACGATTGCCAGCGCTCTTGTCTGCAATGATCACAACGAGGACCCATTCAATGAAGACCAATGGCAGCTCATTGCGGAGTTGGGTGACACGCTTTATGATGCTGTAGCATTCTACAAGCACCGAGCTGAAGGCGAGACCAACAACACTTTCGGGTATGTTGGCGGCGACATGCGGGTGGAGAGCTACCGGGTATACCGAGAGGTCCTCTGGGCGTTGGATGCTGCATGGGCTCGTGACCCAGTCAAACGCTGCGTTCTCAACTTCACCAGATTCTTCGGAGGCGTCATCCATATGACAACACGAAGGTACCGGTTCGTGGAGGATGGGTTGATGATTGGAAGGCAAGAGACCGAACAAGTTGTGGAATTGACCCGCGATAACTTCAAACTCTGGAATAGAGTAGAGGGGAAACCTGTGGCGCTGGTCAAAGATGAACACTACACGGCCATCATTGCACAGTCTGACAAGCTCCTGTTCTCTGGATTCTCCAGCATTTTGCAGAGCAGCGCCGAGAAACATTGTTCGCACTGCTCTCACCAGACTTTCAGTGGCCGCAAGACCATCAAGCAGTTCGGAGGCATCCGACTTTGCGATGAATGTAAACAGGAATGGAGGGAATATATGCGAACGTTTCCTTCACGGTTGCGGGCTGCTTTCCCGGACGTCTTAACGATCATTACGTCGGATCAGCCAAACTATGAGAATTCAATCGAAACGAGTTGTGGGCCAGAAATCTCCTCGGAAAGCTCCGATGGATCCGTTGTGAAAGAGCAGATCAGGTCCAAAGGGGGCTGGTCGCGTCTAATTCGCGACTTTTGGAAATAACTATCTTCCGCAAAATAAGCAATATAATTTATGATTACACTATAATCAATGTATCAATTTCATTTTTGTATTCGACGGTGCCCTGTGGGATGTGTTAATGAATCATCTAAGCAGAAGATAGTAACATTTAAATCCGGTCTACCCCTCGCACCTACATCAGGGCTTCCAGTACTTAGTTAATTGCTATTTTTTAGAAAAACAATATCCAAATATTTGAAGACTAAACATAACTCGGATTCCTAATTATTTAAGTAATTGGTTTATTAATTATATCATAGTGTGTAACTACCTAGATAATCTCTTCGATTAGAAGACAATGCAAAGCTTAGAATTGGGGTTCAGCCATTACGCATGATCGTATCACGGCCCAAGTTTTCCAGCTACGTAGCAGTATAATAGTTGGTTAATTGGAATCGTGATGGTGCGCTATTTCGATATTAATGTGGCCAGCAAGAACTACCGTGGCAGCCGAACCGCTTTCACGTAGCATGTTCTGTGGGCCGGAAATTCGGGCTTCGCTGCGGATATGGGGATTTGATCACTGATTTAGATGTGTAACTCACGCCCGGGCCGATTTTCAGTAGAGACCCCCACTCTTAAGACGCCTAACCTACGGGTAGTGTGGCTTCGGATAGCAAGTGGAGACGCCCACAGTTTGCTACTGGATTTCCCAAATATGTGCCGAATGGACTTCAGCAAGCTGAAGAATTATGACCTGATATAAGTCGCATTCAGAGAACCTTTTGCATCCAACAAAGTATATTAACTTGGAAGATCTAGATTAATTAGAATCCCAATTACGATGATAATATTTTATTTATTTAAGATACTTTAAACCAGGTTTCTTTTAATATCATGTTTTATAAAAAATAATTATTTCTGCAAAACTTTATATACTTTATAAATAAAGAATCGGGAATTATTGAAAAGTAGGTTGTGGAGAAAGCACCCACCCAAAACAGGAACTTGGTGAGCGTATGGAGAATACAAAGCTGCGTTTATATCCGAGGAATATATTCCGATACATGTCAGCCTGGTTGGTTGCTCTATCATCTATTTAGTGACCAGTTGAAATTTGTATGTTGTAGATCGCTTGTTGATACCATAAACGGAGCTGCAGGGTTTCACGGCATGCACTCGAACCAAGCTGTTAAGAGCTGTAAACGGAATTGTGGCTGTTTGAACTCTTATTGCCCTCCTGCATGGCAGTGGGTTGCACACGGGCCGTCTCGTATTTATGCTGCAGATTTCTCGGTGACGGAAGAAGAACG
>Ga0247778_1001339_pt1 | contig 10997 bp, 12 predicted proteins | sample UWRJL049202B5_FD_179939 | JGI IMG/M metagenome (GOLD analysis project Ga0247778, IMG submission 179939) | Plant litter microbial communities from Arlington Agricultural Research Station in Wisconsin, United States - UWRJ-L049-202B-5 | ecosystem: Environmental > Terrestrial > Plant litter >... | reverse complement strand
CCGCATCCATCTCGTCGGTGGTAGCCCGGTGCATGAACAGCGCGAATTCGCCGAGTATCTGAGTCCGCTGTTGCCTGATTGTTTCCAGACGCTCCGTCATCTCTTGCTGGACCCGTGCTTGCCGCTGAGCCGGGCTCAGATTTTCGCCCTCAGCTCTGGAGAGTGCGGATAAGGTTTTTTCTAGCTCTGCTGATGTGGCCATGTATGTGCTCCCATTAGGACACTATAGTATCACTTTTATATGTCCACTTCGTTGATGTTTTAGTGCTTCATATGGGCAATTACTACGATACGCTCGCATGGTAAGTTTCTTTGTGTTTATATTTTCCAGAACGTTCCGCCAACCGGGAGGAATAATGATTCACCTACGTGAATCCGTTCGCACATCTGAGTCCGCAGACAAGAAAAGAGGAAGCATGACACTTCCTCTTTTCTTGTCTGCGGACTCAGAATTAACTTTTTATTTGTATTTTGCTCTGAAAGATAGGGCTATTGTTAGCAAGCTGCTAAGTAGTAGAATGACATAACCTACAAGCTGGAACTTACCCAAAGGAGTGTTCAGCTCGCCTCTTACAATGAAAATATTTAGTAAAGCTATAGGTAGCCAAACCAAACCTGTAAATTGCATGTAGCGTCTTTGTGAATTTATCATATGCGCAGAGTATACTCGACAGATTGATTGATTCGCAAGTTACTGAAAGAGGACAGATTTTGTTTTTGTGTTTATAACTAAATTATTCTATAATACATTAACTTCACTGAGCACTGTGCTCTGAAGCAAGACAAGCAGATTAACAATTCACAATCAGGGAGACACTATGCGGTGGTGGCAGCAGAGGCAACAGAAACAGACTCAGCCTCCCAGTTTCTCGCAAGCCAGAGAATCAAAAGGGGTCACTCCTACCCAAGGAGCAATCTCTTCCGACGACATCAATTCCGCCGTGGCAGAAATCAGAGCGACGAATACAGCTGAGGCTGTGCGCCAAAAGGAGCTGAAGGCACGGGCAAATCAGAAGCAAGCAGAAATCGACCAAGCGTTGGAACAGTTCCGACAGTGGATTTTGCGCAGCCCTATACCGACACACAGGAAGATTACGCCGCCCATTACCGGACGACGGATTAGGCCAGGCTGGATTTTCGGATACATCCAAGATACCGGAAGTGCCGGCGCATACCAAGTTACGGCTGGCTATATGGAAAACATCCGCTGGCTCACTATGGATGGTTTCAGGAATGCCTGGTATGTAGAAATCGACACGGAAGGCGGTATTCGGACGCGCGGCAATGTGGCACCAAAAGTGGATGAGCTGAAGCGAGTCATTGCTCAGATTGTGCATGATACGGGTGTTCCCTGGTCGTAAGTAGCGCCCATATGGGCGGCCGTGGCACCGGATGTCTCCGCATGAGAGACGCCATTCGCTACGGCCGCCCGGCGCTACTAAAGTACTGATCTGCTTGTCATTTTATTAATCCGGTAGCCATGCTTGACCCACTCTAACAGAGGTGGTACAATACCAATCAACTGTCTGGGATACACCGACTGCGCCTCGCTCGCCGCTAACCGGTTACCACACATATATCAACTACATAAGAGCAAGAGGAATTTGTCCTAAATGAAAAAAGATCTACACCCCGCAAACTACCGCCTGGTGGTCTTCCAAGACCTGAACAACCAGAGCACGTACCTCACCCGTTCCACCGTCAAGACCGATGAAACCATCAAGCACGAAGGCGTGGAATATCCCCTGGTAAAGGTGCACATTTCATCCAGCTCACATCCGTTCTTTACCGGTGAAGAGCGCGTGCTCGACATCGAAGGCCGCGTGGACAAGTTCAAAGCCCGTGCCGAAGCTGCCGCAGCCGCCAAAACCAAGCGTATCGCTGCCGCCAAAAAGCAGGCTACCCGCGCTGCCGCCAAGGCCGCAAAAGCAGCCGACGAAACCGTCGAACCAGCCAGCAAGTAGCTGCGCCCGGCAAAAGCCACCTAGCGAATTACCCGTTCCAGGTGGTTTTTGTTTATACTGAAGCCTAAAGGACACTACACATGGAAGAAAAAGAACGCCAGCTCCGCACCGAATTCGCCAGTCTGGAAGCACGCCTGCAGGACCCGAACATCTACAGCGACCCTACCTACCCCAAACTTGCCAAGCGCCAGAACTGGCTGCAGCACGTACTGATGCTGTTCGATAACAAAAAACAATTCAGCGGTGAACGCGAGCAAGCCGCGCTGCTGGCCAGCGGCAATGACGAGCTGGCGGAACTGGCCCAACTGGAGCTGGGTGAACTGGATGCCAAGATAGCCACCAACAACGAGGCGCTGGCCGAAGCCCTTACGCCGAAAGACCCCAACGACGAAAAGGATGCCATCATAGAGATCCGCGCAGCGGCCGGCGGCGACGAAGCCAGCCTGTTCGCGGCCGACCTGTACCGCATGTATAGCCGCTGGGTGGAACGACACGGCTACAAAATGGAACTTATCAGCGAAAGTCCGAGCGACGTCGGCGGGTTCAAGGAAATCATATTCGCGGTACGTGGCGGCTCCGGCGCAGACGATCCGGGCATATATAAACAGCTCAAATTCGAGGCCGGCGTACACCGCGTGCAGCGTGTGCCAAGTACCGAAAGCCAAGGCCGCATCCACACCAGTACCATCACTGTCAGTGTGCTGCCGGAAGCCGAAGAGACCGACGTGGAAATCAACCCGAACGACCTACGCATAGACGTGTTCCGCTCCGGCGGTCACGGCGGACAGTCCGTGAACACTACCGACTCCGCCGTGCGCATCACGCACATTCCATCCGGACTGGTCGTGGCAAACCAGGACGAAAAATCGCAGATAAAAAACAAAGCCAAAGCCATGGGCGTGCTGCGTTCGCGGCTGCTTGCCATCAAAATCGAAGCGGAGCAAAAAGAACTCAGCGACGCACGTAAGAACCTCATCGGTTCCGGCGACCGCAGCGAAAAAATCCGCACGTACAATTTTCCGCAGGACCGCATTACCGACCATCGCATCGGCTACAGCCGTTCCAACATCCCTGGTGCGCTGAACGGCGAAATCGACGACCTGATGGAACAGCTCGCCACCTACGAACGCCAGCTCATCAACGACGGCAAGTAAATGCATACATTAGTCACAGGCCGAAGCGGGACGGGCAAATCAACCATTTGCCATGAGTTGCAACGACAAAAATACACTGCTTTTGATGGTGACGAAGTACCCGGATTGGCCTGCTGGATTGATACTCGAACGGCTGAAAAGACAATTGTTGACTATACCCAGCCTATTGATCGGGAAATATATAAATGGCAGTGGCACGAGGCAACACTCCAGGCACTTCTCAGCCAACATACTGATATGTTCTTATGTGGGAGTTCGGATAATGATCTCGACAATTTTAATAAGTTTGATACGGTATTCGTATTAGATATACCCCCAGAAATTCAACGTACGCGCATAGTAAACAGAATGGAGCATGACTATGGAAAATTACCCGCAATGCAGGACATTATACTTTCAGAACAGCAGGAATTTGTAGCAGCTGCATCGCGCCTTGGGGCAATAGTTATTAATGCAACGCTGCGACCATCAGAAATCATAAAAACAATACTAGGGCGCATAGCATGAATATAGCATCATGGCTCCAGGCAGCTATCAACCAACTAAAGTATGCAGATATTCAGACTGCACGATTAGACGCATTAGTACTGCTGAGTGACGTAACTGGCCATGATAAAAGTTGGATATTAGCGTACCCAGAGCATGATTTACAGGGGTCAGAAATTGAATTATTGAATACTAAAATTGTTCAAAGAACACAACACATTCCCCTTGCCTACATCCGCGGACGCGCAGAATTCTATGGCCGCGAGTTTATCGTAAACGAACACACCCTGGTGCCGCGGCCCGAAACCGAAACGATGATCGACCTGCTAAAAACTCTGCAACCCCCTGCGGGAACCAGCATATTAGATGTTGGTACAGGCAGTGGCTGCATAGCGATCACTGCCAAACTGGAGCTACCCCACACTACCATAGGTGCCTGTGACATAGATGAACAGTGTGTGCAAACAGCAATCCGAAACGCAGAAAACCTACACGCCAATGTATCATTTTTCGCAAGCAATCTGTTGGCCTCGGCCAGTCCGGCGGATATCATTCTAGCCAACCTGCCCTATGTACCAGACACGTTCCATATAAACACCGCAGCCACCCACGAACCAGCTCACGCCATTTACGGCGGAGCGGACGGACTCGATCTGTACCGCACAATGTTCCGGCAGATCGACACACTGGGACAGCCGCAGCATATACTTACCGAGGCACTGCCGACCACCCACCACACCCTGACAAGCATCGCACATAGCGCCGGCTTCGACCTGGTGCAAACCGAGGATTTCATACAGCATTTCAGCCGCCGATAGCAAGTGCCAGGTTGCTAAAAACCCCGCTCCTACAGCGGGGTTTTATGTTTGCAGGCTAGGCTCTTTAGTTGCCGAGCGGAGCCGCGCCAAGTGTTACTGACTTGGTAATCGTCTTGCCGTCGCGCACGATAGTCAATGTCACCTCGTCACCCACCTTGTGCTTGCCGAGCAATGACACTAGGCTGGTTGATTGGTTGATCGCTTTGCCATCAACCTGCGTGATGATATCACCACCTTCCACGCCACCTTTGTCAGCCGGGCCATCTGTGATGACTGTCGTTTCCTTGGCCTGATCGGATGTGGGGATGTAGGCTCCCTGACTTTCACTGAGGTTGTATTGCTTTACCAGGTCATTAGTAATCGGCACATACACTACACCCAAGTAAGGACGTTCCAGTTTGCCGGAACTCTTAACACTGGTAATCAGACCTGCCAGGTCATTGATAGGAATCGCAAAACCGATGCTCTGCGAATCGGTGGCAACTGCCGTGTTCATACCGATCACCTGTCCATCCAAGTTCACCAGCGGACCGCCGGAGTTGCCTTCGTTGATAGCAGCATCGGTCTGGAACAGATCATCCAAGTTCTCCGAGCTGGAACCGTCGCTGGCACTCGCCTGCAAGGTGCGCCCAAAGCCCGAGATAATGCCGCTCGTAACCGTGTTCTGGAACTGGCCGAGCGCATTGCCGATCGCCACCACGCTATCACCCACCTGCGCGGTGCCGGAGTCACCGATTTCTGCAGGTACCAGCGTCTTGCCCTTGGTGTCTTCGATTTTCAGAAACGCTACGTCCAGGCTGTCGGTACTGCTGGTGCGGCCAACGACCTTCACGTCGTCGTATACCGTGCCGTCACTCAGTGTGATACTCACACTGCCGCTGCCAGCCGGCACTACGTGCCGGTTAGTCATGATCAGCCCATCGGCCGTCAGGATGATGCCGGTACCTTCGCTCTGCTGCGACTGGCCATTCGGGCCACCAAAGAGGCTGTAGGGAGTATCCTGCGCCTGCGTCGTTACCGTTACCGAGACCACGCTCTGCCCGACATTTTTGGCTATATTGCGGATAACGGTCGCCTGACCCTTGAGCTCCACGGTATTCCGGGTGACGTTGGTCGCGTTATCCCCGCGACTGGCAGCCCCGAGCCATCCGCCACCGAAACCAAGCGCCAGAACGACAATTGCGCCGAGTGCAAAGCTCAGCGGCCGGGATAATGCCGGCATGGAGCGATGTGATGGCGGCTGTTGCCATGAGGGTATGCTGCCGGGTGCGTCTCTATCGACCAGCGGAGCAAGCGGAGCCGGTTTTTCGCTCGGTTTGTCTCCCCATTGGGTCGGCCCCAACATCTCGGTTACATGCTTCGCGTCGGCATCGTCAGCCGATGCGGCATTTTTCGGATCATTATCAATACTGTCTGGCATGTTCACCCTCCTGTCAGATCAAATTTATACGATTTTATCACCCCAGTCCGAGAACGTCAGCACCACTAGCAGTACCGCCACCATCACGAATATGACCTGGCGGCGAACATTTAGGCTGAGCTTGTCGAAATGGTCGAGATAATAGAGCGTGCCCAGGCCGAACGCCAATGACACGAGCAGCAAGGTGGGCTGCGCGATAGGGCCGTAGAACAACAGCCAATGGCCAAGCACCCACGTCAGCGCCGCGCCGAAATACCCCCACAGATACGCCAGCAAACGGGTGTAGGGCTCATCGAAGCTGTAGAAGAAATGGTGCGCCGCCAAAAAACACAGCAGCCCGGCAGATCCCACCAGAGCGAAGAGCGGCGCATGATCCCACGCCAGGAACAGAGCCGTCAGGCCGACCGCAAAGCCGATCAGCGCCTGCAGACTGACCCAGAGTGTATCAGCCTTAGGCTTGATAGCGATGAGCCAACCGGCCCACAGCACGGCCCAGGCCAGCTGAGCCCACTCATTGCCGGTGGCGGTCATGAATGTCAATACCGACACCCCGATAATGATGTCGATTGCATTAGCCCGGACGTTGGCTACCCAGAAGCGAGGACGCACAGCAAACATACGCCACTTACTTAACAAAATTAAACTTAAGGCCAACTGGACAAAACTCACACGAACCAGCAGGAATACCAACAATGGCAATAATGCGTTGTACACATAATAGAATGTGTGTGAGAAGCCACGGCTTGGCGTCAGCTTGGTGATTAAGGGCCTCATTTAGGCTCTATTATAACAAACTTTGCACTGCCAGGCGTAATGGTGACGCCGGCCGGCACGCTCTTGACCGCTTTAACGGCGTAGCGCGCCTCGAGGTAATGCAACGTATAGGGGTCTTTGCCGTTGGAGCGGTCAACGATGACCGGCTGGGTAACTGGGGCGGTCGTAGTGCTGGTGCCGGCAACCGTATAACCATAGCTGGTCAGCGTAGCGGCCGTGGCCGTCGCCCCTGCAGTCGTAATGCCCACCACTAGTAGCGGCGCATGCTCTTTCAGGATGTAGCCGTCAGGCATCTGGCTGCGCACATAGGTCTGGATATCCGTGTAATTTCCTGCGCCGGCTATAGGAAGCACCACGGATGCCGTGCCGACCCGGCCGGTCGTAACCAGCTTGTGCGGCTCATCGGTGAGCCCGACAGAGTTTATTTTGGTGTCACTTACCTTTTTCATGATACTTACCAACCGTGTCGCCCCCTGGCTACTCAGGTCGGAATACACGTTATCGCCGAAGGCGTTCATCAGCCCGTCGATCTTGGTGGGATTGCTGAGCGTACCCGCCGTCAGTACTTTGTCCTTGAGCGCAACTAGTATCTGGCGCTGCCGCTGAGCCCGGGCAAAATCGCTGGTGGTCTCGCGCGAGCGCGCATACAACAGCGCTTTCACCCCATCCATCTGCTGCACGCCGGCAGGTGCCAAAATCGAGCTGTTGTGGTTTTCCCAGGCCATGGTCGGGTCGATAAGCGCCTCGGGCGCGTCCACCGTCACGCCGCCCACCGCGTCGATCGCCTGGCGGAACGCCTGGAAGTTCACCAGCAGATGGTAGTTGATGTTCACGTCCAGCACTTCTTTCAGTGTCGTATCAGCAGCCGCGAACCCTGCCTGCACTGCAGCTGCATTACCGTTGCTGGCGTCCAGCTTGCCCAGGAAGTGATACTTACCGCTTTCGTATGCCGCATTGATTTTCTGCTGGGAACCAAAATAATTCACTGGCATCTTTACCCACAGATCACGCGGGATACTCACCATAGCGGCGGTGTTGTTTACCGGGTCCACACTTAAGACCACGATCGTATCAGTCAGATCCGGCCCATCATGGCCCGGTCCGCCGACACCCAGCAGCAGTATGTTCACCCGTCCGTCGCCCTCGCCCTTCAACAGGTCAGGCGCAACTGTTTTTTTAGACAATGCCGCTACCGTCGTGGTGCCATGGAATACTTTGTGGAATTTAGAATAGCCTTTCCACGCCAAAAAACCGCCCGTTACCAAAAATACCGCGACTACCGCGCTGGCGATCCGGAACCCCAGCATCGTCCGGCTCAGCCGTTTGCGTACTATCCGCTGCGGCCGCGCCGGTGCATGGTATTTGGGCACTAGGAATTTTTTAGATTCTGCATTCGGCGCACCAGCCTTGGCGGTACTGTGACCGGTGGCCGGTTTTTTGGGGCGACGTACTGCAGTAACCGTCCGTTTCCGGTGGACGGTCGACACCACAAGACCATTGCCAGCAAGTGGGCGTTTGGCAGTACTGGCTTTTGCTGCCTGTTTGTTATCTCTATCCATAAGCGAATTCACTACGCAGTATACCGCGTAATCAGCCGCCATTCAACCCAAGTGGTCACACCGCGATTGGCATAGCATATTTATGCGGACTGCCGTATAGTAGTGCCAGTGAACGACCCGAATGAACCAACCGTATTGCCGGCTCCATCTGGCGGAACTCCGGCCGCAGATCCCGGCCGCAAACCTAGTGAACAATCCAATGGCAGCCGCATTGGCAGCGTACTGTCAACTATCGGCATCCTGTTGCTCGCACCTATCATCGCCATCCTACTGACCGCATTTATTTTCCAGTCGTACCAGGTGGATGGCCCCAGCATGCAGAACACCCTCCATAACAACGACCGTCTCATCGTGTGGAAAGCAGCCCGGACATGGGCACGGATAACCGGTCACCCATATTTCCCGAACCGCGGTGACGTTATTATATTCAGCGAAAGCGGCCTTGCCAATTATGGCGACTCCCAGGACACCAAACAGCTCGTCAAGCGCGTCATCGGCCTGCCCGGCGACCACGTGGTTATCAAGGACAGTGTCATCACGGTATACAATAAAGAACATCCGAACGGCTTCCAGCCCGACAACACACTACCCTACGGTGAAAACGGGGCCATTCCACCCACCGACAACAATGAGGACATCACACTTAAAAAAGATGAGCTGTTCGTGTGCGGCGACAACCGCAGCGACTCCCTCGACAGCCGCATTTTTGGCCCCATCAAGACCGACCAGGTCATCGGCAAACTCGTAGTCCGCATCTTCCCACTCAACCAGGTCAAAAAATTCTAGCAGCACGCGCGCGATACGTCTCTCGGTCCGCCATACGCATTCGCTTGGTTGGCTGTTGTGCAATAATTACAACCGATCAAAACGACTCGCTATTGCTCAAACATGTTTTGATCGACCTTACGGTAAGTTGTAATTTGCACTAACAGGCCAATCCAGGCTCATTCATAATGGCGGACCGAGAGACGTATCGCGCGCCAATAATAATGCTCAGCCTTCTAATTCAGCAAGCAGCTTCTGCAGCTGATCGTCGGTAGTAAACCCGATTTCTACCCGGCCACCCTTGGCCGTCCGGTGGATGCGCACCGTAGCGCCGAACCGCTTGCTCAGCCGTTCGGTTTCCGGCGTATCGCCGCTCACCCGTTCCACGGCTTGTTTCTGCTCTTTGACGCCGGCCTTCAGCGAACTCACATAGCGTTCCGCCTGACGTACCGACCAGCCATTCTGCATGATAAGTTTGAGCAGCTCCGCCTGTTTTTCGGGCGCATCTTTCAGTGCCAGCACCTGCCGGGCATGACCCTCGCTGATTTCTTTGGCGACCAAGGCTTCGCGGGCTTCTTCGGGCAATTGCAGCAAACGCACCGTATTGTGCAGCGTAGTTTCGGCTTTGCCGAGGCGTTTGGCGATCTCGCCGTACGTGAGATTGAACTGCTGATGCAGCCGTTCGATAGACACCGCCTGTTCCAGCGGGCTGAGGTCTACGCGCTGCACGTTTTCTACCAGCGCAAGCTCCAGCTGTTCCAATTCCTGGCTGGTACGCACTAACACGGGCACGCTTTTGAGTCCGGCGATCTGGCTTGCGCGCCAGCGCCGTTCGCCGGCGATTATTATATAGCCGTCGCCCTTGGGACTTGCCACCAGTGGCTGCACGATCCCGTAGCGCTTGATGCTTGCCGCCAGTTCCAGTAATGCCGACTCATCGAACACGGTGCGCGGCTGATCCGGGTTTGGAGCCAGCAGACCAACTGCCAGCTTCTGCACCCGTTCGCTTTCATCCACCAGCAATCCCGCATCAAAATTCTGCGGTATAAGCGAGCCGAAGCCCCGCCCGAGTCCTGTCTGTTTCGCGGCCATATAATTGTTCCCTCTTTACCTATCAGCCTACCATTTTTAGCACTCGCAGTAAACGCTTGATACACTCCATGGTTGAACACGGATGAGTCCCCGGTTATGATCTACGCCGGCTCGGCGCATCCGACCAACAAATCAGCCCAGACGCTTCACGACTTCTTCAGCCAGGTGCTTATACGCCCGCGCGCCCTTGCTCCACTTATCGTGCTCAAAAATTGTTCGGCCATAGCTCGGCGCTTCAGCCAGCCGCACGTTGCGCGGTATGACAGTCCTAAAAAGTTTCTCACCGAAATGCTGGGCGACCTCATTTTGTACCTGCTCACTCAAAACAGTTCGTTTTGTGAACATGGTCAGCACGACACCGAATATTTCGATATGCGGATTGATTCCCTGCTTGACTGCCTGGATAGTCTGCATCAGCTGGCCGAGGCCCTCAAGTGCGAAATACTCTGCCTGCACCGGGATGATGACCTTATCTGCGGCAGTCAGTGCGTTGATGGTCAGTAAGCCAAGTGCCGGCGGACAATCTATGATAACCACTTCGGCATCTATCGCCGCAAGCACATCCCGCAACCGGAATTCCCTGTTTGGCACCGGAACCAGATCTACCTCCGCCTGGGCGAGCTTGTTGTTAGTAGGTAGTAAAAACAAATTCTGTATATTCGTCGGCAGGACTATATCAGCCACCTCCGCGTCCGAAAGTAGTACGTCGTACAATGTTTTTTGGCCAGCATCCTTATTGATACCGAGCGAACTGGTGGCGTTTCCTTGGGGATCGAGATCCACCAAGACAACCCGCCGCTTGGCAGTCGCTAGCTGAGCGGCCAGATTAACAGCGGTGGTAGTCTTACCGACCCCGCCCTTCTGGTTTGTAATGGCAATGATGTGCCTGCGTGATGTGTTTCCCATTTCCCTTTTATTTTAGAGGTAGTGGGCGAAATAGCAATAGCATAATGGTGTATGCACGT
>Ga0247778_1001338_pt1 | contig 11006 bp, 5 predicted proteins | sample UWRJL049202B5_FD_179939 | JGI IMG/M metagenome (GOLD analysis project Ga0247778, IMG submission 179939) | Plant litter microbial communities from Arlington Agricultural Research Station in Wisconsin, United States - UWRJ-L049-202B-5 | ecosystem: Environmental > Terrestrial > Plant litter >... | reverse complement strand
ATTTAAGAAATGCATGAGGGGTGGGGCATCCTTTTCAACTATTCGGGCGTTTTATTGTTACTTTTACACACAAACCCATATTATAGATGCTGGCAAGTATTGAAAGCGCGATCGAAGATATCAAAAAGGGTAAACTGGTGATCGTTGTTGACGACGAAGACCGTGAAAACGAGGGTGATTTTGTCACTGCGGCCCGGAATGTGACGCCCGAGGTCATTAATTTTATGAGTAAATACGGGCGAGGGCTGATCTGTGCCCCCCTGGTTGAGGAACGTTGCGATGAATTGGGTTTGACCCTGATGGTCAATAATAATACGGCGCTGCATGAGACGCCCTTCACGGTCTCGATAGATTTGTTAGGCCATGGCTGCACTACGGGTATTTCAGCCACAGACCGGTCAAAGACCGTTCAGGCGCTGATCGATCCGGCCACCCGGCCGGAAGACCTGGGCAGGCCGGGTCATATTTTTCCATTACGTGCCAAGAAGGGTGGGGTCCTCAGGCGTTCGGGCCATACGGAGGCAACCATTGACCTGGCCAGACTGGCCGGTTTTGACCCTGCTGGGGTATTGGTGGAGATCATGAACGAGGATGGCAGCATGGCGCGTCTGCCCGAGTTGATGGAAATTGCCGCCCGGTTTGACCTTAAAGTGGTTTCTATCAAGGATCTGATAGAATACAGACTCAAAATAGATTCCCTGATCGAAGAAATTGTAAGGGTCGACATGCCCACCAAATTCGGACATTTTAAGCTTATCTCTTTCCGTGAGAAAAATACAAGTAACGAGCACCTGGCCCTTATCAAGGGAGATTGGTTGCCGGATGAGCCCCTTTTAGTGCGGGTACACTCTTCCTGTTTTACCGGGGATATCCTGGGTTCTCTTCGTTGTGATTGCGGCGAGCAATTGCATGAGGCGATGCGTATGGTGGAAAAAGAGGGCAAGGGCGTGATCCTGTATATGAACCAGGAGGGCCGCGGTATCGGGCTGGTCAATAAATTAAAGGCTTATAAGCTACAGGAAGAGGGCATGGATACCGTCGAGGCCAACCTTCACCTGGGCTTCCCAATGGACAAGCGCGACTATGGGGTAGGGGCGCAGATTCTCCGTTATCTTGGTATCAGCAAACTCCGGCTGATCAGCAATAATCCCAGGAAAAGGGCAGGACTGCTGGGCTATGGCCTGGAAGTGGTCGAGGCTGTTCCCATCGAGATCCATCCCAATCCCCATAATGAAAAATACCTGCAGACGAAGCGTGACAAGTTGGGGCACAATATCCTCAAGTAGTTTCTGGTTGCAGGTTTCTCGTTTCTTGTTACACTTTTAAGGTCTTGCAGGCTTGGTTAAATCAACCAGAGACCAGAAACACCAAACAAGAAACCTGCGACTACGGAGTGTGGGTGGTGTCGGGATTCACGGGCGGCGTTGGGGCCGGAGCTGCCTCTTTTTTCTTCTTCTTTTTCTTTTTGAACAATTCATCTATTCTGTCAAAGTCACGGCGGTAGGATATACTGGTGCCGCTGCTGTTCTGTGTATGGTTACCTCCTGAGAGATAGCTATAGGAGTCCCGGTAGAAAAAGGTAAGGGCCACCCTGCCATCGGGGGTGATCTTGTAATCGGCGGCAATATTTGGCAGAAACTGGAATGAGGAGGCCTGCGCCTGTGCGGCAGTCATTCCGATGTCCAGGGCGCTGCCTACGGTAAAGGTCAGCTTCTCATTCATGACACTCTTTACAATGGAAAAATTCAAATTCGTGCGGTCCAGGTTCTGCCGGCTCTGGTCATAGTTGTTCTCACTGAGGAAGCTGCTGCCGTTATAGAAATTCGTATTGAAGTTGACGCGCAGACTCTTGTCGTTGAAGACTTTTTGCAGCAGGGAGTAGACCTGTTTTGTAAAAGCGTTCGAAACGGCGCCGGATATGCTGTTGACCACTACGCTGGTGACCGCACCGCCCGGGTCGAAGGTATTGGTGCTGCTGGATAAGGGGACAAAGCTGTTCAGCACTACTAGGCAGGATACCTGCTTGTTCAGCTCGTTCTGATCGCTCTGGATCTTTTGCAAAAGTGCCAGGGCTTCCTGGTCGTTCTTCAGTGGGCTGTTCGGTGGCAGGTCGATCTGGAAGGTGATATTCGGGGACATCAGTTTGCCTTTGAGGTCGGCCGTTACCAGGACATCGCCCCGGTATCGTTTGACGTTATCGCTGGTGATCCCTGTACCACCGCTGTTTGTGGAAGATATACCCAGATCGCTGAATCGTACGTTCTCGGCTCTGTAGACAGCTTCAATGCCGATATTGGCATCATAAGGGTTCCCTGTCCACTGGATATAATTGCCTACTCCTTCGCTGAGTATGAATGGCTTGTGAATAAAGGACTGGAAGGTGAAATTATAATTGCCGCGATCTATTTCATATTTGCCAGTAAGGGTGAGGTCTTCGGTGGTGCCCACCTGCAAATTCAGGGTGCCGTGTCCGTTGGCCTTGATGATATCCCCGCTGAGCGGATCTAAGATCACATAGACATTCGCATAATTGTTCGCATACATATCCAGGTTCACAACGAGGTTGGAGCTCTTCCTATCCTGGGTCTGGGCCTTCATTTCCTTACCATATACTTTCCATACGATAAAGTCCGCGTCACCGCTCTCACGGCTGATGGAAGGGGGAAGATAGATGTTAGAACTATCGGTGGGTTCGCCTTTGATATACATGCGCATGTCTTCTTCCGGCCCGGTCATGGTCATTTTGGCCTTGCCGATCACGGTGCCGAAGAACTGGTTGTTGTCGGTAGCCTTTGTATCCAGCAGGAGCAGCCTGTTGGTATTCATCTCGAAGTCGAAACGCAGGTCATTGAAGGCATGGTGATAGAGTCTTCCGCGGGTCAGGTCGGCGGTATGGCCCATCCTGTCCTTCATTTGGATCGTGCCGAAATCGATCGTATCTTTTTTGAACCGGATCGTGGCAGCCGGGATCTTATAGGTACATTGGGTATAGACTACTTTCAGCGATGCGTCCTTTAATTGCACCGTTCCCAGGTACTGCAGATTGTTTGCCGGTCCGACGACCTGTAATTTGCCGTTGGCGTTACCGGTGAGGTTGGTGAAGACGCCGCCCAGGTATTTCTCCAGCAGATCGATCTTGGTGTCGGCAACATCTGCCGTTATATCGATGGGTGGGCCGATGGCGCTGTCCAGGGTATTGATCCGGCTTTTCAGATCGAAATGGTAATTCTTATTATCGGAATGGGCGGTAGCGTTCAATACGCCATCGGCTCTGTTGTAGTCGGCATTTAATTGCAACCGTCCGATAGAGTCGTTATCAAACCGGAATTGTTCAGCATCTCCCTGGAAATGGATCATTGGTTTTCCAAAGGGGTCGGTCATATCGGCACTGCCGGACAGCAGTCCTTCCAGCCTTTCCGTTTTTACGAGGTAGGGCGTGAAGTCGCCGATATTGATTTTTTTCAGGTCCACATGGACATCGTTCCAGTTCCCTTCTCCGGAGGGATTGGTAGTCACCCTTACGAGCTGGTCGCCGCTGTGAACGGTCAGCCCGTCGGCTGAGATGACATTCCGGTCGAAGGCGAGTTCTCCATCTTTGTCGATGGTCCAGGTTTTACTGTTGATCTCGAAGTTGGAAGGGTCAAATTTTATCCGAGCACCGGTGGGCAGGGTCGTCACCTGTGCGGAGATATTTGCTGAATTCAGGGTCTGGTTGGCGCTGGTGGTTATCTGTACGCTGGAAAGGTCATTGGAGGACCGGAGGTGCAAATGGGTCGAAGGAAAATGCAGGCTATCATTCAGATGGACATCGCCGATGGTGGTCTCCATGGAAAGACTGTCCAGGTTACCCCGCCCCTTAAGAACAAGATTGTCGAAGGCGATATTCTTATAGCCAAAGGATGGCAGGTCCAGGTTTAGGTCCAATAAATTGTCCCTGGTGTTGATCCGTCCGCTAACCCCTGCATTATTGAATCCCTTCAGGTCCTTGTTGAAGAGGTCCATATATTCATCGACTTTTTTTGTCGTGATGACAAAGCTGAAGTTCTGATTGATGGGGATGGTCCTGGCGGGCTTGATATAGCTCGGATAATATTTATTCAGAAAGGTCTGGAAACTGGCGGGCAGGTCATGAATGGAGAACTCGCCGACGATGGCCCCGTCGAACTCGTTGCTGACGACGGTGATGGTCTTGTTGTTATCGACGATGCTGGATTCCACAGTGAGGGAATCGAAGGAGACCCTTTGTCCATTTTTAAAAACAGAGGCGCCATAGATATTCGCCGTACCCAGGAAGTTGTCGATATTGTCACCGGTGAAATTACATCGGAATCTTCCGTTGACCTCTACTTTCTGGCTGGTAAAGTGGAGCTTGGTCAGGTCGGCCTTGGCCACTTCCGCCTCGAAATCGAATTTAGGATGATCCTGGCTGAAATCGATCAGCCCATTGAGCCTTGCATCGAGGGCTTCGTCGCCTGCGATCAACTCACCGTTGAATTTCTTTTTCGCAATGGCGCCATTGATGAGGATATGCTGATAGGTGTAGTTATTGAAGTCCAGTTTGTTGATGGTGCCATCCAGGGTTACGTTCAGGGTAGAGGCTTTGAGACCTGCCCCGATCACTTTTCCCTGAAAGGAGATATTCCCAAGACTCTCATTATCCAGAAACTTCCCCAATTGAAAATCCTCCGTGCTGATATTGCCGGTGTATACGGAGGGTGCATATTCCAATAGCTGCATATTTACATTGGTGGTGAGGGAGCCCAGGTTGGTTTCGATCCGTCCGTTAGTGACGAAATCGCGGACGGTGCCGGTGAAATTGCCACTGAACCGCAGCCATTCTATGCGGTCCAGCCGGGGCTGATCGATGGTCCTGATCGCCGGCGCCAGGCTGGCCATGTCCTGATAGGTGGTTCTGAAATCATTTGATTGGAATTCGATATGGGTCGTCTCTATATCGGGGAGGCCCTTCAGATGGATATTCCCTTTCAGTAAGGTATTCTTTCCAGCCTGGAGTACGATATTCCTGCCATTGAGGTCTGAAACAGTCCCTTTCATATTGCCGGTTACGCGAATATGTTTCTTCCAATCTTTCAATTCCGGGGCGAAATAGGCGATGTCATCACTGTCGATATCCGCGTCCGCGAAATCAGCCTCCATTTTCACCCTGGTGACAAAGTGGGACATATCGTCCAGGGTTTCGAATCGCATGGCGAAATAGTTGCGCAGGTGGCTCTTGGATGTTTGCAGGTCCAGGTGATGGAATTCCATGGCTTCGGGGAACCATTTGATCCGGGCGCTGAGCTTCTTTACGTCAAAACCGCTGCGTTCTTTTGTACTCAGGAGTAACTGGGCGCTGATCGTATCTTTCTGCAGCCGCAGGTTGGTGAAACTGGTATTGACGGCATAGAAGTAAATATGGTTGCCGTCAAAATAAGTGTTGGGATGGGTGTCGGCCGGTATCTCGTTATTGAAAGACCCATTTTTGATGACCACCTGTTTGGCAGTGAGGTCCCAGCCGGCAGGGTTCAGCCGGAGGTGCAGGGGATCGTTGACAAAGGTCTCCGGGGTATCGATCAGGGGAGGTCTTTTGCCGGGATAATTCGTCAATACAAATGCGGGTTGCGTAATAACGAGGCTGTTGAGCCGGGCTAGTTTTTGAGAGAAGTCCAATTTCTCCGCGTCCAGGTCCAGGGCATAGAGCCGGAGGTCCATATCTTCTCCCCGCCATCCATCTTTTTTCAGGAAATGGATATGATTGAGGTCGAGTTTTTTCAGGTTCAGGTCCAGGGAATGAGTAGTATCCCCTCCTTTGGAAGGGGTAGGGGACGGGGGGGTAGAGAAATAGTCGGCGAGGAACTGATAGTTCCAGACAGAGTCGGTCCGCTGTAATTTGATGGTGGCGTCTTCCAGTCCGATGTACTGCAGTTCGGCCTTATCCTTGAAGAACCACCAGTCGGTGATATTGACTTTTACGGCGCCTGCATACAGGAGGGTGTCGTGATGGGTGTCTTCCACCAGGGTGCCTTCCAGGACCATCTTGTTGAATAAGGCAAAATCTACATGTTTCACCCGGATGGTTGTGTGAAGATCATGAGACAGCCTTCCCGTAACTTTTGACACCAGCCAGGTCTGGACAGGCGGAAGCTGGATGAGCAGCCATAGCGTCACCAGCAATAGTAGCAAAACCAGCAATGTGTTACGGAGTATTTTCCAAATCTTTCTCAGGGGCTGACAATTACAGGTTCGAAATTACACAATACAGAGGGATGTGCAAATTCAATACCAATTAGTGGTGGTTTTCAGGGATTTACGGCACCAAAATGCCTCTGTACCGGTCAAATGGCATTTTTTACCATTTCTTTTGGATTTGGAGGGTATTTATTGGGGGCCGGGACTGTGCCGGTCCTGCATGGCCTGGTTAAATTGCGCAGATTTCCCTTTTGGGATGGACAGGCTGATCCAGTCGCTGCGCTTTATCATTTTTCCTATATAGACGATCTGTCCGACATGATGGGGATAATGGGCCATTTGCCGGTTGATCGCATCGATGGCGATCATGGGTTCGTGCCGGATATGGATGGTGTGCTGGTTTCTAGTACCCTTCCGCTGCATCGTCGCCGCGGCTGTCCCCCACGGCTTCTATTTTTCCACCGGGCAGGATCCTGATCACCTCGGTGCGACCGATGGAGCCCCGCTCGGTGATGGTATAGCCCATTTTTGTCAGGGCTTCCCGGGTTTTGGCCGGGAATGCGCGTTCTACGTAAATTTCATCGGGTAACCATTGGTGATGGAATTTAGGTTTGTTGACGGCATCAGATGTGGACATGTGGAAATCGATGAGATCGACCAGGGTCTGGAATACGGAAGTGGTGATGGTCGTACCGCCGGGCGTACCTGCGACGATATAGACCTTGCCCTTGTCCAGGACGACAGTCGGCGTCATGGAGCTCAGCATTCTTTTTCCTGGTGCGATGGCATTGGCCTCTGCTCCTACGGCGCCATACATGTTGGGTACGCCGGGTTTGATGCTGAAATCATCCATCTCATTGTTCAACAGGAAACCGGCGCCGCCTACCACGACCCGGTTGCCATAGCCGCCATTCAGGGTGGTCGTGATGGAGACCGCGTTGCCTTCTTTGTCATAGACGTCCAGGTGGGTAGTTTCTTCACTGGCCGGAGAAATGGTACCGGCACCGATGTCCTTACTGACGCCGGCCTTGTCGGGGATGATCAGGGCTATTCGCTGATGCAGATAGGCCGGGCTTGTCAGTGTTTTTACGGGCACTTTGTAGTAGTCCACATCTCCCAGGTATTTGGCGCGGTCTGCATAGGCCAGTCTTTCTACTTCGGTCATCAGGTGGACGGCTTCGGGGGATCCGTACCCATAACGCTGCAGGGGCTGGTCTTCCACCATCTTCAGCATTTGCCGGAGGATGACACCGCCGCTGCTGGGCAGAGGCATAGTGATGATGTGATAGCCTTTGTAAGTGAATACCGCGGGTGTCCGTAGTTTTGCCTGGTAGTTTTTCAGGTCGTCCATCGTGATGATGCCCTTGCCCCTTTGCATTTCTTCCACGATCAAGCGGGCTGTTTCTCCTCCATAGAATCCCTTCGCCCCGTGATCCCGGATGAGCCGCAGTGTTTTTGCCAGGTCTTTCTGTATGAGGGTATCGCCTGCTGCCCAGGCTCCTTCTTTTACCAGGACGGTAGGGCGGGTATTGTATTTGATAAATTCGGCGCGGGTGGCGTTCAGGCTGCGGGCCTCCATGGCCGTAATGACGAATCCTTTTTCCGCCAGGTCGATGGCCGGTTGTATCAATTTTGGGAAAGGCAGCCTGGCGTATTTCAGCTCGGCAAAAATGCCGGCGATCGTTCCCGGCACGCCGGCGGCCAGGTGTCCATTCTCGCTCAGGTTGGTGACAGGGTTTCCGCTGGCATCCAGGTACATATCCCGGGTGGCGGCAGCAGGCGCCTTTTCGCGGAAATCCAGGGTTATATTACCGCCTTTCGACAGGTGTGCGACCATGAATCCACCGCCGCCGATATTTCCTGCCCCGGGGTACACGACGGCAAGGACCAGTTGGGTAGCTATCGCGGCATCCACGGCATTGCCGCCAGCCTTGAGCATCGAGAGTCCGGTCATGCTGGCCAGGGGATGGGCGGAGACCACGGCGCCGTGCGTACCTTCTGCCTTTTTGCGTATAGTGTATGCATAGGGGCCCGATGACTGCGCAAAGAGTGGGTCGGCGCTGAAAACGAAAAATGATAGAATAAGGCCCCTGAATGAATACCGCATAGCGCAGTGTGATTTAATAGTAAGTTACCATTTTTTTTATTTTGACGCATGTCTTACATTCACGCCTTATTATCTTCCTTGTATCCAACTAACAGAGAAAGCAAATTATGCACAAGATCATTATCATTTTTTCCGGGCTGTTGATCCTTTTCCATACCGCCATTTCCCAGTCGCCTCCATCACCGGAGGCCTTCTTAGGTTATAAACTGGGAGATCATTTCACGCAGCATTATAAGATCGTCAATTATTTCAAGGCGGTAGCCCAGGCCCTGCCTGCCCAGGTTGCAATAGAACAGTATGGAGAGACCTATGAAGGACGACCCTTGTTGCTGGCCTTTATCGCCTCTCCGGAAAATCTGCAGCGCCTGGAAGCCATCCGATTGAATAACCTGCGGCTGGCCGGGGTTGCTCATGACAAAGGGGCGGCGGATGAGGGAATGCCGGTGATTGTGTGGTTGAGCTACAATGTGCATGGCAATGAACCTTCTTCTTCGGAGGCGGCCATGAAGACAATCTACGAACTGGTCAATCCGGCGAATGCGAAGTCGAAGGAATGGTTGAAAAATACCATTGTCGTCATCGATCCCTGTATTAATCCGGATGGCCGTGACCGTTATGTCAACTGGTTCACGATGGCTGTTGGTAAAAATGCAGATCCCGATCCGCAATCGCGTGAGCACCGCGAACCCTGGCCCGGTGGGCGCAGCAATCACTATAATTTCGACCTCAACAGGGACTGGGCCTGGCAGACGCAGATCGAGACCCAGCAGCGCCTGAAGAAATATAATGCCTGGCTGCCGCAGGTACATGTGGACTTTCATGAGCAGGGGTATAACAATCCTTATTATTTCGCTCCGGCTGCCGAGCCCTATCATGAGGTCATCACGTCCTGGCAGCGGGATTTTCAGATCCAGATCGGTAAGAACAATGCAAAATATTTCGACCAGCACGGATGGTTGTATTTCACCAAGGAGGAATTCGACCTTTTTTATCCCAGTTATGGGGACACCTATCCCACCTATAACGGGGGGATAGGAATGACCTTCGAGCAAGGGGGCCATAGCCGTGGGGGCCTGGCGGTGATCCAATCGGATGAGGACACACTTACCTTGGCTGACAGGCTGGAACACCATTATACTACGGGGATGTCTACTGTGGAGGTCTCTTCGGGGAATGCAGCCCGGCTGATCAGGGAGTTTCATAAATATTTTATCGACGCGCAGGCCAGGCCCGCCGGGGAGTTCAAGGCCTATGTCATTAAGAACGATACTTTTGGGGACAGATTGGAAAGGTTGAAGAAACTACTGGATAAGAATAATATTGAATGGGGTGCGGCCCCGGCCGGGAGCTTCACGGGGATGGATTATGAGACGGGCAGGATAGCGTCCTTCAAATCTGCAGCGGGTGATGTCGCCATCAATGCCAACCAGCCCAAATCGAATTTGCTGCGGGTCCTGTTTGAGAGGGCGTCGCGGATCAGTGATTCGGTCACCTATGATATTACGGCCTGGTCGGTCCCATTTGTCTATGGTCTGCAGGCGTATGGGTTGAATGCATATGTAACCATGGGGAAAGAAAAAAAGGTGACGGCACCTGTGGTTGAGGAGACCAATCATTATGCTTATGCTGTGCGCTGGACGGGGATGCAGAGTGTCCGGTTCCTGGTAGAGTTGCTGAAAAAGGGTGTAAAGACCCGATTTGCCGAGCAGGCCTTTGAGTCGGGAGGGCAGGACTTCGAAAAGGGGACCCTGATCATCACCTCTACGGGCAACAAGGCCCCCGATCAATTGTGGGTGAATGTGACGGAGGCGGCCCGCAGAACGGGCGTGGTCCTGTCACCGATCGTTTCCGGTTTTGTCGATAAGGGCGCGGACTTTGGCAGCGACAGGGTGAGGTTCGTTCACCGGCCGCGGGTAGCGTTCCTGACGGGAGAAGAGGTAAGTTCCCTGAATGCGGGGGAAGTCTGGCATCTTTTCGAACAGGAATTGAACTATCCCGTCACGCAGCTCAATGCGGCTGAGATCGGCCGGCTGGATCTGAAAGATTATGATGTGCTGATCATGCCGAATGGCTGGTACAGGTCCCTGGGAGAAAAAAATGCGTCGGAATCTTTAAGGAGCTGGGTGCGGGCGGGAGGACGGTTGATCGCCTTGGAGAATGCCGTTGAGCAATTGTCGAAAGGAGATTGGGGCATCCGGCAAAAGACGGCGGTTCCTGATAAAAAGGATGACGATAAAGATAAGAAGGATGATGACTATGCCTTTCTGCGCAAGTTTGGCAACCGTCAGCGGGATGAGGTGATCAATAGCGTTCCGGGTTCCATCTACAAAGTGCAGATGGATAATTCGCATCCCCTGGCCTTCGGTTACCCGAACTATTATTATTCGCTCCGGCAGGACGACAATATCTATGAGTTTATCAAGGAAGGGGGCTGGAACGTGGGTGTGATCAAAAAAGATAGTTATGTCTCCGGTTTTACGGGGACGAAGGCAAAAGAAAAACTGAAGGACGGTGTGATCTTCGGTGTGCAGGAGATGGGTAGGGGAACGATTGTATATATGGCCGACGATCCTTTATTCCGGAGTTTCTGGGAGAATGGCAAACTATTGTTCTGTAATGCCGTCTTCCTTGTAGGGCAATGATATTACCGTTTGTGGATTTTAGCAAAGGGATTTTTAATTCGTCATTAAATTGCAAAATGAAGAAGACA
>Ga0247778_1001337_pt1 | contig 11006 bp, 6 predicted proteins | sample UWRJL049202B5_FD_179939 | JGI IMG/M metagenome (GOLD analysis project Ga0247778, IMG submission 179939) | Plant litter microbial communities from Arlington Agricultural Research Station in Wisconsin, United States - UWRJ-L049-202B-5 | ecosystem: Environmental > Terrestrial > Plant litter >... | reverse complement strand
TTTCTCCGTTCATTTCCGCCGGCATCGGTATAGGCAATTATGGCAGTCATTGGGCCAGCTATACTCCCCTGGGAGGAGGCCTCCAGTTAAATATGATGGGAGAAGGATATATATTTTTGCAGGCGAATTATCGCATCAGTCTCAATTCCTCCAGCCTGGACAACAATATGTTCTATTCCCTGGGGCTTACCCAGACTATCGGGTCTCCCCGCGTGAAGGCAGCCTTTCCGGAAGCCCTGCCACCCACGCCGGTGGCCGAAGTGAAGGATGGGGATAAGGACGGGGTTCCGGATAGCCTGGATGCCTGCCCGGATCTGGCCGGACTTCCTCAGTTCAATGGGTGCCCGGACACAGACGGGGACGGCATACCCGATAAAGACGACAAGTGCCCTTCTCAAAAAGGGCTTGCCAAATACAATGGCTGTCCCATCCCGGATATGGACGGTGACGGTATTAACGACGAAGAGGATAAATGTCCCGCAGTGGCCGGAACGGTGAAATACCAGGGCTGCCCCATACCCGACCGTGACGGTGACGGGGTGGACGATGAGGAGGACAAATGCCCCGATCTTCAGGGTGATCGCGCGAACAATGGCTGCCCGTTGGTAAAAGAAGAAGTGAAGAAAAGAGCGGAATATGCCGCCAGTCATATTTATTTCGCCACGGCCAGCTATACCCTCCTCAAAAAGTCCAATAAAGGACTCAATGATGTCGTGGTCCTTATGAAGGCGGACCTCAGCCTCCGGCTCGCAGTCGACGGTTACACGGATAATAGCGGTAAACCCGAAAAGAACCAGGTATTGAGCCAGCAGAGGGCCGGCGCCGTAAAAAAATATTTAGTGAGTAAGGGGATTGATGATAGCAGGATCCTTGCTACCGGATACGGGCCATTGAACCCAGTTGCGGATAATAAGAAGGCCGCCGGCCGGGCCAGCAACAGGAGGGTCGAACTGAAGCTGAATTATTAAGATAGTAGTCCGTACCCTATTACTTTCAATAGAATTACCATATGAATAGTAAAGAAGAGTATGAGGAGAAAGCCCTGTTAAGGGCATTGGAAAAACGGGATATTAAAGCGTTCATAAAGTTTTATAAGGACTATGGAGAAGACATATTGATTTTCGCCTATAGCATGCTCCAGGATGCCCGCCTGGCAAGCCAGGTAGTAGATCGGCTCTTCGAAAAATTATGGACCGATGCTAACTTCGAAACGATCCAACCACCCATATATAAATACCTCAAGTGTGAGGTCTTGAAAATATGCAGTGAACGATCATGAATACATTCTAAAAATCATAAGATGAACAAAATATTATTACTTATATGCCTGGGAATATTCCATGTGGGATCGATCCGGGCCCAGTCTTACGAGGGAAAGATCGATTACCAGAAAACGCAGCAGGCCGCCGCCATGATCCAGCTGCCCCATAGCAGGGATAATGTCGAAGATGCTTTGAAAGAGTATATGGCTAAAAAAGGAACCAAAAGTTCGGACGTGAAGGGCTTCATCGTATTCCGCTCGGTCCATCTGAATAATGCCGACACGACCCTCTCGGACCTTTATTTTATGACCGGATCAAAAAACCGGAAAGAAAAGGATATCACCGTACTGAGTTTGCTGCCTGCTCCAAAGAACCACGATATCGCAACGCTGCTATCCGGAGACAATAGCAGGATAGCGGCAGCCAGGACGTTTCTGGATAGTCTTGCTCCTTACATAGATGCTTATGGCGTCCAGGTCCGTGTAAGGGAGCAGGATGCGCTGTTAAAAAAAGCTCGCAAAAAAATGGAGGGTTATCTAAATGACCAGACGGACCTGGAAAAAAAGATCCGCCGGCTGGAAGGCGCCCTCGACGACAACAAAAAAGACCAGGTCAGGGAGGCAGCCGACCTAAATGCCAATATCAATGCCGATGACGATACAAAGAAAAAGAACAATAAGAAGATCCGGAAGTTGATGGACGACCAGGGCGACCTGGAGAAGAAATTAAGGAAAGCGCAAAGCGATCTCGATCAAAACAAGACAGACCAGCGCCAGCAGCAGGCAGAGATCGAGAAACAAGAACAGGTGCTGGAAGGGATCAAGGCCAAACAGGCCCGGTAAACAGATTATTTTAATGGAGGAAAGGTAAGTCCGTCCGTGATTTGCACGGCGGACTTATTATTAGTGCATGATCGACAGTGAGGCCATCGATGCCAGGAGCATCGATCTTCCCATCCCCCCTAGTTCATTTTTTTCTTCAGCGAGCTGACCTGTTCCTGCAGGTTGCTGACCAGATTGGCCAGTTGGTTCACATCCCATCGCTGCTGGATATTCGCCTTACTGATGATCATCTGGGCTTTCCAGACTTCCAGGACATCGTCTGCATTTACATTATAGGGTTGGTAGGCTGTGTTGTCGCTGACCAAAGTAATCTTCGTCTTTGATTTATTGTTCTTCATGACACGCTTGTAGACAATACCTTCATTCCGGGAAACTACTATATAGGTCTGGTTGCTTTTTACTTCTTCCAGGTCATCTATTTTTTCGCCGACAATGACCGAGCCACTGGTGGTGGGTAGCATGGAGTCGCCGACGATCTCAAAGGCGCGGTAATTACCCGGGGCCAGCATGGGGAGGGTGAAGGTATTGAGTTCATCCAGGAATTCCGGATCTGCATAACCGGCAAGATAGCCGGCGGCTGCCTTTACCGGGACCAACTGGATGTCATTGGTGGCGGAGATCAGCTTCTGCGCTCTTCTTTTGGAAAGATAACTGCCTTTGGAATCACTCAGTTCTTTGCGGAGCAATTCATCCAGGGTTAGCTTAAACATATCTCCCACTGTCTCCAGGACCTCGATCCGGGGTTCCGCCCTCTCTTCTTCATAAGCACCTAGCAGAGACCTTTTGATACCTAGTTTGACAGCAAATTCTTCTTGGGTCCAACCACGCAGTTTGCGCAGGTATTTCAAATTTTGACCGGCTACTGACATAGACTAATATATTTAGTGCTAAAATACTAACTTTTTTATCAATGTCCAAAAAATATTTTACCTATTGGTTTTCAGCCTGCTGACCATAAGATACTCCCGGATCGATCATTCGGATGCTCTCCTGATGCGGTAAGTTGTCCTGCAAGTTGGGGCTGGCCTGTTCCCCGGGATTTCGTACCTTTGCTTCCCTGTCAATTTGACCTATTGGCAAGGATAGCACCAAATTTGTCTATAAATCTGATCCAGAACTTTAAAATCATTCAATACTAAGATATTATGTTAGGTATTCTTTCAAAAATATTCGGGGGGAACAAGTCGGAAAAGGATATTAAGACCATCCAGCCGCTGGTTGAGCAGATCAATCAACATTTTGCGGCCTACCGGACCCTCAGCAACGATCAATTGCGCGCCAAGACTGTCGAGTTCAAGGACCGGATCCGGGAGCATCTGAGCAAGGTGGATTCGGAGATCGCGGCCCTGAACAAGCAGGCTGAGGATTTGTCTTTCAGTGATATCAATGGTAAGGACCTCATTTACCAGGAAGTGGATCAGCTGAAAAAGGATCGGGACGAGCAGATCGAAGAAGTGCTGGAAGCTATTCTGCCGGAAGCCTTCGCCGTCGTCAAGGAGACGGGCAGGCGCTTTAAAGAAAACCCCGAAATAGTGTCAACGGCTACGGAACTGGACCGCAACCTCAGTATTAAAAAGGAACATATCCGTATCGAAGGCGATACCGCGATATATAAAAATACCTGGATGGCTGCCGGCAGTCCTATCACCTGGAACATGGTGCATTATGATGTGCAGCTGATCGGGGGTACCGTCCTCCACCAGGGGAAGATCGCGGAAATGGCCACCGGTGAAGGTAAGACCTTGGTATCCACGTTGCCGGCATATCTGAATGCCCTGTCGGGCGAAGGCGTCCACATCGTCACGGTGAATGACTACCTGGCCCGTCGTGACTCCGAATGGAATGGCCCGATCTTCGAGTGGCTGGGCCTGACCGTAGATTGTATCGACAAGCATGAGCCCAACAGTGAAGCCCGGCGCAAGGCCTATATGGCCGATATCGCCTATGGCACCAATAATGAATTCGGCTTCGACTACCTGCGTGATAATATGGTGCATTCACCGGATGAAATGGTGCAACGCAAGCACCACTACGCCATGGTGGATGAAGTCGATAGCGTTCTGATCGATGATGCCAGGACCCCCCTGATCATTTCCGGTCCCGTCCCCCGGGGCGACGACCAGCAATACCATATATTAAAAGGCCGGGTCGAAAAATTATTCGAAGCCCAGCGCAAGGTCACCAATCAATTCCTGATCGAGGCCCGCAAAAAGATCGCCGATAACAATGACGATCCGAAGGACGGGGGTCTTGCACTGGTGCGCGCCCACCGCGGTCTGCCGAAATCCAGCGCCCTGATAAAATTCCTCAGTGAGCCGGGTATCAAGGTCAAATTGCAAAAGTCGGAGAATTACTATTTGGCCGACCAGCAGAAGGAGATGCCAAAAGTAGATGCCGAACTTTACTTCCATATCGATGAAAAAAATAATTCCGTTGATCTTACGGACAAAGGTATCCAGATGATCACCCGGGAAGGGGAAGATCCGGAATTCTTTGTCCTGCCGGATATCGGTGTCAAGCTGGCCGATATCGAAAAAGATGGCCTGGGAACTGACGAAAAATTACAACGCAAGGAAGCGCTGCTGAATGAATATGCCATAAAGGCGGATCGTATCCATACCGTTCAGCAATTGCTGAAGGCCTATACTTTATTCGATAAGGATATCGAATATGTCGTCATGGAAGGACAGGTGAAGATAGTAGACGAACAGACAGGTCGTATCCTCGACGGCCGGCGATACAGCGACGGCCTGCACCAGGCTATCGAGGCAAAGGAAAATGTGAAGATCGAGGCTGCAACGCAGACCTATGCGACCGTGACCCTGCAGAACTACTTCCGTATGTACCATAAGTTAGCAGGTATGACCGGTACTGCAGAAACGGAGGCTGCCGAATTGTGGGATATTTATAAGTTGGATGTGGTGACCATCCCCACGAATGTACCGGCGATCCGGAAGGATCACCAGGACCTGGTATTCAAGACCAAACGTGAAAAATACAGGGCCGTCATCGACGAGATCGAAAGGCTGCGGGTATCCGGAAGACCTTCCCTCGTAGGTACCACTTCCGTGGAAGTGAGTGAACTCCTCAGCAAGATGCTGCAGGTAAAGAAGATCCCCCATAATGTATTGAATGCCAAACAGCATACCCGGGAAGCCCAGGTGGTTGCCGAAGCCGGCCTGGCCGGAGCCGTAACCATCGCCACCAACATGGCAGGTCGTGGTACGGATATCAAGCTGGGACCAGGCGTGAAAGAAGCCGGCGGTCTGGCGATCATCGGTACGGAAAGGCATGAGAGCCGTCGTGTCGACAGACAGCTGCGCGGTCGTTCCGCCCGTCAGGGAGATCCCGGTACCACCCAGTTCTACGTATCGTTGGAAGACGACCTGATGCGTATGTTCGGCAGCGATCGTATCGCCTCCCTGATGGATAAGATGGGTTATAAGGAAGGGGAAGTGATCCAGCACAGCATGGTGACGAAAAGTATCGAAAGAGCACAGAAGAAGGTAGAAGAAAATAACTTTGGCATCCGTAAAAGACTGCTGGAGTACGATGACGTGATGAACAAGCAGCGTAATGTGGTCTATAAAAAACGTAACCACGCGCTCTTTGGGGAAAGGCTGGCCCTGGACCTGGACAATGCCTTCTATATCGTCTCGGAAGGGCTGATCAATTCCTTCCGCGAACAAGAAGATTTTGAAGGGTTTAAACTGGCCACGATCGTGAACTTCGGTATCGACAGCCAGATCAGCCATGAGGATTTCCTGAAAGGAGATGTCAACCATCTCTCCGAACGTTTATACCAGGAGGCGACCGGGAATTACGAGCATAAACTGAATGAATTGCGCAAGCAGGCCGTACCTGTCTTCAACAATATCCGTACCACCCAGGGCAGCCATATCGAGAATGTGGTCGTTCCTTTTACGGACGGAAAGAAAAGGGTCAACGTCCATGTAAACCTGCAAAAAACGCTGAGCAGTGAAGGCCGCGAGCTGATGAATGCTGTAGAAAGACAGATAACGCTCTCCATCATCGATGAGGCCTGGAAGGAGCATCTTCGTGGTATGGACGATCTGAAACAAAGCGTGCAGACAGCCTATCTGGAACAGAAAGATCCCCTCGTGATCTATAAAATGGAGGCCTTTGAACTGTTCCGGCGAATGGACAGCGAGGTCAACAAGGATATTGTCAGCTTCCTCTGTCACAGCGGTATCTACCATTCCAACCAGAATGCCGCCAGCGGCATCCGGGAAGGCCGCGAAGAGAGAACGGACATGAGCAAGCTGCGGGTGCGCAAGGACGAAATGGACGCTGCAGGCAACCCCGGCAATGGCGCACCTGCCGCCCGGGCGATCCCACAGGAAGGTGGAGGAGACTACTACGAACCCTCCTCCGGCCCCGTCCGGCAGGAACCGGTGAAGGTCGGTCCAAAGATCGGCCGCAACGATCCCTGCCCCTGCGGCAGTGGCAAGAAGTTCAAGAACTGTCATGGGAAGGATACGGTGGCATAAGGAAAATTTCCAAGAATTAATACGGGTAAACCCGGGCTAACCGCCCGGGTTTCTTATTTTTAGCAGATCAACGAAACTCCATGGTCAAAAATTTACGCTCTTTACAATGCCTCTTACTGGTTCTTTTTTTCGTCCTGACATTTGGTCAATCCCAGGTCATGGCCCAATCTCCGCCAACTCCAAATCTTCCGCCTTATAATTTCTATACCTGCGCTGGCAGTAAGGCCTATTTCAAAAGCTATGCGAGCGGCGCGACCTATTACCGCTGGATGGTATCTTCCGATAATGGCGCTAACTGGGATACCGTCAGGGATAACGCAACCTATTCCGGCGCCAATACCGAGGCGTTGGTTGTCGTTACCACTGCTGCGATGAATGATTATCAGTATTACATGATATCAGGCAATGCGTACGGAACGGCGAATTCCTTCGGCGCAGCCGCCATTAAGCTCTCCAACAATATTCCGGACATTCCGAATGTCCATATCACCTCTACCAGCTTCTGCCAGGGTTCCAGTCCGGATATCGCAGGAAATGGAGGCAGTATGTATGCAGATACCATATTATGGATCTATTACTCGTCAGGCGTATCATATACTCCTCGTGCATTCGACTACCCCGTAATTAATTTTGACACGACCATCATCATCCATTTTGACAGGACTGCCATCTCAGACACCCTCGCGGTCATTGCTAAAAATGCCTGCGGGAGCAGTTCTCCAAAGATCATAGTCTTTACATTGACACCCTTATCCTCCACCCTTCCCGGCACGGCAGGCGGTGCGGCGACCTGCGCTACTTATACCGTGCCTGCCGGCGGCAGCATTTTTGCCGATCCCACCACCTGCAGCCCGATAACTACACTCATACCGACAGGCAGTTCCCCCGTCACCGGCATCATCAAAAGCTGCGTCACCATCGCCCCATCGGTCCAATCCTATAACGGGATCCCATACGTACAACGTTATTACAATATCGAGCCATCCACCAATCCATCGACCTCCACAGCCACGCTGACCCTTTATTATAACCAGTCGGACTTCGATAACTACAATCTGGCCCGCGGGACCAATCCAGCCCTGCCCGCCGGCCCTGCCGACGCGAGCGGGATCTCCAACCTCCGCATCACGCAATTCCATGGCACGGGCACCACCCCCGGCACCTACGCCGGCGGCAATGGAACCATTGACCCCGATGACAATAAGATCGTCTGGAATGCCGCCGACAGTCGCTGGGAAGTTACCTTCGATATCACCGGGTTCAGCGGGTTCTTTGTATCAGGCGGGCCCCTCATCCCCTTGCCGCTCACTTTGATCAGCTTTACCGGGCACCGCAACAACGAGGGCAACCTTCTCCAATGGAAGACCGCAGCGGAAAAAAATACCTCCACCTTCGAAATACAGCGCAACGACAACGCAGCGAACGTCGGCGGCAGCGGATCACCTGCCGGTTTCAGTACCCTGGCGGTTATCCCGGCAGCAGGTATCAGCCATCTACCGATCGACTATCAATACACCGATGCCGATCCTGCCGGAACCGGCGACGCCCGCTCCTATCGCCTCAAAATGACCGACCTGGATGGCAAATTCACCTATAGCAAGACGGTAGTGATACAGCCTGCCACTAACAGTCCCTTTAACATCAGCTTTTCGCCCAACCCATTCCACGAATCCCTGTCCATCGGCATGACAACGCCTGGTCCGACCACCGCCCTTCTGTCAGTGACGGATATCAGCGGCAAAAAGGTCCTGCAGCAGTCCGTTAACCTGCGCAAGGGCGACAATAAAGTTCCCCTGTATAAGGCAGCCACACTGCAGCCGGGCGTCTACCTCCTGACCCTCACGAGCAACGGCCAACAGGAAACAAGGCAATTTGTCAAGTATTAAGAGCATTATTTCATTAAAAAGGCCCCCGCTATTCTTTGCAATAAACGGGGGCCATGGTTTTCAATGTTGACAGTGTGACAATATCTTTGCGCAGCGCGCATCTATCCTGCCCTTACGGCGTAGCCGTCACGGGCAGACCATATTTATGCATATAGCGCAGGTAGAGCTGGGTCTGCTTGTTATCCAAAGAAACTTCCCTGCCCTGGATAAAGGCATGCTGTACGATGCTGGTGCGCATGTCGAGGATATCCCCGCCGCTGATGACGATATTCGCATCTTTGCCGACTTCCAGGGAGCCCGTACGGTCGTCGATACCCAGGATCCTGGCGCTACTAAGGGTGATTGCCTGTAAAGCTTCTTCCTTAGTCAATCCGTAGGTGACGGCCGTCCCGGCGTTGAACATCAGATTACGATACCGGGTCTCGTCATGCGAATCGTTGAGGGCGAACAACACACCGGCCTTTTGCAGGACGGCAGGGGTCTTGTAAGGCTGATCCACGTCATCGTCCTCCGTGGTCGGCAGGCTGTGTTCCTCCTGCAGGATGACGGCGATATTATTTTGCTTCAGCAGGTCGGCGATCAACCAGCTCTCGCTGGCGCCTACCAATACAACGTCAAAGCCAAATTCCTTTACGAAATCGATGGCGATCAGCATTTGTTTGACCTGGTCGCCGTGGACGAATAATTTCTGCTGTTTCGAAAAGAGGCCTTTTACGGATTCGAATTTCAGGTTGGTCTCTTTATGCACGGTCTCCTGCGAATAGGCGCGGGCCTCTCTGAAAAACGCCTTGAGCTCCTCTACTTTTGACAGGGCCTCTTTTGTGGGATCGGGTGGCGGCGGCCCGCCGGCGCCCCTGCCGAAACGCCGGGGACGAACGATAAAGGAGGGCATGTTGCAATGGATCGCCCCATCCATTTTGTAGGCGGCGTCCTCCCAGTTCCAGGCATCCAGCTGCACAACGGATGATGAGCCGCTGATGGTGCCTCCCTGGGGTGTAACTCCGGCCAGCAGGATGCCGGCGGCCTTCAAGGTATTGATGATCTTCGAATCCGTGTTGTATGCCACGATGGACCGTACACTGGGATTCAGGTCACCCAGTTCTTCATAATCATTCGATCCTCTTACGCCATTGGCTATTTCTTTCAATCCCAGGTCGGTGACCGGGAGTATGATGCCGGGATAGACCTGGCGGCCTTTGGCGTCTACCACTTTCCCGTCGCCGGAGACCGTAATATTGGTCCCGATCTGGACGATCTTTCCGTTGTCCACGGCAATGGTAGCCCCTTCCAATACCTGGCCGTTCCCCACGTGGACCGTGCCGCCGGTTATGAACAATTTGCCCTTGTAGTCCTTTGCCGGATATACATCATCCTGGGCTGCTGCGGTGAAGGATGCGAGCAGGGACAGCGTCGTTATATATGTCAATAGTTTCATGTTCGTTCTTTTTACTGTTGTGAGTTTGTATCCGTATCATCTCCCTGCTCGTCGATGGTCAGCAGCCCTTCATGACGTCCATGGTCACCGCAGCTGAGCTCCACGCGGAAGCTGGGTGTAGCGGGCCGCATGGACGCCCCGGTTCTTTTCTCTGCCACCATTTTCTGGATCAGGCGGTTGCGCTCTTCCGCAATGCTTTTGCGCAGGGTCAGGTCGTGGTCGCGGTCAAAATAAATGATGCCGTCGACGATGGTCTTTTCCGCCTTGGCATAGATACTGAGGGGGTTATCGCTCCATAAGACCAGGTCTGCGTCCTTGCCCACCTTGATGCTGCCGACCCTATCGGATATATGCAGGGCCTTTGCAGGGTTCAGGGTTACCATGTTCAGGGCTTCCTCTTCGGTAAGGCCGCCGTATTTTACACTCTTGGCTGCTTCCTGGTTGAGGCGGCGCGCCTGCTCGCCATCGTCGGAGTTGATACAAACATTCAGTCCTACCTTTGTCATGATCGCGGCATTGTAGGCGATCGCGTCCTGCACTTCCATTTTGTAGGCCCACCAGTCGGAGAAGGTGGAGGCGCTGGCGCCATGTTCTTTCATCTTATCCGCCACTTTGTAGCCTTCCAATATATGGGTGAAGGTATTGACGCGGAAGCCAAACTTCTCGGCCACCCGCATCAGGGCTGTGATTTCGCTTTGTACATAGGAATGGCAGGTGATGAATCTTTTCTTATTGATGATCTCTACCAAGGCGTCCAGTTCGAGATCCCGGCGGGTCGCCTGGGGAGCCGCCTTACGTTGACGTTCGTAGTCACGGGCGCGGGTAAATGCATCCATCAATACTTCTTCTACCCCCATACGGGTATCGGGGAAACGGTTGTTGTTCTGTGAAGTGGTCCTCTTTACGTTCTCACCCAGTGCGAATTTGATAAAGGGGTCCCAATTCGTGAATTTGAGGGCTTCGTCATCCACTCCCCAGCGCAGCTTGATCAGCTGGGTCTGACCGCCGATGGTATTGGCGGAGCCATGGAGAATGTGGGCGGAGGTGACGCCGCCGCTGAGCAGGCGGTA
>Ga0247778_1001336_pt1 | contig 11021 bp, 11 predicted proteins | sample UWRJL049202B5_FD_179939 | JGI IMG/M metagenome (GOLD analysis project Ga0247778, IMG submission 179939) | Plant litter microbial communities from Arlington Agricultural Research Station in Wisconsin, United States - UWRJ-L049-202B-5 | ecosystem: Environmental > Terrestrial > Plant litter >... | reverse complement strand
TTGATAACGCCTCTTTCGATACGACCGGTAGCAACAGTACCACGGCCAGTGATCGAGAATACGTCTTCAACAGACATCAGGAAGGGCAGATCGACCGGGCGGGGAGGCAGGGGAATATAGCTGTCAACCGCTGCCATCAGCTGATCGATCGCTTTAACCCATTTCTCTTCGCCAGCCAGAGCACCCGTTGCAGAACCCTGGATGATCGGCGTGTTATCACCGTCAAAACCGTAGGAAGACAGCAATTCACGGATTTCCATTTCTACCAGTTCCAGCAGTTCGGGGTCATCAACCAGGTCAACCTTGTTCATGAAAACCACGATACGGGGAACACCAACCTGACGAGCCAGCAGGATATGCTCTTTCGTCTGGGGCATCGGACCGTCTGTGGCAGCAACCACCAGGATAGCTCCATCCATCTGGGCGGCACCGGTGATCATATTCTTCACATAGTCAGCGTGACCGGGACAGTCCACGTGCGCATAGTGACGGTTAGCCGTCGCGTACTCAACGTGCGCTGTGTTGATGGTAATACCCCTCTCCTTTTCTTCAGGAGCAGCATCGATCTCATCATATTTTTTGGCTTCTGCAAGGCCTCTTCCGGCTAAGATAGAGGTGATAGCAGCAGTCAAAGTGGTTTTACCGTGGTCAACGTGACCGATGGTACCTACGTTAACGTGGGGTTTGTCCCTCTTGAAGGTCTCTTTTGACATTGTTATCTGTTTTAATAGTTGTGTTTTAAAATTTTATCCGGTACCTACACCTCTTCCGAAACAAGGCAAAATACCGCTTTCTAACTGATCTTGTTCTTAAATCTCAAAAAAACTAGAGAGCCGTTGATGAGAATTGAACTCACGACCTCTTCCTTACCAAGGAAGTGCTCTACCCCTGAGCTACAACGGCTGGTCTTACATTCGGTTGCAGCCAACGGACTTAAGTCTGGGCATTTTCCTGAAAATCACGCTTCGGTCCAAAAGAGCGGAAGACGAGGTTCGAACCCGCGACCTACAGCTTGGAAGGCTGTCGCTCTACCAACTGAGCTACTTCCGCTTGAACATTTCTAAAAGAACTTTGACTGATATCAGACCCGTTACCGGCCGGTAACAGGTCTGATCAGGCAGTGGGCGAGGGCGGATTCGAACCACCGAACTCGTAAGAGGACAGATTTACAGTCTGTTGTCGTTGGCCACTTGACTACTCGCCCGCATTTCCTTTTGCGCACAATTTGACTTGAATAGAGCCAGAGAAGGGACTCGAACCCCCGACCAGCTGATTACAAATCAGCTGCTCTACCAACTGAGCTACTCTGGCTGGTAATTTCTACACGGAGTCTGAAAAGATCTGCCCCAACAAAAAGACCGGTTTTACTTAAATCATACCCGATATACCCTTTTTTTTGGGAAGGCAAAGGTAAGTGAATTTGTTAAATTCAAAAATTTTGTAGCTGTTTTTTTGCCATATTATCATGACTTTGTGAAAATATAACATCCCAAACGGGCCTTTTCAAATAAAAAGGCCCTTCACCGCGAGGTGAAGGGCCTTGAAGATCGTTTTCTATGCGAGTTGCTTGTCTTTTTTCTTTTTTACCTGGTTGACCAACGACTCAAATGCGTTGTCAAAAGATTCTTCGAAAGATTTGGATGAACATTTTACGAAAAAATGATGCCGTGGAACACTGACCCTGATCTCCGCGATCTTATCCTTGATGTTGTGAACCACATTGTCCAGCTTCAAAAAAACATCTACTTTGATAATCCTGTCATGGAACGTGTTTAATTTAGTCATTTTTTTAGTTACATAATCTACGAGTTTTCCGTCTGCATCGAAGTGCACAGTCTGAATTCTAACATTCATAGCAATCCCATTTTAAACAGTGAACAATAAATTAAAGAACTCTCATTAATGGAGAAAATGCTGAGGACAAGGAAGGACAATGAAGTTAACCTTTCAGGGGATTTTTTCCAAATAAATATTCGTTAAAACCACCTCTTGCAGACATTTTTCCCAAGGCTCCTCTGATGCCCTCGAACCCCCATTTCACAGGCTTTTACCCTTCCCTGCAAACCGGTCTTACCCCCTTACAAAAGGGTGGTCTTCCCCCTTCATTGCACTTTCATTGCAGAGACCCTTCCCCGCCTCCTCCGGCCGCTTCAGTGACCCTCTCAACCTAACGCCATGATCGTACCTTAATTGCACCGCACCCCAGGAGCAGGAATATAAATCCTCCCATGCCTGCACAACAGCATACCAACATCCCGGTTCACCCGACCAGTCCCGCCAACCTAAGCCTTCGGATGGGCCTTCTGATAGACTTCCTTCAATTTTTCAATGGTATTATGCGTATAAACCTGCGTGGCCGCCAGGCTGGCATGCCCCAGCAACTCCTTCACGGAATTGATGTCCGCCCCTCCATTCATCAAATGGGTCGCAAAACTATGCCTCAGCACGTGAGGACTCTTCTTATCGACCGTCGTCACCTGGGCCAGGTACTTCCGCACCGCCCGGTAAACATATTGAGCATATAAAGGCTTCCCCTTCGAAGTGACCAGCAGACGATCCGTATCAGGCCCCTCCAGCTCCGCCCGCTTGCGCTGACAATAAAGGACAACCGCAGTGATCAACACAGGGTTCACCGGGATCACCCGCTCCTTATTCCCCTTTCCCAAGACCTTTATAGACCGGTTACTCTGATCCACCTGCCGCTCCCTGAGATTCACCAGCTCACTCAACCGCATCCCCGTCTGGTAAAAAATAGCCAGTAACAGCCGGTCCGTCTCCCCCTCCCAGTCGCCAGGAAAGACCACACCGCCAAAAAGAACATGAATATCCTTCTGCTCCACATACACCGGCAGACGCTTGCCGGCCTTCGGACCCGTAATGGCAATCATCGGTGATTGCTCCACCATCCCGCTGCGGATCTGATATTTGTAAAATGATTTCAGCGTCGAGATCTTCCGGTTTACAGAACGCGAACTCAGCCCCCCATCCTTCAAAGAGGCCAGCCAGCTGCGAATAAAGGCAGGAGAAATGGCAGACAGGGCGGCTTCCCCGAAATCCAGGGCGATAAAATCGAAAAACTGCACCAGGTCATCCCTGTACCCGCGGATCGTATGGGCCGAATAACGCTTCTCGAATTGCAGGTAATCGATAAATGGCTGTATCAGTGGCTCCAAGGCGTAAAATTGTATACAACATAAAGATATTGATACTATCCGGCTTCACCATCCGTACAGCCGATTTATAAAAGGGTCCGGGAGAATATCCTTATTTTGCCCGCGATAAAAAGAACACCCTCATCCTCATCAATGGCTGCATCAACATCATAAAATTGATTTTCAATTGGTTATATACCGGAAAGCCGCTCAGCGAGCATATTGAGGACCGCAGCCTGAATAACTTCGGCCTTATCCGCCTCCTGGCCGCCTTCATGGTGATGGAATCCCATTCCCATCTCCTTGCCAGGCAGGACGGCTACTACCTCCGGACATTTCACCTCAGCTACCTGGGCCTGCCCTCCTTTTTCTTCCTCAGCGGCATCCTGGTTACCCAAAGCCTCTACAACAGCTCATCCTGGAAGAACTTTTGCTGGCGCCGCTTCCTCCGCATCTACCCCGGGGCCACCGTTGCCATCCTCGTTACCGCCCTCCTGATCGGACCCGCCGTCACCACCAATAACCTCATCGATTATTTTTCCTCCCCGATCCTCTATCAATACCTGGAGTCCTGCACCCTCCTGCATATCAATTTTATCCTGCCCGGTGTCTTTAAGAACTCCGTACTGCAAACAGACTCCGTCAACGCATCCCTCTGGACAGTCAGCCTGGAACTAAAACTCTATGCGGGACTATTGGTCGCCTGGATGCTGAAATGGCCGGGAAAAAGAATAGTACTCCTCACCCTCATCGCCGCCCTGATCCCGGCATTCTTTCTATTAAAAGGGGGAGCCTGGGAGCAGAGGACCCTTCCCTATCTTACCTATGGAGTGCAATTCCTCAGTGGGGTCGCCTGTTACCTTTACAGGGATAAGATCATCCTCAGAGGCTATTGGCTCTTTATCCTGCCTGCCGCCTTCGCCCTCAGTTGCCGGCTGCATATCCTGTCTCTTACTGCCTACTTCCTGATCCCCGCCGGGATACTTTTTTTTGCAACCCGTGGACTGACCTGGACAAAGAAAATTACCCCCGGGGCCGACCTCTCCTATGGCATCTACCTCTACGCCTTCCCCATAGAACAATTAACCGCCAACTACCTGCACCCGGCCAGCCCCCTGATACTCTTCTTCACCACAGCCCTCACCACCCTCATCCCCGCTACCCTTTCCTGGTACGCCGTGGAAAAAAGAGCCCTCCGCCTCAAACACAAAGTTTTATAAAAGAACCTTCTCCGATTTTTCTTGTCGATCTGCCGCAATTCCACTTACTTACCAGTAAGTATGCACTTTCGGAGGTAGATCTTTCTCTCACCTTCACCTTGCCTGCCCAACTCCCGGTCCTGCCCGCATCCCATCCAAACCAATCCCCTCCCATACATAATAAAAAAAAGACCGACCCAAATCTTGGATCAGTCTTTTACATATGTATAAATAAGGTATTAACCTCTATACTTCAAATTTGCCAGCGGCAACCTGTTGCTTGTAAACCGCCTTCAACACCTCACCCCTTCTGCGCACAGATGGCTTGGTGAAAGACTGACGCTCTCTCAACTGCACCAATACTTTGGCCTTCTCGAATTTCTTCTTGTACTTTTTGAGCGCCTTGTCGATGTTTTCGCAATCTTTGGAATCTATGATCAGCATAACTATTATACCCCCTTTTGGTGATCTGTAAATAATTTTACGGACTGCAAATATACAGCAAAAATCGAAAAACTGCAATTCTCTGGGAAAATTTCCGAAATTCGCCCCACTATGTTTACAGGAATCATCGAATCAATGGGAAAAATCATATCCGTCACCGACCAGGGCACCAACCGGACCTTCTGGATAGCCTCCGATATATCCGGGGAATTAAAGGTAGACCAGAGTGTCTCCCACAACGGCGCCTGCCTCACCGTAGAAGCCATCCGGCCCGGCCAGCACCAGGTGACCGCCATCGAAGAGACCCTGCGCAAGACCAACCTCCAGTCCTGGAAGCCCGGAGACTCCGTCAACCTCGAAAGATCCATGGTCATGAACGGCCGCCTGGATGGCCATATCGTCCAGGGACACGCCGACTGCATAGCCACCTGCATCGACCGCCAATCATTGGAAGGCAGCTGGGAATTCCGCTTCAGCTTCCCTGAAACCTATGCCCCATTGGTCATCGAAAAAGGCTCCATCTCCGTCAACGGCATCAGCCTCACCATCTTTAATGTCACAAAAAAAGAATTCACCGTTGCCATCATCCCCTATACAATCGAACATACCAACCTGGCCACCCTGCAGCCGGGCGATCAGGTCAATATAGAATTTGATATTGTCGGAAAATATATCAACCGGAAAATACAATTGCAGAACGCGTAAATTCTTTTTATGCTGCTTTTCAAAAACCTGGAAGATGCCATTACCCGGCATAGCGATCGATATGCATTTCACATAAACAACACCAGCCATACCTATAAGGACCTGGCCCTGAAAATATCTGCCATCAGAAAACGTCTGCAGACCGCCCCCCGGGAGAACAACACAAATATCGGCCTCGTAGCCAATGACGATCTCGAAACCTATGCCTCCATCATCGCCGTCTGGCTGGAAGGCAGATCGTATGTCCCGATCAACCCACAAAGCCCACCGCAAAGAAACGAGGACATGCTCGCACAAGCCGCCGTGACATCCATTCTCGATTCATCGGGAACCCACTCCCACAGCCAATATGAGACCATCGATACCACCCGGCTCCCTTTGTCGGAAATACAACTCTCCCCCAGCCCTGCCGCAGAAGAAGACGGGGCATACATCCTCTTCACCTCCGGAACCACCGGCCGGCCCAAAGGTGTCCCTATCACAAGAAAAAACCTGGCAGCCTTCGTTCATTCCTTTTCCTTGCTGGGACTGGACCTCGACGAGCATGACAAATGGCTCCAAATGTTCGACCTGACCTTTGACCTTTCCATTATATCCTATCTCCTTCCCCTCCTCAAAGGAGCCTGCGTATATACCATACCGAAGGACCAGATAAAATACAGCTATATATTCCGGCTGCTGGATGAACAGCATCTCACCGTCGCATTAATGATCCCATCCATCATTCAATACCTTCAACCCTATTTCGAAGAAATAAATGGCGGCAGTCTGAAATACAGCCTCTTCTGCGGAGAGGCCCTCCCGCTCGGGATCACGGAACAATGGAGCCGCTGCATCCCCAACGCCGGCATCCTCAATGTCTACGGCCCGTCCGAAGCCACCATCTTCTGTACCTGTTATCACTTCCATCCCGCAGGCCCCAACAAGACCCGGAACGGAATACTCTCCATCGGCAGACCCATGGAAGGAACCCACGCCATCATCATTGAACACGAAGACGATCCGGCCTCTCAACAGCCCCGCCTTGCCGCACCAGGGACACTGGGTGAATTATGCTTGTCAGGAGATCAGTTGACACCCGGCTACCTGGATGATGAAAAAAGGAACCGGGTCGCCTTCTTCCGCACCGATCATCAAGGGAATACCGAAAGATTCTATAGAACAGGAGACCTCGCCTGCATCGACTCCCAAGGAGATATCATGTACATAGGCCGTACCGATTCCCAGGTAAAGATCCAGGGCTTTAGAGTAGAACTTTCAGAAATTGAGTTCCACGCCCGGGCCTGCCTGCCCGACAGCAACCTCGCCGTCATCACCTATAGGGGCAGGTCCAACAGCCTGGAAATAGGCCTGGTCATAGAAGGAACGCCATTCGACACCAGCCCATTGGTCAAACAACTCACCGCCAGGCTGCCCTCCTACATGATTCCCGCACAAATAGGGTTCCTGCAAATCTTTCCCTACAACAGCAACGGGAAAATTGACAGGACAGTACTATCAACCAAGATCTTGCCAACATGAGAATAGTACTATTGGGTGAAGACCACTTCACCGCAGCCGTCTTACAATCCCTGCGCGATCACGGGCATGAGATAGCCGTCGTCATCTGTCCCCTCTACCCCGGTAACCAGGAGTACCGGACACTGGAAAAGAGAACCCGGGATAATGGCATCGGCTTTCTGCATGTTGCAGATGTAAACACGGATGAGATCGCCGATCTCCTGCTCCGGATAGACGCCGACCTCCTGCTTTCCGTCCATTGCAGAAAGATCCTTCACCCAAAGATCTTTAGGCTTTCCCGCTGCGGCGCGGTCAATGTCCACCCATCCCTGCTCCCGAAATACAGAGGCCTCTCCCCCCAACACCAGACCTTGATCCATGGCGACACAGAAACCGGTGTTACGATCCATTTTATAGATTCTGGCGTCGATACCGGAGATATCCTGATCACAGAGACCATCCCCATAAGCCCGCAAACTTATATCTATGAATTGCAAATAAAAATGCTGACTGTCTATAAATACCTCGTTCCCAATGCGATGAAATTAATAGAAACAGGCAATCCTACAACCAGGCCACAAGAAAAAGGGGGCTCGTCCTGGTACGGGGCCCTCACACACAGGGACAGGGAAATAGACCTAAAAAAGACTAAATTTGAAAATTACAATCTAATAAGAGCAGTCTCAAAACCGTACAAGGGCGCCTGGCATGATAATACAACCATCTGGACCGCTGTTATTGCAGACCCAGCCGCCGAACAGGAACTTTTAAAAGAATTTAATACCATCGGAATATTCCCGGTACAGGATAAATTGGTGATCAGGCTGCACGACGGCATATTACTATCCGACGACTTTGAAATTGCATCTACCTAATATGGATAGAAAAGAAATTCTCGAAAGGATCAGGATCATTTTGGAGTCCGTCCTCAATCATAAAGATTTTGAAATGAAAGAAGATCTCAAGGCCTCGGAAGTACAGGGATGGGATTCTCTTTCCCATATGATGATCATTTCCCGAATAGAGGACGATTTTAACATCCGCTTTAAGATGCGGGAAATCAATAAACTGGAAAATTTAAAATCATTGATTGACCTGGTTCAGTCTAAAGTGTAAGCAACATGCCCCTTTATTCTTTGGAATTCTTGATCTTTTTATCCATTGTATTCATCCTATACTGGACCCTGTTCAAAAACACAGCCCCGGCGCAAAACACCTTATTAACCATAGCCAGCCTGTTTTTCTATGGCTGGGTCGATTGGAAATGCTTATCTCTCCTGATCTTTTCCACCCTCTTCAACTTTTATTTCGGCCGGCTCATCCACAAAAATAATCATGCAAGGACACGCTGGCTCCTGCTCTGCGGCGGACTAACAGTCAATCTGGGCATCCTGGTCTATTTCAAGTACTTCCATTTCTTCTATACCAGCTTCATCGGTTTCTTCGGTCTCTATGACAATGCAACCGCCCACAGCACCCTGCAGATCATACTGCCACTGGGTATCAGTTTCTTCACTTTCCAGGCCATTGGATACCTTATTGATCTTTACAATGAAGAGACGGAACCCTGCCCACGACTGCTGGATTTTGCCGTCTTCATGACCTATTTCCCAAAAATAACGGCCGGCCCCATCGAACGCGCAGAAGATTTCATCGCCAGGATTAACATAAAAAGAGAATTTAACGACAACCAGGCCGTCGACGGAATGCGTCAGATCCTCTGGGGATCATTTGCAAAATTGGTGATCTCCAACAATTGCGCTACCCTCACGAACCCGATCTTCGACAACTACCTCCACCTGCCGGGCAGTACGCTCCTCTTAGGAGCCTTTTTGTATACCCTCCAGGTCTACTGCGACTTTTCCGGTTACTCCAACATAGCTATCGGCATCTCGAAACTCCTGGGGATCCCACTGATGAGGAACTTCGCATCCCCGTTCTTTTCCACCAGCATCAGGGAATACTGGAGGAAATGGCATATCTCCCTTTCATCATGGATGATGCACTACCTTTTCACCCCCCTCTCGTTTTCCCTGAGAAGATATCACAAAATGGGACTGATCATCTCCGTTATGACCACATTCCTGTTGATTGGACTATGGCATGGCGCGAATTGGACATATATCGTGTTCGGCAGCCTGCACGGGCTATATTTCATACCCTCGATCCTGGCAGGGACCGCCGGCAGCGCTTCAACCACGTACAGTCGCAAGATCCAACTCCTGAAAAGGATCGCTCAAATGCTTGGCTTGTTCATCCTGGTCATGCTAACCCTCGTCTTCTTCGGATCGAACAGCGTACCCGCGGCAGTGCAGTACCTTAGCGGGCTTTTTTCACCTTCCCTCTTTTCCCCACCGGTCCTTCCCCCGCCCGCAGGCCTGGCAAAAGTATTGGCGACGACCCTGTTTATCCTCTTACTATTCACCGTCGAATGGCTCCAAAAAGATAAGGATCATGAAATGCATATAACCCATATTACCAGCCCGGCCCTGCGGATAGGCATTTATTATGCTATCATCCTCGCCATCCTCCTGTTTGGCTCGGTCATTCACATTGATTTCCTTTATTCACAATTCTGATATGCAGCAATTCCTCAAAAAATTCATTTTCTTTTTATTACCGGTCTTCGCAGTGATCACACTCGCCGAATACCTCCTGAGGAAGATCCCCAATGACTATTCGCTGAAAGAAGACAGCTACACCAAACATGCTGAAAATTTCGAAACCCTGATACTGGGAAATTCCCACGCCATTTATGATCTGAACCCCGCCTTTTTTAAGGGCAACACATTTAATGGGGGACACGTGGCGCAAACCCTGGATCTCGACGCCGCCATCTTTAAAACCTTCCAACCCAGGTTGACAAAATTGAAATACCTGATCATACCCATTTCAGACATGAGTCTTTTCTTCAGGCTCGAAACCTCCGGCGAGAATTGGAGAATAAAAAACTATTCGATCTATTACCATCTGTATACCACCAACAGGATCGCCGATTATTCCGAAGTGCTCAGCCTGCCATTTTCAATCAACAGGAACAGACTGATCACCTGGTACATCAGGAAAGACAGCAACAGCACCATCACCAGCCTCGGCTATGGCACCAATTACAATTCAAAGTTTAATAGAGACCTGGACAGCAGCGGCAGGGAGACCGCAAAGGTCCATAAGGTCAAAAACTTTAAAGATTTCCCGATCGAAAAAAGATCGCTGGAACAGATCATTGCCTCCTGCGCCAAAAATAAGATCCGTGTAATATTATTCACGCCCCCTGCCTACTTCACCTACACTTCGGGAATAGATCCGGCCCAGCTCCGGATCACCATACATACCTGTGATTCCCTGGCAGCCGCCTGTAAAAACGTATACTACTATAACCTGCTAAACGACCCCTCCTTTACAGCGGTCGACTTTTTCGACGCAGATCATCTCAATGAGAAAGGCGCCAGGAAATTGTCTCTCATGATCGATTCCATGAGAATCCACCTCCCGGCCCGGTCCTCATGGTAGCCATAATTTGATTATTATTGTAGTTAAATATATTCCGTTGCATGTTCTACCTTTTATTAGTCTACCCGGTCATATCCGCGATCTGTTATTGGGTAGGATGGCTATTCTATCAGGTGCTGCCGGCTTCAGTTACCGCTCCTAACGGAAACGGATCCCTTTTTCCAGCCCCATCCGGCACACAGATCCTTCCGCGCATTCCCCCTCCGCCCATTCCCCCCCCCCCCCGCCCCCCCCCCCCCCTCCGGCCCCTACACCAGGCCCCTCATCCTATACCTGCTCACAGGGCTGATCCTGCTCACCGGCATCGGGCAATGGTGGGCCCTTATCCACCCGATCAACACTAGTACAATATCCCTCATCATCGGAGCCCTCCTGGTCTTCACCTGGTTTCGGCGCCGGCATCTGCCCCGCCTCCATCATATTTCTATCGGCGCCCCGGGACACAGACCCCTATTCTTTATTACCTGCTGCACAGCACTATTTCTGATGATCATCATCCTTAATGCAGGCC
>Ga0247778_1001334_pt1 | contig 11077 bp, 12 predicted proteins | sample UWRJL049202B5_FD_179939 | JGI IMG/M metagenome (GOLD analysis project Ga0247778, IMG submission 179939) | Plant litter microbial communities from Arlington Agricultural Research Station in Wisconsin, United States - UWRJ-L049-202B-5 | ecosystem: Environmental > Terrestrial > Plant litter >... | reverse complement strand
CACCCCCCGGATCCCTCAACTCACTCCAAAACCCTAACTTCCCCCCAAGTACAACTTTCTCCCACCCCAACTCCTCATACGCCCTCAACTCCTGCGCCCCCGCAAAACAAACCCCATACATCCTACAATACGCCTTCCACTCCACCGGACAATCCGTCGGTCTCCCCGTAAACAAAAACGGAAACATGTGCTCCCACGTCCGGCCCACGATATAATCGCTCCAGCGCGAATCTATAAGCCACCGCATATGTCTTCCATATTGTTCTTTCGGATTCTTAAGGATTGCTGCCTTGGAGACGGCGAATTGCGAACAACAGGGTCCAGCTAATATTTCGGGGACGTTGTCTATGCCCCAGGGAAAGAAATTTTCACTGAAGGCTTGAGCCATGAATGGTTCTTCTTGCTTCCAGCTTTCTTCGGGTGGGATGGTGGTGTTTATCCAGGCTGGACAGGCGTCTTTCCAACTTATTCGCAGGTTAGCGTAGCCTCGGTTTTGTACTTCTGCTAGGTTCAAATGGGAGAGCGTGAACAGCATGCTGGAGAATAGCGGACTGTCGGCGTGCCAGGGGGATTCGTGGGAGTGGATTAGGATGCTGATGTCTGGGAGGGAGTCGTAGAATTCGTGGAAATAGGTATGGTACATGAGGGCTTCTCGGCCTTTGGGGACCGGTGGGTGGTAGGGGGCGGAGGGGGAGTCGGAGATGTAGCGGATTATGGAGAGATTGGGGATTTGGAGTTGGCTGGTCCAGGATATGTCGTCTGTGGAGAGGGTGGCCAGGACGAGGTTGATTGTCAGGTTTGTGGGGTTGTTTGTGGTGGGAGGAGGGAGGGTTTTGAGGGTTTCGAAGGTGTTGTGGGAGGAGGGTATGCGGGTTTGAAACGTGAGACGCGTTTTGTAGATATACATTAGGAGGGAGGGAAGGAGGAGCGCGAGGTAGAGGAGGGTCTTCCCATGCGGGAGTCGCAGGGCGGGGAGGAGACGCATTGTGGGGATGTTGGGGAAAGGGGGACGTTGAAGCAAGGAATCGCGATAAGATGAGAGACGCGTTCGATAGGGGGGAATATTCGCTACAGCAGAAAACGCTTCGACCCCAGCCTCATTGTAAACTTCACAAATCCAACATGATCTGAAGATGGCTACTACAGTCTCTGAATTTGGTACTACGAGAAGCATACCCGAGGAGCGCCTTTGCTCGCAATGCAGCAAGCTAAATTTACGACAATACCTGGCCCCCGTGACGCTCCGCCTCTGGAATCTACCTGACATTGTGTCCTTCGACCACGATCTACAAGTGTCGCCATCTTCAGAATGTAGTTTATGCCGTCTCTTATCATCGGGCTTATCATCAAGACAAGTCAATGTACCTGAGCGAATCAACAAAATCAGATTTGAGGAACTTGGGCAGACTGAAACCTTGTCCGGGTATCCCACAGCTTCAATTTGTATTGCTCCATGCGGTAAAAATGGCCAGCGCCTTGTCCCTTACGGAAGAGACACATTCAGATTTGGTGCTCGCCGATATACTTATGGTCGTATGGTTCAGCCCAACCACGCTTCCCGGGATCTGGTACACCAGTGGCTAGAAAGGTGCAAACATGAACATCGTGGAGTTTGTTCAGACACCCCGACAGCTTCCACTGGCCACGACTCAGCGCCTGAATATGTGATTGATGTGCAAGAGATGAGAATTCATCACGTTGGCCTGGAGAAGCTAGATTATCTGGCACTGAGCTATGTCTGGGGCAGTGTTCCGACACTGCAGCTTCTAAAGGGCAACCGACTGGAACTTGTCAAGCCAGGCTCTCTCTCTGATCGATTTGATGAATTACCAGCCGTCGTGCGGGACGCCGTATCATTCACAAAAGACATTGACTACAAATTCCTATGGGTGGACACCCTTTGCATCTGTCAAGATGATGCCGAAACTAAGGAGAGACAGATAGCAGGAATGAATACCGTCTACGATCGAGCCACTATGACACTTGTTGCATTGGAGGGGCATGATGCATCTTATGGTCTCTCCGGCGTTCGTCCTTATGAGACGCCCCGCTTCCAGCATGTGGAGAACGCTCACCAGCTACGAATGATGACTCTCATGCCTAATATCTCAGAGTCTCTTGAGCGCTCAGTCTGGCGGACTCGTGCGTGGACTTTTCAAGAGGAACAATTTTCCCGCCGTATTCTGTTTTTCACGAAATACCAGATGTATTTCCGCTGTCAAATCTCAACCTATTGCGAAGATCGTTTTGAGGACTGTTTGAAAGTTCACGTGGGAGGTTATTTGGACGGTTCTTTTCAGAATGGCCTTTTAAGGCGCTCCGTTCCAGACGTATATCTCTCCGCTACGGCCAGCAGGATTTGGATGAGGATGGTCGAAGACTATTCTAAGCGGAGTTTTGGCCGTGAGAGCGATCGCTACGATGCCTTTGCTGGAATCGAAAGTCAACTGAAGCAAGACAATTTTCAGTACCCTTGCATACTGGGAATGCCCATCAAGCATCTCGTTCGAGAATTGTACTGGCATCATCTCGAAGTTCCGAACGATGCTAACCGCAAAGCACGCCGGATCGCGAGCTACTCATCATAGTCGTGGTGTGGTTGGGAGGGCGGCATATTACTCCCCAAAGCTGGGTTTCGCTCTCGCATTAGAGAGGTCCAAATCTCCGGTGAGGGCGCTCTGCGGAGATATGACGAAAACGGCCACCTGATAGACTCAGCAAGTATGGGGGATCCGCCAGCACCTACGCCATCCCTAACACCCCCCGAAGAAACTTCAAGACGCATGACGACATTGTCATTTGAGGCAGATACATGTAGGCTACGGCTGAAAACCTCTCGACTTCATCAGGACGGCTTTGTTCTAATAGCACCTAAGCGGGGAAGTGTTTGCGGTATTATACACTGCTCCCATTTGTCTCTGGAGGACCTTACAGAGCATAGAAATGCATTCCTCGAATGCGTTCTTATAGCGTCTTGCCAACATTTCGAATATTTCGATCCGTGCAATTACCCGCAGAGCACGTCAATCCTCTGCAGTTGGTTCTCTTACTCGGAGATAGAGGAGCCCCTACAAATTGGAAATGTTACCAAAGTTCATAGCCGCAGCGCCAATCCACCTCAATCACGACGACCAAGTATGCAAGCACAAGCGTCGACCACCAGCCTCGAAGCTTGGATCTGGAAGCGAAGGCTGAAAGGAGTATTTTGGACTCACAATCCAATTGCACAGTTGCTTGCACTAGTCGGTACTGTTATTCTGCTTCTGATAGGGTTGCTTGTCACCATCACGCTATTAATTGCGTTACTCGCCCCTGTTACAGTACTTCTCCTTGTACTTACACTGCTTCTTTTGCTTCTATGGTTATTTCAAGCAATGCGTCGTTGTTGCCGCCACCGGCAAAAGTGGTATCTCTGGGACTCTATGGTCACGACTAGAGTGGGAAAATGGGTCGACTTGACTATCATTCTCCTGCCCAAGAAACTGCAGATTGTCTTTTACAAAGTATTTAGCGAATACCCTGACAGAGAGGCACAGCAGGACAGAGGAGGACGAGACGTTGTCAATATCATGCTTGTCAAAAGGCGAATCACTGGTGGTACTGAGGTTTGCGAACGCTTAGCGATTGGCGAGATGAGTGCCAACTGCTGGTGGAAATCTCAGCCAACGCGCCGGCACATCGTTCTTCAGTAATTACTTCTGTGTACAGCCACATTGCTAGTCGGAAATTTTTCGGAGCCCCGTTCACGGGTCAAATCGGGTCCCAGAGTAAGATACCGGCCTGCTCTTTCCAGATCAGCGAGGCTTTACTCGATGTTAGTCCACAAATATCACCGTCTACGACTGACTCTCATAATGCTGGAAACCGCCCTAGCAAAACATTACGGGCGGGACTTGTCAATTTCCAATGGCATTAAACATTCAAAGTACAGACTCAGCAGATACCATCCTCCTCGGTCAACTACGTGAGGTTGATGCTGAGATCGCGTATATCATCTTGCGCCAAAATCTGGAATCAATATCTCCAACAACGCCAAAGACAGGATTCCACCAAGCGCGCCAAAAATCAAAAAGGCCTACTCCGTCTGAACGGCATATCTATCTAGCTTGTTGGTGACGGTACAATGAATAAAAACCAGGCCTTCGGCCCTTCCTCCTAAAACCGACTTGCCCATTTTACTCGCGCTTGACAAAGCCCAACAACGCAATTTCGCCACACAGGTGGCCCTCATACACTCTTAGTCTGGATCCAAACTTCATGCCTCAAAGATTCGCCGTCTGCTGGAGCGCCGATCGACAATATTGGACGAGCCTGACTTGGCGCCGGTGGTTGGTAGTAGATAGGCGACCGTTTCGACAATAACAATGCCGGACTTTGGCGGTTTCGGAGAAATTCGTGTTTGCGAGTTTTGATTTGATGGTGCAAGTGCGCCTGTGCTGTTGTGTTGCCGTTGAACCATGTTTTGATCGAGCTTTGGAAGAGTCATGGTCACCCATGGTTTTTATCGTTGCCGTGAGAGACTGAGAGTTGCCAGGCGACGAATGTTGTGGTTGCTGGGATGGTGTTCTGGCAACCACCCCTGATGTGAACAAGTCTCCCAATCAAAGCTTCCTGTCGTTTCTGGGAGGGTACATGAAGCAACAACTCATGGAGAAATTTCAAGTATGAGAAGATAAGATGAGAGAATCCTTATCTGTTTCCATGTTTGGTACTGGCTTGTTCACCTGATCCACGGATGAAAGTGTAGGATGATGTTCCGAGGGGGAAAACTGGGCCATTGCGTTTGATTCCTTCCTTACCATCCTCGAGTCTTATTATAGTCTGCCTTGGCGACAGAGTAGATTGAGAATAGTTCTGTTGTCCCTTCGTGCATTAGCTGTCGTAATATTGCCTGTACTGGGAAGCAGTGGCAAGTCTGTCGCCATCCGTGCAAGCCAGAATTGGCTGGGTACCTGGTTGTGTTCTGTATTATATCCATCCGTGGAAAGTTCTGTGGTTCCTTCTTGGTGCGATTAATCCATCAATACTTCTTGATTCGGGGTCTATCTTGGAAGAAGATGGCCTCAATGTTCACAAGGATTTCTTGATGAGGTGCCCCGGGAACCAAGGTCTTTCCGAGTCTGAGTCCTGTCCAATGATTTGGTTTAAGAAACTTATATACAAAAATCCGAGAATGCTGTCTTCTTCTCCGATGGATCCGGCTATAACGCTGGGTAGGAGACCAGGTCAAGCCCAGTAAACGTATTGGCACACCTGCGGAAAAGGCGCTTTGGTTGCACTTGAAAGGGACAATTGTCAATTCCAGATGCAATGGTATCGAAAAACGGTAGTGTCTAACAGATCGTAAGGATTCAAGTCGAAACGGTGTATGCTGCAAGGTTTCCAGGAATGAGGTCGTTTCATTTATCTTCTCATGCTCTGGACTAAAGCAGAGGGTCTCTTGAATCCACAGAGTCGGCGCTTGATGCTTCTTCAAGGCTAAAATTCGGATCAATGCTGCTAACACTACCCACAGAGCTTGGGATCCTACGAACATCGTTCTCCAGGTCGGAATGATCCATGTGGGAAAGTAGTAATGTATTCCAGGGATCAGAGTAATCCAGTATCCCGTGGATGTTTCTTCCGGAACGGCTTGAGCCCAATGATGCTCGATCGGACCCTCTCATCTGGTTTCCTTGCTCGGCCAATCTGATCCCGTCATGAATAGGTATATTTTCTGGCCTGAATCTTTGGACGACTCTTGGCATTATCTTCGTAGTCACGACAAGCCCAGTCGCCATCGCAAATGGCACGAATGGCTTGAAGGGCTCGAGAGAGAGCCGAGACACCAGTATAGCCAAAATTGAGATAACGGAGAGTCCTGCTAGGGCCCATGGGGCATTCCTGTGAAAGTTCATCAGCGATCTTCCCTACCAGTGGAATATTGTGAAAGATATTACGCTGCGAGCTCAAACCTGTTCAACCACATAAAGGTTGCGAAGGCGAATGCCCAGACTGCCATCATCCTGCTTGCCATTAGCATAAGAATACAAGGAAGTAGAGAGTCGAAATACGCTTTGTATAATCCCCCTAAACCGAGGGATTCGGGGGAAAGCGGAGGCATGACCGCACCGGATCCGAACATCAGACCAGAGGAAAGGATTTCAATCCCATCGCGGTAGGTTTCTGTGAAGCCCCGAAGGGCAAGGAAAACAGCCAGACAATATTCATACACCAAAGTGGCACCATTAACAGTTGTTTGTGACATCCTAGTCATTGGAAGAGACACTGTGATCGGGGGAGACAACGGGAAGGAACGCGAAGTTAAGTTTAGGTTCCAAAGCACGGATGCTACTGATAACAACTATCTGGACAGAGAATTCTCATTTGAGGCAGTCGGTATTCTTTTGTGAAAGAGAACTCCTAGCGCGGAACGATGGTTCTAATGCGACCGATCTGCGGCCTTCTTATAAGTTGTCGACTGGCAGACTATTTCGTACGACTTGTGAATGCATTGAAGTGGAGCCCATCAGATGGACCAGTTCCTCGGACCAAAACGAGACTGATTTTAGCGTGCTGTTGGGCAGTAACGCGTCATCTATCAAGAAGCGCGAAAGAAGGAATGGTGGGCGCTACGGGCTCATATCCTTCGATGCGTTGTAATATCGCATCACGACAATGATCACTAACATGGTGGCGTACAAGGATTACTGGGATTGAAGCCAATCCCCTCTTTTCCCGCCTCCCGAAATTGGAAAAAGCATGTGCTCGGTATGGGATGCCTCAGAACAATGGGCAACATTATGGTCTGCAAGTATCAGCCTTACCGTTTTTGCCTTGTATGCCTTGCGCCACCTTTGTGTGCTGTCCAATCTGCTTCATTTGCTTTCGGTGAGCGAATACAGAGTTGCTGCCCGAGCACAGCCTTACGAGCTGCCTGCAGCCTCTTTCGACCCAACCAGTCTGCCTTGGCCGAATCGGATCACCAGAATCAGCTAACGGCTTACATCTGCCGCTAGCCGATTTTGAACTTTCGGTGAGCTGAAGGGGTCGATGAAACACAGGCTTGCTATCAGCGTTATCTTGAAGCGGGGTGTTCAGAGCCGCGGTCGACGCCCGATCACTATCCGATAGACAGCCCCAACAGGGCGGAGGATGAGCCCGTTCTCGGCGTTACTGTTGTACAAACCTCTTTGATGACCTGACTACACCCTTATAATATATAGAATGCTCCCAGCCTCACCAGCCTTGGCCGTAAGTATCCATCCGCTCCTTTACTTAAAGGGTTCAAAGAATCTGTGATTCGAACCGGGTCAGATCAGAGTCCACCATGGGAAGTTATCTCTACGTCACAATTGAACAATCGACTCGGCGCCCCATGTATACAAGCCATGTCCCCAGAAAGACGACCAACCCAAAGGCTCCTGACCGGAAAGATGATTTTCTTCGTAGGAATTGTACGCCCCCTACGCTCGCGACATGCTGGGAGATGCTCATAGTCTCGTTTTGTTCTTTGATTACCACTTCGTATAGCTTACACAATGAGCTGAGAGTCAGTATCTCTTACTTGAACTTGGGAATTCTAACTGATTCAAAGAGTAGCGCACTAGTCCTCACTCGGACTCCGGAGAACAGGTTCTAGCATTTGATCCAGGCCATGTCACATTCATTTTCGATCCATCTCCAATTATCATGCTGGGCGCATGCCTCGTTTTAGGTTGTGCGATTTCTTCATTTGCATACCGTCGTCAAGACGGTGATAGATTCCAGGCGCCCATCTTTGTTTTTGCCATTACTGCTGCGACTATTTCTGGACTTGCGATGGATGTAAACGCCAATATTGTGATGCTGGCTCTCATTCCTTGGGCATTGTGCGGGGCCATGGTGCTGAGTACTGGAATCCATTGGTTTCTGAGGCGGTATTCGCGGGGTAATTTCTCGCGGACGTATTGCTGTGAGTTGGGCGAAAAAGGGGTACTCGTAGGACAATAACGGTGCCCCAGGTTTGGGAAACGATTGCTACTACGATTGCTAAACTTGGTGCTTCTGGTAATGCTTGATTTGCGCGTTTTAGAATCCTGTTGCTAACAAAAGAGAAAGGGTCCCCGTGGATCCAGAGCATTTGAGCAGATCACTTCGAAAGAACTACAACTTGAAAACACATCACCAAAACACAGCTCCGGGAAAAAAACACACACTTCTCTATACTTCAGATTCACACTCTTCGAAAATTCCCAATGTTTGGGATGAGGCACACTGCGGCTTAGTTTCACTGGACTGGCTGGCGGCATACTCATACGTTAGGCGGGATTTCCTGTCTCCTTTTCCATGGTTCCTATTCTGGCATGGTTCCAACGTTACGCCGTTAGGCGGAATTTTAATGCATAGCATATACGTAGTTTACGAATTTCTTTGGCTGGAAGATTATATGAGTTGTTCTTAAATTCAAAATTGGGAAATGAAAATAGATAATGTGGATGAATGTTTGGAGGGAAATATTTGACAGTATATACATTCGTAAATCATTTTCACAGCCGCCTCGCACCGACAATCATCGTCGGTTTAACGGGCCTTTCTCGTGCTTGAAATTGAGTTCAGCTCGCGAAATGAGAGAAGATTTGAACTTAAAATGGAAAGACCGACGGAGCAACATGAACTGAGGAAGAGAAGGTCGCAATTACTCTTCGTTTTCGAGACACCGTTTCTCGGACAGTTATGGCTACAAGATCTTCTTGATTGGGATCCAAGGAATGGAATTGAAGCCATGATTTCTGCCAGTTCATATCATGAGCATCACTTTGGAAAAATACCGGCTACAGTTTCATTCAGTGGCTTCGGCTCCGGGCGTCGAGCTGATGGCGTTGCATTGCAAACCTCGACGTGATTGGAGGCCTCTGGTTCCGCGTCAGGCTACAGATGCCCCGATTTCATTGGAGGCTTCTGGAGAGCATCCCGGGAATTCAATAAGCTGCCGTGATTGGAGGCCTCTGAAAGCCACCAGGAAATATGCCATGCGACCGGAGTATAAGTCAGCGCTTGCCCCTCCACTTCTCATTCCTCGTCCACAGCACATCTTCCCAAGTTATTGGCATCACCAAATTTTCGCCGCATTGCGGCTTCACGCGCCCGGATAGGCGCCTCTATCATCAAACCGCAGGTGTAATCGCTGCTTCGGCGGTGCACCTGCGCGCAAGTGCCAAATCCACCACTACACGTTTTGTCTCGATTGTTATCTACATTCAGACGATACCCCCACCTTGGATCCTCGATCCACCCTCTATAAACCCTCCAATGTATTAGGTCAGCCCTCTCTGATAGACGTTTCCGAGTGTTCATCTCCCGATGGCACTCGGGGAGAAGCTGCCGTGGAACTTCACGATGACAGCCCCAGCACGGTTCAACGCGATCGCACCGAGCTGGTCTCCGATGCAAGCCAATACGTCGCAGAAGAAGGTATGGTGCGCGACCACTCTCTTTCCGCCGACTCCCTCAACACTCAACTCTCTGACCCCTCACTGGACGATGAGAGCGGGGATCACACTTCTATCTCCCCCCTTTCACAACCGACGGCGTCCTCCCAGTCGAGTACAAGCGAATCCCAATTCGAGCAACTCGAAGACGCCAGTCTTACAAAACTACCCGATGGCACATTCAAATGTCCCAAATGTCCAAGGACATATCCCGAACGCAGAAAAGCAATGTAAGCAGCTCATGCTTTGAAAAGAAAAATCTTTAACGATGAGAATAGTCGTCATCTTCAAGTCTACCGGCATGCACACGCTTGCCCGGAGATCGGGTGCTTTTGGAGCTATCAACTTCCAAAAGATCTCCGTAGACACGCCAACACACACAATCCTCGCGCGAGAAGATATAACTGCCCTCATCCAGACTGTCGCCCTACACCACAAAAGGCCGCTACTACTTTCAGTCGGAGAGACTTGCTTGATCGGCATACGAGGCAGGCTCATCAGCGACGAACTGCAACCGGGATTTCAAGACCTCTAGCAATAGGCTTGAACGCGCGAGTAATTTAAGCCTCCAGGGCTCTAAACAGAGGAGTGGCATGTAAGTTACCAGTCATCATGTGAACTAGAAGGTTCTTTTCTTGGAGCTAAGTAGGCTAACCTGTTAAAACAGCCTCCGTAGAGACACCGCCAAACACGGGTCTCTCAAACGGCATCATTGGTCTCAATGCCGTACCAATCATATCAAAACTACGACTAAAGCACATTATGCGTTGACAGGGTTTAGAGTAGCATCTTTGTCTCTCCGCGATCGCCATTGTGCTAGATTCACCGGTGGTGGTGATTCCGTTTGTAGGAAAGTCTGGTGCAATGGGAGAGGCGGACTCTTGTTGATGGAAAGTGGTTTCATCACTGCTACGTGATAGGTGTAATTCCACTTATACGTTTTTCCAATCGGATCGGGAAGGAGCTTCTCGAGTTATCATCATGTTTCATTGCATTCTCGCAGAAATCTCAAACTTTTCTGGTCTCCAACTTTGTCGTGTACTCGTCATGAAAGACCTTTTCAAGACTTCCAAGCTCCTCAAGATAGATGATACTGTCGTACGGACCAAAATTTCAAATAGTTTTATGCAAAACGCCGGCCTAGACATGTACTTCTGCTTGTACCCCGCACTCCCCCAGGTGCGGGGTGCTGGCAACAGCTACGGCGCATTCTCACTTCCACAGATCCAAGATCAATGACCGCAAGATATGAAAGGATAAACCAGACGCGGGGCTAGGATAAGCGTAGATGCCGACTAAGATATAAATTTCTATTTTTGAAGCCCCGTGATATCTTACAAGTCCTAGACTCCTTGAATACCTACGAAGCTCAAACTAAAGCGTCAAGAAAGACAGCCGACAAATGGAAGACAAGCAAAGAGAGATAATTCACTATTGCTGAGCCGTAGGGTACTGTGGGTACTGAATAGGTTCTCGCCTGGATTTCGCAGCGGGCTCGCTTACGAACATGGGGACAGAAGTCTGTGCGTTCAGGGCATCTCGTTCAATTTCCTCAAATATTATTAAAACAATAAATTTTTCAGATGATTATTATATTTTCAATATTCATGAATTGTTAAATAAGATTA
>Ga0247778_1001333_pt1 | contig 11090 bp, 7 predicted proteins | sample UWRJL049202B5_FD_179939 | JGI IMG/M metagenome (GOLD analysis project Ga0247778, IMG submission 179939) | Plant litter microbial communities from Arlington Agricultural Research Station in Wisconsin, United States - UWRJ-L049-202B-5 | ecosystem: Environmental > Terrestrial > Plant litter >... | reverse complement strand
CCGGGGTCTCGCCGTTAGTGCCTTATCGATACCAGCCTGCGTACGTATACCTGGTCCAATAGGCCGCACCACCATAGGGCCCGTAAGCGCCGTAAAGCGGGGCGCACGAGTACGGATCCGGACAAGTCGGGCGCACGACGGAGTTATGCGTCGCTACCTTCCTGGCGTGCTGCTTCACCGACATACCGTCGGCGGAGGCGTCGTCAGAGAGGGAGAAAAGCACTGCCATTGCCGCTGTTACGACGCAGATGACTTTGCGCAACGGTCCGACTCCTTTGAATAAATTTCCTACCCAGTAGACCACGTGAGTGGCTGTACAATCAACCCTCCCGGCGCTGGCGCGACGCCCAAAGGGTGGCCCCCCTGCGTCTTTAGCGACAGGAGTGGTGAAAAACACACACCTGGAAGAAGGGCAGCGGAGAAGGCGTTAGGAGGGAAAGGCATCGCTGGAACGAGAAAATAAGGCGACAGTTCGCTTTCGCGCCTGATGCCGATGAAATTGCCGATCCGATGTTACGCTGAGTGCGATGCAATAACCGAAACACCATATGGGCATCAGCGCTGCCCCGATCAGCCAGGCCTGACGAGTATTGATTCGTGGTGCTGGTTGCCGACAGCGTTCGTACTGCCGGTACCCGGTGCGAATCGATCCCGAATTGCGCTGAACGCACCGTTCAACTTTTCTAAGACGCACCGAATCCGCAGAAATTTGCAGTCAAAGCGACATTCCGTCGCCACGCTTGTGGCCAATCCGCAACAACATCGCCGGAAATCGGCGCGCATGGCGCCGCAACCCTACGCAGCCGCGATGGCTTCGCATATGATTGCTAGCGGGCTGGGGCAAATGGATTGGGACTTTCAGTGAGAATTTCGCGCGTCATCTTGGCCCTGCCTGTGCTGACCTTGACGGTGGCACTCGGCGGCTGCGGCTGGATGTCGGTGAGCGGCCCTGCCGCCACGGACATCATGGCGGGCCAGCGCGACCCGATGAGCCTCAACTACGCGGTCGTCAAGCTTACTCCCAAGATCATCGGGGTGCTGTCCAAGAACCTGCCGCGCCTGTCCACCTTCGTGGGCAATCAGCGGCCGCGGGACATCACGTTCGGCGTCGGCGATGTGCTGAGCGTCACGATCTTCGAAGCCGCTTCCGGAGGCCTTTTCATTCCGGCCGAAGGCGCGGTCCGGCCGGGCAATTTCGTTGCCATTCCGAACCAGGCCGTCGACATCCACGGCAACATCTCGGTGCCCTATGCGGGTTCAATCCGTGCGCGCGGACGCACCCAGGTCGAGGTGCAGGACGCCATCGTCACGGCTCTCAAGAACCGCGCGATCGAGCCGCAGGTCATCGTGTCCATGGCCGAACAGAAGACCTCCATGATCAGCGTCCTGGGCGAGGGCCGCGCGGCGCGGATTCCCGCGACCGCCTCGCCCGAGCGCATGCTCGACGTCATCAGCCGGGCCGGCCTGGTCGCAGTGGGCGGCTCGACCGGGGCTGCCGGCGCGGAAACCTGGGTGATCCTGGAGCGAAACGGCAAGCGCGCCATCGCCCCGTTTGGCGCGCTGATTTATGAGCCGGTCAACAACGTCTATGTGCATCCCAACGATACGATCTATTTGTATCGGGAGCCGCAGACCTTCCTGGCATTCGGTGCGGTCGGCTCGCAACAGCAGGTTCCATTCGGGACCTGGCGGCTGTCGCTTGCGGAAGCGATCAGCAAGGCCGGCGGTCTGATCGATACCCAGGCTGATCCCGGCTCAATATTCCTCTACCGCGGCGAAGCGCGCGAGGTTGCCGAAGCCATGGGTATCGACGTTTCGCCCTACGAAGGCCCGGTCATTCCGGTGATCTATACGATCAACCTGCGCGACCCCGCCGGCCTGTTCCTGGCGAGCTCGTTCGAGATGCGCAACAAGGACATCCTCTACGCCTCGAACTCCGTGTCGGTCGAGTCCACCAAGTTCATGAACTATCTCAACAACGTCAACACGACCATCCAGGGACCGATCACGACCGTCACGAGCGCCTATGGCTTGCGGAATATCATCCGCGGCACCGGCGCTGTGCCCAGCACCTTCGTGACCGGGGGATCGACCACCGTCGTCACGTCGCCAACGCCCTAGGGCTGGCGGCGTGAGGCCTGTGTCGCGATAGGATCAAGCGATTAGAACGTGACGGTCGCCTGTCGCGCACGGGCGGCGTCATCACGGGCCCGCCGCTCAGGCTCGGCGTTCACAACAACGGACAGCGGCCTCACTGTCACCCGCATCGAACGGGCACATCTGTATCAATGGTTTTCGTGGGAGCAATGGCAGCGAATACGCCCCATTTTCCTGGCATTCATGCCGCGGGACGTTGACTGCTGGCCAGTATCGCGCGCTGATCGCGGCCGCCGAATCGGGAACGCCCGTTTGGTGAGTGCTTACCGGTTGGTCCCTCCATCTCACGGACTGCGCATGCGTATAAACGGCAAATGACTGTTCGTGGCTTGCGTGTTTGAGAACGTGAAATGGCACATAGCCCATTGCCGACGGGCAGCCGTCAATCATTGCCAAGTGCGCCTGGGCGCTCTCGCAATCCGGACTGGAGCTATTGCTATCTGGTCACCTGCCGCCGCCGAAGGGATGGTCACACTTCGGCGCGATGCCACTAAACCCGCCGTTCGCGACTAAAAAGAAGCAACGCGAAGCAGCAAACGTTTGATATTCGCAAGGCGCAGAACGGACGTTTGGCTTCCGCTGCGTCAACACGGGATAGCGGGACCCACGCGATTTAAGACCGATCATCGACAGAACGATGATCAATACGCTTCCTTTTGTCCCATCACGGCAGCGAATGTCTTAAACAGGATCTTGATGTCGAGCCACAGGCTCCAATTATTGATGTACCACAAGTCGAGATCGACGCGTTTTTCCATCAGATCGACCGTGGCCGTTTCACCTCGAAGTCCATTGACTTGCGCCCAACCGGTAATGCCGGGCTTCAAGTGAAGACGAAACGCATATTTGGAAATCAGTATCTTGTATTCGTCGTCGTGGACGGTGGCGTGAGGGCGCGGGCCAACCAGTGACATCTCGCCACGCAAAACATTCACGAACTGCGGGAGTTCATCGATGCTAGACCGTCGAAGCCAACGGCCCAATCGCGTGACCCGCTTGTCATTGCGCGTTGCCTGCTTCACCTCCGACCCCTGCTCCATGACCGTCATGGTTCGGAATTTGATGATCCGGAATTCCTTGCTGTTGAAGCCGTTGCGAAGTTGCGAAAAGAACACTGGTCCTCGCGAGTCGAGCTTGATCAGAATGGCGGCTATCAACATCGTCGGCGCCAACGTGATCAACGCGACACTGGAAAGCACGATGTCGAACGCGCGCTTGATCGCACACTCGCTCAGGGTCAATGGACCGCGATGCAGGTCGACAACCCACGTCGAACCGATCTCCTTCCTCGGCTTGTGCAGCAGCCCCTCGATGCTGCGATCGGGCGCCAGGCGAATCGGAATCGGGACCACCCGCAACACGGCCACGATCGAATCGATCAGTCGGCGCTGGTTCCACGGTATCGCCAGTAAAATCTCTTCCACCCTGCCCGACTGCGCCGTGCGGATGGCGTCGCTCAACATGCCACGAAGCCGCTCCGACATGCCGCTCGCGGTCTCAAAATCGGATGCAAGAATCGGGAAGCTTTCGACCGGCCTGTAACCGCATCGGCGCAGCCGATAAAGTCCTGCGGAGTAGTCGATCTCATCCGATCCTCCAATTACCAAGACACGCCGTTCAGCAAAGCTTCCTTGTGCAAAGACCTTGGTGAGATACGAACTCAGTATTACGCGCCAAGCGATCAGTGAAGTCAGGCCAACAACCAGGAAGGTCCCGATTGCGCCGCGCGATAGCGTTGCACCGACTTTGAGCAGAAACACCACGGCAAGCAGAAGCGAAAAGACGATGAGCCAAATCGTGACCGCTTCCTTGAGGCGGTTTTGGAGTGCGATCAGGCCGAGCGGCTTGTAGCTGCCGCGGGCAGCCAGAACGGTCGTGAAGTTCACGGCAACGAGCAAACCGACTGCAAGTGACGTTTCGAGATCACCGCCGCCTCCGATCACCCATCGGTGGTACAGGAATCCACTGATGATGCTCGACGTCAAAATAATGATGCAATCCAAGCCCCAAACCAGAGGCTGTACGCTGCGGAACGGTATTCGCCATGATGCGGTCGTCAGGGAAATTCCATCCGCAACCGCCGTCTTGTTTCGTGACGAATTCGGCATAACGCTCCCCCCGACGCTACAAATTACCTGATGGCCTTAATTATCTCGCCAGAGGCCTTCCCCGACCGCGTGATCGGATTGGCCCCTTTGACTGAACGCACGATTAAATACCCTCGACGAGGCATGCTTCGCCTCGATCGGACCAAACGTATTTCGCTTTCTGTGGGGTGTAGATGCGAACGTAAGCAAGCGCGAGCTTGCTCGCTGCTGCTGCTGAAATATCGATCTAGCTCAAACCGGCCAACGCGACTGTAACTGAGCATGACCATGGCGCTTGAAAAAACCCGTTTACCCGCAATTAATATTATCAATCGCTCTTATTTTTTGTCTATGAGTATTTGTTAAGTATTTTTATACCCTTTATTATGGCAGCGCAACATACTCCTACCTTAAAATTGTGGAGGAACATGCCAAAAATTTACTTATTGGTAATTTGATACCTGAAACAGGGCGACTTACCTACGGATCCTTCGCCGTTGGCACCGGCTCTGCCTTGGTTGCAAGTCAACTTAGCGTCGATTTAATTCGGAGTTTTAAAGAGCTGCGAAATCTGGACGGTCGATCTTTCGACGTATTCCAGGGAAGAATTCCACAAGCACTGTCAATGCCGCAAACCACGCACGCGAATCATTGAAGAGGAAGCGGAGGATGACTTTGCTGTCATCCCGCTCGATGTCTTCGATCCTGCTTCGGAAAACCAGTAAGCAATTTTCCGAACAAACCCTAGTCGGCTTTCAGGGACGCTCGCAGGGCCTGATCAGACAGCAAGTTGTCGAAATAGGCGATCGTCTGAACAAGACCTTCATTGAGCTTCGTCTTCGGTGCCCAGGAGAGTTCCTTAGCGGCCATGGAAATGTCCGGACGCCGTTGGCGCGGATCGTCTTGCGGCAGCGGCTTATGGATGATCTTGGAGGATGAACCGGTCAGGCTGATAACAGCCGATGCCAATTCGAGAATCGAGAACTCGTCGGGATTTCCAATATTCACAGGACCGGTCACGTCATGCGAAGTTCCCATGAGCCTTATGAGCCCGTCGACGAGGTCGTCCACGTAGCAGAACGAGCGGGTCTGCGAGCCTTCACCGTAGATCGTTATGTCGCGGCCAAGCAACGCTTGCACGATGAAATTCGACACGACGCGCCCGTCGTTCGGATGCATGCGTGGCCCGTAAGTGTTGAAGATGCGGGCAACCTTGATGCCGAGATTACGCTGGTGCCGGTAGGCGAAAAACAGGCTCTCCGCACAACGCTTACCTTCGTCATAGCAGGACCGCAGGCCGATCGGATTGACGTTGCCCCAATAGTCCTCGGTCTGAGGATGAACGCTTGGATCGCCATAGACCTCAGAGGTCGACGCCTGCAGTATCTTGGCGTTCAGACGCTTGGCAAGACCGAGCATATTGATCGCGCCATGTACACTCGTCTTGATCGTTTGCACCGGGTCGTGCTGGTAATGCACCGGCGAGGCCGGGCACGCCAGATTGTAGATTTCATCGACTTCGACGAAGAGCGGAAAGGTAACGTCGTGGCGGATCAGCTCGAAGTGCTTATGATCGAGCAGCGGCTCTATGTTCCTGCGCGCGCCGGTGAAGAAGTTGTCGACACAAAGGACCTGCGCGCCCTCGGCGATCAAACGCGCACAGAGATGGGAGCCAAGAAAGCCTGCCCCGCCGGTGACCAGAATACGCTTTTCGAGATGCATTCAAGATTCTTTGCTGTTCGATGCCATTATCAACGTTGAGGCCTGCCCGCGAGCTCTGGACCCAAATTTGCGCAAGGCCGCCCGCAGCACGAGCTTAAAATCACTATGGAACAGCTAAGGAGCAAAGTCCCATAGCCCAGTCAAGGCGATATCAGCTTCATGGTGAACAGGATTGATGCACTTTCGGCACTCGGGCAGCGTTCAAGTGACCGCTCGGAAGGCACCTGACCCAGCGCCGCTCGCGGAGAGATCAGTAGGCCTCCTTTTGCCCGATCACGGCCGAGAACGTCTTCATGAGTATCTTGATGTCGAGCCACAGGCTCCAATTGTTGATGTACCAAAGGTCAAGCTCAACGCGCTTTTCCATAACGTCGACGGTGGCTGTCTCGCCTCGCAGGCCATGGATCTGGGCCCAACCCGTAATGCCCGGTTTGACATGATGACGGAAGGCATATTTCCAGATCAGCTTTTCGTAATCATTGTTGTGAATCGTGGCATGCGGCCGCGGGCCAACCAGTGACATCTCCCCCCGCAAAACGTTGAGAAATTGTGGGAGCTCATCAATGCTCGATCGACGCAGCCAGCGGCCGACGCGCGTGACTCGCTTATCATTGCGGGCCGCCTGCTTTACTTCCGGACCCTGCTCCATGACCGTCATCGTTCGGAACTTGAAGATCCAGAATTCCTTGGTGTTGAAGCCGTTGCGAAGCTGCGAGAAAAACACAGGCCCGCGAGAGTCGAGTTTGATCACGATAGCGGCGATCAGAATCGTCGGCGCCAATATGACCAGAGCTAGAGCAGAAAATGTAATATCGATCGTGCGCTTAATGGCGCATTCGCTCAAGGTCAGCGGGCCGCGGTGCAGATCGACAACCCACGTCGATCCGATTTCGGTTCTGGGTTCGTGGAGCAGCCCCGCAATCGTGCGGTCGGGCGCCAGGCGAATCGGGATCGGGACGATCCGCAGCGCGGTGACGATCGAGTCGACCATGCGGCGCTGATCCCAGCGTATCGCCAGCAGAATTTCATCAACCCTGCCGGACTGTGCCGTCCGAATCACCTGATCGAGCACGCTGCGAAGCCGAAGCGACATGCCCTTGTCGGCATCAAAGTCGGTCTCCAGAACGGGAAAGCTTTCGATCGGCTGATAGCCGCACCGGCGCAGCCGATGGAGACCGTCCGAGGTGTCGATTTCATCAGGTTCTCCAATCAGAACCACTCGACGTTCCGCGAAACTTCCGCGCGCGAGAGCTTTGGTTAAATATGAGCTCAATACCGCGCGCCAGCTGATCAGCAACGTCATTCCGACGACCATGAAGGCCGCCGTCGCCCCGCGTGATAGATTGGCACCCACCTTTAGCGAGAACACGACCGCGAGGAGAAGCGAGAATACGATAAGCCAGATCGCTGTCGTTTCTTTGAGGCGCCCGTGAAGCGACATCAAATTGAGCGGCTTATAGCTGCCGCGCGATACCAAGATGGTCGTAAAATTTACCGCAACGAGCAGACCGACAGCAAGCGAAGTTTCGAAATCACCGCCGCCACCGATCACCCATTGATGGTAGGCGAACCCGCTGAGAATGCTCGATCCCACGATAATAAAGCAATCAAGAGCACATACCAGAGGCTCGACGCTCCAGAACGGGATTCGCCAGGTCGCGGATGGAAGCGAAATGGCTTCCGCGGCGACGGTCTTCTCTCTTGTGAAGATCGGCATAACGCGACGCTCTCTCTGCTAAAATACCAATCTTACGTCACCGTGTTCCCCGGGCAGCGATCGGCCTCCATCTTTCGCTTGCGCAAGAGCACGTCGATCGCGGGTGTCGCCGGACTTATCGAGCGACGCCCCGCATGTTGCCGGCGACATCGTTCGCTCGCTATGGAGATGGACGCCGGCGCCGCAATAGCGGGCCGAATCAGAGAACAAGCTCGTGCCTTTCAGACAACCATTCGCAATCATGCCCGCGGTGTTAACTTGCGGAAAACAAGGCCACAGCTCAACCACGGGAACACCTCATAAAATAAGTCTAGCGTTCTCAATTGGCGGTTCAATACTTACGCTTTATTAAGCATTAAAGTTTGTTAAGAATTAGCTCGCTGAGAAATAGCGATCTACTATATACCTTTTATTAAGGCAATGTGGTTTTCCGTTGCATGCTTAATTATCGCGGTCAGAAAGCCACCCACAAGCAAGGATGTGGAAGGCAGTATAAATTGGTCGGACCGCAGCGGCCATGCACCGTCGGTGAGTTATTCGCAAGTTTGCCTATCACGAGAAATTTGGTTTCAGTGACCGACGAATCGAGGTCAGGCCTCGCGCGGTTGGGCCTTTCGGCCCGCGGGGCGACCCGGCGCCAGCAACCTGAGACCAATTCTCTCGTATGGCTTAGTGAGAACGTTTGCGCGCGATCACCGCCCGGCATCGCAATTCCTTTCCGCTTCAGTTGGGCAATCCCTTCCCCCTTCAGTTGGAATGAATGGACGATCTCGACTGCGAGAGCGCGGCACGGGTCACCGACGCGATGGCGGCTCCCCCCGAAAGAGGCTAGACACGCGAGGCAGAGAGGCTTTGAGGGTATCGAATGAGTGACGATCGCCGCGTGGTTGTCATAGGGAGCGGCCCAGCAGGCGCCATGGCGGCCTATGAGCTTGTCCGGAAGGGCATTCCAGTGACGATGCTGGAGACCGGAGAGGACATCCAGCACGGCACGCTCGTCAGGCTCGCTGGGAGAAATCTATTTCGGCGTCTTCCGCCCATGACGAAGGCGGCGGGATTTGTCGTTACCGGCGATCCGGAGACCAACCTCGAATACAATTATGCTCTGGGCGGCCTCTCCAATCAGTGGACAGGCGCCGTGCCACGCTTCTGCGCGGAGGACTTTACGGCCGGCGAGCAAATTCATGAGAAATACCGCTGGCCCGTCACCTACAACGATATCGCTGCGTACTACGAGATTGCCGAACGAACGATGGAGATCACGGCCGATCCGGGCGATGTCCCAAGTCTGCCCGCCGGCTATTGTGACTATCGACAACAGGTCCCGAAGGACTGGCAGTCCGTTCGGCAGGCAGCGCTGAAGCACGGACAGGGTTTCACGACGATGCCGCTCGCCGACGGGCCGCCCTACCTAGTCCTCAGCCGCGGCACTTCGTTCAACAGCTATTCAAAATTGATCGCACGGCTGGTCGACAAGCCCGGGTTCAAGCTGATCACCCGAGCACATGCGTTGAAGCTGGAATGGGACGGGCAGAAGAAGAAGGTCGTGGCCGCGGTCTATTGCGACAGGCAGACCATGGCGCACCATCGCGTGAACGCCAGCGCATTTATCGTGGCGTGCGGACCGCTCGGTTCGCCCAAGCTGCTGTTCAACTCGGCGTGCAAAGATCACCCGAACGGGATGGGCAATAGCGCTGGTCTGCTCGGAAAGTATCTTCATGATCATCCGCGCGAGTGGTGGGCCGTCGACATGGATACCCCGCTCACGTCGCTCTCCCCGCCTGCCTACCTGACGCGACTGCCCCACGCCTCGTCGGACCCCCTGCTTGCCTCCTCCTGGACGCTCGGTGCGTTCGGCACGGTCGGCAAGATCAAAAGTCGCCTTGGACAGAAAACGACCTATTTTGGCGTGCAGGTTTTCGGCACAATGGTGCCCGAAGAGAAATATTACGTCTCTCCCTCCAAAAACGACAAAGACGAGTTTGGCTTGCCCGCCCTGGAGGTTCACATCAGGTTTGATGAAAAAGTCTTGGACAACATGGTCAAGGCGCGCCAGCACCTGATGCAACTGATGCAGGAAGCCGGGCACAATGGCGCGATCCGGGAGATCGTTCCGACACTTGTCCCCGGAACAGCCAAGCATTACGGCGGCGCGGTGCGCATGCATGCCTCACCGAAGTTCGGGGTAACCGACGGCTTCAACCGACTTCATGATATCTCCAACGTCCTGGTGGTCGATGCCAGCAGCTTCACGACCGGCGCAGAGAAAAATCCCACGGTCACGGTAATGGCGCTGGCTGCACGCTCGGCGGACCGCCTCGCGCGCGATCTGCGAGCCAGGTGACGGAGAGCGGGCGTGCGCTACAGGCAGTTTGGAAAGACCGGATGGCGCGTTTCCGAAATCGGATTCGGCGGAGCGCGCATTGGGGGGCTGCTCGCCCAGGACGGTGGCAGGGCGACCTCGCTGAAAACGCTGGAGGCTGCCTGCGACGTGGGGATAAATTTCTTCGACACGGCGGACATGTATTCGCAAGGGGAAAGCGAGATCCTGGTCGGCAAGGCCTTTCGCGGCAAACGCGACCGGGTTTTCATCGCAACCAAGGGCGGCTACAGCCTTCCGAGGCAGAAGCGGCTTATTCAGTTCATCAAGCCGTTCGCGAAGCCCATTGTTCGGGCGCTCGGCTTGCGCCGCCGCACGGTTCCAGCCTCGCTGTCGGGTACGGTTTCGCAGGATTTTTCGCCGGACTATTTGAGAGCAGCCGTGGACGCATCGTTGCGGCGGCTTCAGTCCGACCATATCGACCTGTACCAGCTCCACAGCCCGCCTCGTGAGGAACTCACCGGCTCCCGGCTGCAGGATGCGTTGGGGCTTCTCGGGCGTTTGAAGACGGAAGGCAAGATCCGCGAATATGGAATTGCCCTCGACTCGGTTTACGATGCTGTTCACTGTCTGGACATGGAAGGGCTCGCCAGTCTCCAGATGCCCTTTGGATTGATGGATCCGCAGGCGCTGGACGGTGTGTTCGACAAAGTGTCCGCGCGCCAACTCGGGATCATCGCGCGAGGTTGCTTCGGTGGCGGCGCGTTGAAACAATCCCTCACCGAGGCGGAATTGCGCGCAAGCGAGCCGCAGTGGGAACGTGCTTTACAGATCAAGCGGCTCGCCCAGCAGATGCAACGCTCAGCGCTCGAAGCGGCGCTGCAGTTCGCGCTCTCCATCGAGCGCATTTCCGTGACAATCCTGGGGATGCGCACACCTGAACATGTCGCAACCAATCTGCAGTATTACGCGGCAAACGCACTGTCGAACGAAGAGAAGCGCGAGTTGCTGGCCCGCTGACGCGCAGCACACCTTGCGAACATCGGAGCAAATGCGGTGAGTCAACGATGTGTCGGCCGGCTGAAGA
>Ga0247778_1001332_pt1 | contig 11107 bp, 10 predicted proteins | sample UWRJL049202B5_FD_179939 | JGI IMG/M metagenome (GOLD analysis project Ga0247778, IMG submission 179939) | Plant litter microbial communities from Arlington Agricultural Research Station in Wisconsin, United States - UWRJ-L049-202B-5 | ecosystem: Environmental > Terrestrial > Plant litter >... | reverse complement strand
CCGGCCGTGCCACTTCGACCATGGAGTTCTCTCACTATGCACCGGCGCCTAATAACGTCGCTGAGGAAGTGATCGCCAAGGTGAAGGGCAGGAAGGTGAATGCCTAAGAAGATTATTTCAATATGATATTCGAGCCCGCTTGTTTGACAAGCGGGCTTTTTGTTATATTGTGGGCTATGAAGGCCTTACTACTCTGCTTGACCGTTATTCTCTTTTTTTGCTTCTGCCAACGGGCCGCCGCTCAATTGCCGGGGGTGAAATACAGTAAATATATCAATAATAATCGTAAGGGAAATGTACTGCTGGATGTACAATCCACCAGGGACAGGGGGCTGGTCGTAGTAGGGGTCGATACGCCTAATAACCTTATGACCTATTACAATCCGACGGTCAAGGGGGGGTATACGAAAGCTGGCTCACCCTATATCGCCAGGCTGGACAGCGCGGGAAATACATTATGGGAGAAGGGGAATTTCAACTTTCCAAACGATTCAACGAGGATGCATTTACTGTCTTGTATCCAGGTCCTTGGCGACAGCGGCTTCATTACTGCGGGCTATAGTCAGCTAAGTACTGCGTATCACCCGTCCGATACGGTGGCCATGTTGGTCATGCGCCTGGACCGCAATGGGAATATGCAGTGGAGGAGGTCGATGGGTGGCTCCGGGGCGGAAAGGGGCTTTGCAGTGGTGCAGGCGCAGGATGGCGGTTATCTCGTTGCGGGAACCACGACTTCCAACGATATCGATGTATCGGGAAATCATCTGGCCGGCAATACGGATGCCTGGTTGGTTAAACTGAATGCGTCCGGTAAGGTAGTATGGCAGAAATGTTATGGCGGTTCGGGGATGGATACGGCCAGTGCAATGATCGCAACGCCGGACGGAGGATTTGTGATAGCGGGGAGTTCCACGTCAACGGACGGAGACCTGACGATGAATAAAGGGTTGAACGATGGATGGCTCTTTAAGATTGACGGTCAGGGAACTCTCCTTTGGTCGAAGGCCTGGGGCGGGAGCGGGTCGGATGCCTTTAGAAGCCTGACGGCTGGACCTGATGGGGAATTGTATATTTCCGGGTACACTTCATCTCCCGATGTGGCGACCAATGGCAACCACGGGCAGACCGATGCCTGGGTGGTTACAGTAGATGCGGGGGGAGGACTGGTGGGGGCAAAATCTTTTGGCGGGGCAAAAGACGATTATGGAATGAGCATTCAATATACGCTGGAGGGCAGTCTGTTGGTAGGGGGCTATACGTATTCCAGTGACGGAGATGTCGCGGGACAGCATGGCGGATCGGATCTTTGGCTCTTCAATTCTTCTGTAGCCGGGGATCTATTGTGGCAGCAGTGCGGCGGAACTGCGAATAATGAATTTGGCATGTCGGCCTTACTGTTGGGAGAGGGTTCCGCGGTTATTGCGGGGGCTGGTGTTGCTTCATCGCAAACTGTTGTGTCGGGGCTGATATATGCATTCGGGAATGGTAATCGAATTGTCGGCAGCGTTTTCCTGGATGGCAACCGCAACAATGTATGGGATATTGGTGAACCAGCTATGGACGAGGTCCGGGTACAATTGGAACGTGGCGGGGCTGTTCGTGCCGTGATGCCCTATCAAGGTAAATTCATGATTCAAACGGATACCGGGACTTACACGATGAGCGTGTCGTCTCCTTATGATTATTTTGCCTTTAGCCCGGCATCTGCGCAGACTGTTGTCTTCAATTCATATGGTAATAAGGATTCTGTAGGTTTTGCCCTGCAGCCCATCCCGGGGATCCGGGATCTTCAGCTCAGTATTTACGTGAGCGCCAGCGGTTTTAATCTTTTCCGCCCGATGTATTATAATATTTTTTATAGGAACGCTGGTACGGAACCCATTGCAAACGCCATGGTCACGATTATCAAGGATCGCCGGTCCTATACCCCTCTCGTACAGCCTTTTCCTTCGTCACAATCGGGCGATACGCTGCGTTGGGTGCTGCCGACCCTCAATCCAGGCAGTTCGGGTTATATGTTGGTTGAACTGGCTCTTGACTTCCAAACCGCAGCGCTGGGAGACACCATTCAATTTATGGGATATATCGAGCCAACGGCAGGAGATCGTACGCCTGCGGATGATTCAGCCCGTGTATTGCTGCCGGTAACAGGGTCCTATGATCCCAATGGGAAGGTGGAGAACAATGGGGGCAGCGTCCTTTTGAAAGACCTGCAAAAGGGGCAGTATCTGAACTATACAGTATTCTTCCAGAATACAGGTACGGACACGGCTTGGGATATCCGGGTAAGGGATACCTGCGATGCGCGGTTGGATATGAATACCCTTCAGGTGGTCGGCTCCAGCGCTCCTTATCAGCTGTCCATCAGCGATGGCAATCGGTTGAGCTGGCTGTTCAGCGGGATCAACCTGCCGGATAGCAACAGGAATGAGGCTGCCAGTCATGGTTATGTGGCGTATCGGATCAAGCCGAAGACTTCTATTGCCGCGGGTGACAGTGTGCTGAATACGGCCTCGATCTATTTTGATTATAATTTACCGGTCGCTACCAATACCGCGCAGACCCTTGTGAATAATCCATTGCCGCTCTTACCGCCTACGCCGGTCATCGCCGGTCTCAGGGCCGGATACTGTAACAACCTGGGGGCGCAGAAAATATTGATCACGAATATACCCGCACCTGTCTACCAGGCTACGGTGCTTGCCTATATTGACAATGCCGGATATACGGTAGGGGCGGACAGTAGTATTCGAATAAGGCCAGACACGCTGGCTGCGGGTCTGCATACGTTCTGGGTGATCTTTAAGAACCAGGCTGGCGCGGATACGGTTGAAAAGAATTTCGTTATCGATACGGCCGTGACGCCGGTCGTGGATCTGAGCAGCAGTACCACAAACATTACGAGTCTTGCACAACTGGTCGTTGTGACTGCCTCCAATATGATCGGCGGAGGCGCGAGCCCCCTGTATACTTTTGGGAAGAACCCGGGCTTTACGGATTTGTTGCAGGGCGAAAGTCCTCTGAATACGGTCTCGCTCGACCCTTCTGCTCTACAGATTGGCAATAATGTGGTCTATGTCCGGATGCGGACCAGCGATACCTGTCATACCCAGGAAACCGGGACGGATAGTATCGTTATTGTAAGAAGTGCGGTCACGGGTCTGGTGGATATCGACTTCCCCGGACAAGTGATCAATATCAATCCCAATCCATTTATCGATAATCTGATCATTAAAGGATTGCAGACGATAAAAACCTATACGGCGACCCTGTTGAGCAGTTCCGGGCAACTGATAACGCGCAAAACGGTCAGTGGACAACGTGAGATGACCCTTTCGACCGGAGTCATTCCGCATGGGGTATATCTATTACGGATCTATGACGGGAAGAAGGGGCGTCTGATAGGCTCGGCAACCCTGTTGCAGGCAGGCAAATAAAGGATGGTCGATACCGGCAGGAGGGTGAAATGACCGGGAATGATTTTTGAGTTAAAATTCAAGGGTCTTTAAACCCTGTTTGCAGATTGCCTTCCAACAATAAATCTTAAAACTACAAGTATGAAAAAGCAGCTGATGAAACTGGCATTTTTAGCCATATTGGTTGTGGGAGGAGCTCTCAGCGCATCCGCCCAGGTGTATGTCCATGTGCGGCCCGCTTACGCGCCGGTTGCCAGGCCGGTAGCTCCGGGTAGGGCGCATGTCTGGATAGATGAGGACTGGGAATACAGGGGAGGCCGTTATGTACCTGTTGGGGGACATTGGGTGATGCCGCCGCACCCCGGATATGCATGGGTTCCCGGCCGCTGGGTGCATGCACGCAGGGGCTGGCAATGGCGTCCCGGTCATTGGAGAAGGAGGTAGGAGGGTCTTGTTTCTGGTTTAGGGTTGAGGGTTATGAGTTTAGAGTTGACCGATAGGATACTCAAAGGAAAAATGAGGCTGTCGTCGAAAGACGGGGCCTTTTTTTATGATAGGTAGTTCTTATTGAGATGAAAGTACTAATTTCCGCGCCTAAAAATCAATCAACATGTTGTTTTGTGAAAGGCTGGGGTTTAGATCAGGGATCGTTATTATTCTGATGGTGGTTACCGCTGTACTCCGGGCCCAGCCTGGTTCGAAGGAATTAAAATGGACAAATGATGGTAATTCTTTCTACAGCAGCAAGGCCGGCGATATCGTTCGTACGGACCTGCCCGACAATAAGGAGACGGTGGTGGTCTCCAGGGATCAGCTGATACCCACGGGCCATGGCAGGCCGCTGACCGTGAAGAATTTCTCTTTTTCAGATGATGGGAACAGGATTTTGTTGTTCACCAATACGAAAAGGGTCTGGCGTTATGATACGCGCGGGGATTATTGGGTCTATGATCTCCGGGCAAAGACTTTGCGGCAGGCGGGCAAGGACCGGCCGGCGTCTTCCCTGATGTTTGCGAAGTTTTCATCCGATTGCACGCGGCTGGCCTATACCAGCGAGCACAATGTCTATGTCGAGGATCTGGCGACGGGAGTGGCGAAGTGTCTGACCACGACCAATGGCACCCGCAAGCTGATCAACGGGACCTTTGACTGGGTGTATGAGGAGGAGTTGGATTGCCGGGACGGGTTCCGTTGGAGTCCCGATGGGCGTCATATCGCCTACTGGCAGATCGATGCCAATAAGATCAGGGACTACCTGATGTTGAATACGACGGATTCCATTTATCCTTTTGTCGTTCCGGTTGAATATCCGAAGGTGGGGGAGTCGCCCTCGCCGTATAAGATAGGGGTGGTGGATGTCGCCACGGGGAATACACAGTGGATGGCCATTCCCGGGGACCCGCAGCAGACTTACCTTCCCCTGATGGAATGGGCGGCCAATTCGTCGGAACTGATCCTGCAGCAGCTGAACCGTAAGCAAAACGACAGCCGGCTGTTCCTCAGTGACATCTCTACGGGTAGGACCACACTGATCTATGAGGACCGGGATAGCGCCTATATCGATTGTAAGGGGACCTGGCAGGACGGGGTCGTGACGGGCTGGGATTGGCTGAATGGGGGCAAGGAGTTCTGCTGGGTATCGGATAAGGACGGCTGGCGGCATATCTACCGGATCAGCCGGGATGGGAAGAAGGAAAGCCTGATCACGAAGGGAAATTACGACGTGATCAGTCTGAAGCTGATCGATGAGAAGAACAACTATGTCTATTTCATCGCCAGTCCCGATAATGCCACGCAGAAGTATCTCTACAGGACCCGGTTGGACGGGAAGGGCAAATTGGAAAAGATCACGCCTGCCGGGCAGCCGGGCACCCATGAGTATGATCTGTCACCGAATGGTTCCTATGCCCTGCATAATTTCAGCAATGCGAATGTCGAGGAGATCCAGGAATGGGTCAGTCTTCCTGGTCATCTGTCCCTGGCAAAGGGGGTGGATATCAATGCCCGTGTGGGTGAGGCGGCCGCCAAAAAGAAGGTGGAGTTCTTTCATGTGAAGACCGTGGATGGGGTGGATATGGATGGTTGGATGGTGAAGCCCACTCATTTTGACAGTACGAAAAAGTACCCGGTGGTTTTTTATGTATATGGGGAGCCGGCGGCCCAAACCGTAGAGGATGAGTATGGGGCGGGTATGAATTTCCTTTATGACGGGGATATGGCGGCCGATGGGTATATCTATATCAGCGTGGAGAACAGGGGTGCGCCGGCGCCGAAGGGGCGGGCCTGGCGGAAGGCTATTTACAGGAATATCGGCAGGCTGAATATCCGGGACCAGGCGATGGCGGCGCGGGAGATCCTGCAATGGCCTTTTGTGGACAGCAGCCGGGTAGCGGTCTGGGGATGGAGCGGAGGCGGGTCGAGTACGCTGAATTTACTTTTCCAGTACCCGGATATTTATAAAACGGGGATTGCGATTGCGGCGGTGGACAACCAGCTCTGTTATGATAATATTTACCAGGAAAGGTATATGGGTATCCCGCAGGAGAACCGGGAGGATTTTGTGAAGGGGTCGCCGATAACTTATGCTAAAAACCTGAAAGGCAATCTTTTATACATTCATGGAACCGGTGATGACAATGTGCATTATCAGAATGCGGAGATGTTGTTGAATGCGTTGATCAAGTACAATAAGGTGTTCCAGTTCATGCCTTATCCCAACCGGTCGCATGGGATCTTTGAGGGGGAGGGTACGAGGCGGCATTTGTCGACTTTGTATACAGATTATCTGAGAAAAAATTGTCCTGGAGGAGGGCGATGAGATTTTTTCAAAAAAGATCTCAAATCTTATGGCGATAATGAAACAAATACATACCTTTGCATCCCCGTTCGAAAAATGGGATTTGGCTTATGTCTCAACGAATCAGAATCAAATTACAGTCTTACGATCATAATCTGGTAGACAAATCTGCCGAAAAGATCGTCAAAACGGTGCGCAGTACCGGAGCAGTGGTAACAGGTCCTATTCCTTTGCCTACGCGTAAGAAAATTTTCACCGTATTGCGTTCTCCGCACGTTAACAAGAAAGCTCGTGAGCAGTTCCAACTGCATACTCACAAGCGTTTGTTGGATATCTATACGTCCTCTTCCAGGACTGTAGATGCGCTGTCCAAGCTGGATCTGCCCAGCGGTGTGGATGTTGAGATCAAGGCCTGATAGATCAAATTGAAAGATACCCCTTTGGGGGGCTGAAGCTCTTTATATATCCATCTACAAACTTCCGGTCTCCGGAATAAAGTAGCGCTGGATTAAGTTCTCTCCTCCGAGAGGAGAGAAGGGAAAAATTTAGTAAATCTCTTCACACATAGTGTGAAGGGCATACATATGAACAAGCCATTCAGGGTTTGTTTACTGCCGGTACTTCTGTCTACCCGGATCCCGCACAAGGCGGGCGAAGGGCGACGAAAAGAAAAGGTCGGCTGCAAACGAGGGGATTGAAGTTTAAGATCGATGCTGGATACCAGGGAACGGGCAACTGTTCCGGCCGCCAGTAAGTCTATAGCTGTCCTCATACCCGATGGCATAAATCTTTAAAAGAAATGAAAGGCATTATTGGTAAAAAGATCGGGATGACCAGCATCTTCAGTCCTGACGGCAAGCAGACTGCTTGCACGATCATTGAAGCAGGTCCCTGTGTTGTCACGCAGGTAAAAACACAAGACAATGATGGTTACACTTCCCTTCAATTAGCATTTGGCGACAAGAAAGACAAGCACACTACAGCTGCAGAAAAAAATCACTACGCCAAGGCAAGCACCGCTCCCAAAAAGTTTGTAAAAGAATTCCGCAATTATTCCATAGAAAAGAATCTTGGTGAATCCATCACTGTGGACATCTTTACCGAAGGCGAAAAAGTAGAAGTGGTTGGCACTTCGAAGGGTAAAGGTTTTCAGGGTGTTGTTAAGCGTCATGGATTCCATGGTGTAGGCGAACAGTCTCACGGTCAGCATGACCGTCAGCGTGCGCCGGGTTCGTTGGGTAACTCCTCCGATGCCAGCCGTGTAATGAAGGGCGTTCGCATGGCCGGCCGTATGGGCGGTGACCGTGTGAAGACGAAGGGCCTGAAGATCGTGAAGATCTTCGCTGAGAAGAATTACATATTGGTAAGCGGATCGGTTCCCGGTCACATCGGTTCTATCGTTTTAATTCAGAAGTAAGAAACTTTTAATTAGTTATCATGCAAGCAGACGTTTTAAATATACAAGGAAAGAAGACCGGCAGGACGGTTGAGTTACCGGAAGAGATCTTCGGGATCGAGCCGAATGACCACGTGATCTACCTTGCCGTCAAGCAATACCTGGCCGCACAGCGTCAGGGTACGCACAAAGTAAAGACCCGTATGGAAGTAAAGGGGTCCAGCAAGAAGCTGCACCGCCAGAAGGGCACGGGCGGAAGCCGTAAGGGTAACCTGCGTAACCCTTTATATAAGGGTGGTGGTACCATTTTCGGGCCTAAGCCGCATGGTTATGATTTCAAGCTGAACCGTAAGGTGAAGGACCTCGCCAAGATGTCTGCCCTGGCGCATAAGGCAAAAGGAAATGCCATCGTCGTTCTGGAAGATGTGAAGATGGATTCGCCGAAGACCAAGCAGTTCACGGAGACCTTGAAGAGCCTGAATGTTGCCGGGAAGAAAGTTCTCTTCGTTATGCCGGAAGAGAGTGATAACCTGTTTCTGAGCCTGCGTAATATACCTACTGTTGAAGGTGTCCTGCTCGCTGATATCAATACATACGATATCATCAATGCAGAGATCCTGGTGTTGTCCGAGACTGCGGCGAAGGTATTCGCAGACGAAACGGCGGAAGAAGCAAAAGCATAAGCATAACAATTTGGTAGCCGCAAGGCGGACCGATAAAAATTTAAATAGTTACTGATGAAACTCTCTGAAGTTCTAGTAAAACCGATACTGACAGAAAAGGCGAATGCCCAGCAGGAAAAGTTGCGCAGGTATGCCTTTCGTGTCAATCGCAAGGCAAACAAGCTGGAGATCAAGAAGGCTGTTGAAGACTTCTATGGTGTCTCCGTGATCAATGTGAACACTTCGGTAGTTCCCGGAAAGAACAAGACCCGGTTCACAAAGGCCGGTTATGTTCAGGGCCGCAAGCCTGCCTTTAAGAAGGCGTTGGTTACGGTTGCTGAAGGTGAAACGATCGATCTGTACGCAGCGATCTAGTGAGTGGTGAATGGTGAGTAGAAGGCTGAAAGTAAGAATCAAAGAATGGCGGTCAAACGCCGCAAAGAATTGACAAAAGTTTTTTAAAAGAATACAAACAGAACAATGGCACTGAAAAAATACAAACCGATGACCGCCGGCACCCGCTGGAGAATCGGGAATGCTTATGCCGAGATCACTTCGGATACGCCGGAAAAGTCACTGCTGGAGAAAGTAAAATCGACAGCGGGCAGGAACTATCAGGGTAGAAGGGCTATGCGGTATATGGGTGGCGGACATAAGAGGATGTACCGTATCATCGATTTCAAGAGAAGCAAAAAGAATATTCCGGGCAAAGTTGCCAGCATTGAATATGATCCCTATCGGACGGCATTTATCGCGTTGGTGAATTATGTCGATGGCGAAAAGAGATATATCCTGGCGCCCCAGGGTCTGCAGGTTGGTGGCACCGTGCTGTCCGGCGACAATGTAGTGCCTGAAGTTGGAAATGCATTGCAGCTGAAATTCATGCCTCTCGGTACGAACGTGCACAATATTGAAATGCAGCCAAGCCAGGGTGGCAAGCTGGTGCGCAGCGCCGGTACTTCCGCCCAGCTGACGAATAAGGAAGAAAAGTATGCTGTATTGAAGATGCCTTCCGGCGAACTGAGAAAGGTGTTGATCAACTGTTATGCTACGGTAGGCGTGGTATCGAACAGTGATCACTCTCTGCAGAGCATGGGTAAGGCGGGTCGTAACCGTTGGAGGGGTATCAAGCCTCGTAACCGTGGTGTTGCGATGAACCCTGTAGATCACCCGATGGGTGGTGGTGAAGGTAAGGCTTCCGGTGGTCAGCCCCGCAGCAGGAACGGACAGTACAGCCGTGGTCTGAAGACCCGTCAGAAGGGTAAAGGCAGCGACAAGCTGATCATTCAAAGGAAGAACGGAAAGAAATTAGCGAAATAATTTAAAATACAATTATGGCTCGTTCAATTAAAAAAGGTCCTTACGTAGATGCGAATCTTGAAGAGAAGATCCTTTCGATCAATGAGGGAACCTTGAAGAAAGGCGTTATCAAAACCTGGAGCCGTCGTTCCACGATCACTCCTGATTTTGTAGGACATACGCTGGCTGTTCATAACGGGAATAAGTTCATTCCTGTGTACGTAACAGAGTTTATGGTGGGACACAAGCTGGGTGAATTTGCACCTACCCGCAACTTTAAAGGACATTCAAGTAAAAAGATAGCATAAAAACAGTTTCGGGTTTTGAGTTTCGGGTTTCGAGTTAGAACTTAACAATGGAACCAGGGACAAGAAACGAGAAACGAGAAACCGATAACAAATGGAAGCAGTAGCTAAATTGAGAAATCACCCGACGTCGCCCCGTAAAATGCGTTTGCTGGCCGATGAGATCCGTGGTCTTCAGGTAGAGAAAGCCCTGGCTTTGCTGGAGCACCATCCTCAACATTCTTCTACTCCGCTGCATAAGCTGTTATGGTCTGCGGTGAAGAACTGGGAACAGAAGAATGAAGGGCAGAGCGCGGCTGATGCGAGCCTGATCGTGAAGACGGTATTCGTTGATGGTGGCAGGACGCTGAAGAGGATGCGCCCGGCTCCACAGGGGAGGGGTTATCGTGTGCGCAAGCGCAGCAATCACGTAACGATCATCGTTGATTCCAAGCCGGTCGAAGTTAAAAAGGCGAAAGCCGTCGAAGCTAAAAAATAATTGATAAAACTTATTTAACTATAAACATGGGTCAGAAAACGAATCCAATTGGTGCCAGGTTAGGGATTATCCGTGGTTGGGAGTCCAACTGGTATGGCAGCAAAAAAGACTACGCTACCAAGTTGATCGAGGATAATAAGATCAGGACTTACCTGAATGCCCGTATCAATAAGGGTGGAATTGCGAAAATCGTTATTGAACGTACGCTGAACAAGCTGATCGTAACGATCCACACTTCCAAGCCTGGTATCATCATCGGTAAAGGCGGTGGTGAAGTCGACAGGATCAAGGAAGAGCTGAAGAAGCTGACTGGCAAGGACGATGTGCAGATCAATATTTTGGAAATCCGCCGTCCTGAACTGGATGCCAATATCGTTGGGGATACGATTGCCCGCCAGATCGAGAATCGTATCAACTACAAACGCGCCATTAAAATGGCGATCGCCTCGGCGCTTCGTATGGGTGCTGAAGGTATCAAGATAAAGGTGGCCGGCCGTTTGGGTGGTGCTGAAATTGCCCGTACCGAAGAGATCAAGCAGGGACGTACGCCCTTGCATACGCTCCGGATGGACATCGACTATGCCAATGTATTTGCGTTGACCGTATACGGAAAGATCGGTATCAAGGTATGGATTTGTAAGGGTGAAGTCCTGGCGAAGAGGGATCTGAATCCCAACTTCGTTGGCGGCAAGGAAGGTGGATTGAGCGACAGAAGGGAAAGAAGGGATGACGATCATGGTCATCGTGGTGGTCG
>Ga0247778_1001331_pt1 | contig 11117 bp, 9 predicted proteins | sample UWRJL049202B5_FD_179939 | JGI IMG/M metagenome (GOLD analysis project Ga0247778, IMG submission 179939) | Plant litter microbial communities from Arlington Agricultural Research Station in Wisconsin, United States - UWRJ-L049-202B-5 | ecosystem: Environmental > Terrestrial > Plant litter >... | reverse complement strand
CGGCGCCTGTTGCATTGGCGGAACCCGGACTTCCACTACCCGCCAGCGTGGTGACTACTCCTCCTGAAGTGATCTTACGGATACGGTGGTTGTCCCGATCCGCGACATAGAGCGTTCCGGCAGCATCTACCGCAATACCATTCGGAGAAACAAAGGATGCCGCCGCACCTGTTCCGTCGGCATACGTTGCGTTATCGCTTCCAGCCAGGGAGAAAACCTGCAGGCTACCCAGGGAAGTGGCCGCCAGGCTATTCGCCATACTGGCTTTGGCAAGCGTTGGACTATGCCCCGCGGTATGCGGAGCATAGTCGATTTTTGTAACTTTTGCACAGGAGGCCAGCATTACGATGCAGGCCATCGTCAACAGAAAGGATGAAGAAGATCTTAACATGATTGATGATTTATTGTATTTTACGGACTGTGTGATTTCCCTCTTCGACTACGTATACCGCTCCGGCGGGGTCCACAGCCAGCTCAACCGGAACAGAGAACTTTGCGAACCGTCCCACACCGTTCAGGTATCCCTGGGGTCCGCCAGCCAGGGTGCTCACGATCCCTCCAGGGCTGATAACGCGGATATCATTGTTATTACCCAGTTCTGTTATATACAGATACCCGGCAGCATCCAGGGCGATGCCGTCGGGGCCATCGAACTGAGCAGAACCAGCCGGACCATTCCTGGATCCTGCTTCCCCGGTACCGGCAATCGTGGTGACATCTCCTGCAGGCGTGATCTTACGGATCCGATTGTTAAGATAATCCGATACATACACGTTGCCCACAGGATCCACCGCGACACCACCAGGCCAATTGAAGCGGGCAGAATCGCCCCTTCCATCATGCCAGGCGCCTTCCGTTCCACCTGCCAGACTGATCACATTCCCTGCCGGTGTAACTTTCCGGATCCGGTTATTATATCCATCCGATACGTATACATTTCCGGCGGCATCTACCGCAACGTGATCGGGCGTATCGAACTCCGCGACAGTAAGTGCCGGTCCGTTGGCATATCCTTCAACCCCGTTACCCGCCACGGTACCGACGATACCCAAAGTAGGCGCGGGCGCGGGCGTGATCTTCCGGATCCGGTTATCGGGTTCGTCGGCAACATATATGATCCCGGCAGCGTCGATCGCAAGACCGACCGGCCATTTGAACATCGCAGTCGCGCCGGGTCCATCCTGATAACCTATCCCGCCGCTTCCGACCATGACCGTTGCGAATCCTGTTGAAAGGGATATTTGAAGGACCTGCCGGGCCCGGCCGTTAGATACATAAACAGATCCGGATGGACCCATGACGATGCCATCGGGGGAAGTAAGTTGGGCGCCGCCTGTCCTCCCTCCTCCTATGAGATTACCCGCCAGCGTAGTCACCATAGCTGTTATTCCTATTTCTCTTATCCGGTGATTCCCCTGGTCTGCCACATAGACATTGCCGGTAGCATCCGTTGCAAGGCCGGCAGGGAACTTGAACTCCGCAACGCCAGGCACGCCATCTAAAAAGGCCACGATACCATTGCCCGCAAAAGGACTTACTACGCCCGCGGGGGTGATCTGCCGGATACGGTTGGAACCATTGCCTTTATCCGTGACATAGATGATTCCGGAAGGATCTACCGCAACCCCGGCAGGAAATATAAATGAAGCCACTCCGGGTCCTCCGTCCATATTCCCGGCGTTGTCCTGGCCAGCCAGCGTGCTGACATCCCCTATCGCAGTGATCCGGCGGATCCGGTGATTGCCTGCGTCCGCGACATATACGAAACTGCCGGATGCGTTTACCGCAAGACCCGCCATCTGATCGAATGCCGCCAAGTCGCCCCGCTGATCGGAAAATCCAGGGTTGCCGCTGCCCGCCATGAGGTCTACAAATCCATCCGTTCTGATCTTCCGGACACGGTAATTTCCCGCATCGCTGACATATACATTGCCGGCGCCATCCACCGCCACTCCGTTCGGACCATTAAACAACGCAGCGGCAGCGGGGCCCGGTTCCGTATAACCCTGCCTGCTGCCGGACAGGGTAATGACATCTCCCGACGGACTGATCCTCCGGATCTCGTGATTACCGGAATCCGCCACATATACATTACCGGTGGCATCCACTGCTACACCCGTAGGAAATTTAAAGGAAGCCAGTGTGCCATGGCCATTGGTGGAATCCGGCTGTCCGCTGCCCGCCAGCGTTGTGACCACTCCTCCCTGTGTCACCTTCCGGATCCGGTGATTATTCTTGTCGGCGACATAGATATTCCCCAAACCATCGACCGCCACCCCATTCGGTGAACTAAAAGATGCCCAGGTCAATGTACTATCGACAGACCCCGGGTTTGCATTTCCGGCCAGCGAATAGACCTGCATACTTCCTAAAGGAATACCCGCCAGAACATTGCCCCTGACAGCAGCTTCATGTGCAGCGCGTTTGGGAACCCTATTCAGCTTCGTACAGGAGACCATGGACGCCATGGATAATCCGGTTAAGACAGGCCATAAGATTGACTTTATCATAACATGCTTTATAAATCAGTGTAAAAAATTGGATTGGATATTTAATGCTGTGCATCGAAGCATCCGATCTAGCCCACAAACTAAGTAGATTAAAAAAAAAATGAACGCTGCATTTACCCTTCGGCTGGTACGATTTAATTATCGGCGAAATAAAAAGAGGGCGCATTACCGATGGGTTATCGGTGTCCCTCCTATGCTATGTTTACAGTGCAGCGGGCAGCCAGTGATCGTCATAAAAGACAAGGAGACCTCTGTATAGACAAAGATCTCCTTGTTGAAAATTAATGATTAATAAACCTATTGATTGACGCCAAAGGCTTCCCATCCCTGGGCCGCTGTGCGGGTACAGGTCATCGCCGTGGTCCCATTCTCGCTGCTGACATAATCGTTGTTAAAGCCTTTAAAGGTCACCGTTGTTCCAACCGGTGCGCCGGTGCTGAGACTGCCCCCGGCAAGGACCACCTGGTTGATGGCCGACAGCAAAGAATTGGCGCCCGTCCCGTCGCCGGAGAGCTCCCATATGGCCAAACCTCCGCCGGTACTCATCGCATAGCTGGTCTTGCTCTTCATCGTGATCAGGCCATTGTAGCCGATACTGCCTGTCACATCCAGGCTGGGGCTGCCGCCATTCGAAAGGATGACATTGTAATTGACATAGGCTGACTCCGAATTCGGGTCCTGGGAAGAATCATGTCCGTAAAAAGGGACGCCCAGGATACACTTTGCCGCGGGCAACCCCCTGTTCAGCCAGTAATTCAGGCAAGATGCGGCGGATAAATAAGTTGAGTGCTGGAAATTGTTGTCATCATAATCCATCAGGACCAGATAGTCCACTACCGGAAATATGCCGTCTACGATATAGTCGGCGTCCTGGCTGAGGACCGCGGCACTCAGCAGCTTGCCGTTATTATGCATCGCAGTCGACAAGGACTGCATGAGCAGGAGGAAATTATTGGCCTGCGTACCTGCGCTGGGATATTCCCAGTCGATATCGACCCCATCCAGATTGTACTGGTTGGTAAAGCCGATCATGCTGTTGACGAAATTGGTCCGGTTGGCTGCGCTGGCGACGATGCCGGCAAAGCCGCCGCCGCCTCCCCCACCCCCTACGGAGATCAGCGCCTTTACACCGCTGGCATGCGCCGAAGTGACCATGCTGCTGAGCTTGGCGGTATTATCCAGGGGCTGATAACCACCGCTGGAAGTCGGGATCAAAAAGGCGTAATTGACATGGGTCAGTTTGGAGAACTGGACCTGGTTGACAGCGCCGGACCAGGAAGGAAGATAACCGACTACTTTAAATCCCGACGCGGCGGCGCTGGTGACTGCCCTTGGGGCTGTCTGACCGGCAGGGGTCGTATTGAGATCCTTACGGCAGGAGGCTGCGAACAGCAATACGGCAGCGCCCGTCAGCCATGAATGCATCATCGTTTTTTTCATAGATTGGTTTTTTTATAAAACCAAAGATATTCACCACACCGCCAAATTAGCATACTGTGAATATCTTTTCTACGCAAACGGTTGCGGCAAAATAAAATGAAATCGTACGTTACAAGGGTTTGTAAGCGTATTATAATTATCAGCTACTGGTTTTCTTTTACACTGACTCCGGGGTCGAACTTATTTCGGTTTGATAATAAAGGCAACTACGCGGACAGTCACATCCTGCGCCTGGTTGCTGCTCTCGTTGGAGATCCCAAGGTTAAGATCGGTCTGACTGTTGTGAAGAGATGCATATTCCGTGGTGATCCTTTCCGATGACTTGAACATATAGAAAGAATACTGTTGTTTGTTCTTGAATGCGTTTGTATTTTTTGTATCCATGAAGTGATAGCTGATGGACGCGCTGGTCTTTGTCATGGGCAGTACGGGCAGGAATTTTCTGCCATAGAGCACCAGGGGATCTGTTGAAGGGTACACGGAACCGATGGTGGAACAGCTGGCCGAGAATGCCGTCATCTTTTCCTTTGCCTCCTTCCCCGCACCTATCCAATAAACCCAATAGCTCGTATTGGGAGGAAGATTGATCGTAACGACCGAATTCGGGGATTGGGGTGAGTTCTTGGAGTATACTCTCGTCTCGGTATTTAAAACTTCAACACTGGTGGTATCGTATTGAGCCTTGGGAGCCGTCCTGGCGGCGCCGGCCGCAATCCTGTCTACTGACAATTTAACATCCTTGCCGAGAAGAGAACCCGTCTTCAGGCTGACGACATAGATGCCCTTCGCCGGGATCAGGATACTCTGATCGCGGAGCGTGTCAAATCCATCCTTTTTATAGATCTCGGTTTCCCGGGTCATGTCTTTGATCGAGATACTGGCGCTGCCTTTTTTACTCAGGCGGAAGCAGTTGACGATGATCCTGTCACCCGCCTCCAGACCGATAAAGCTCTGGGAGGTTTCATCATTGAACATACCGGAAAGGCTTAGCTGCTTATCGACCAGGCGGATGGCCTGGTGGGGCTTTTCGCTGGTCTGGGCAATGACGCCCTGTACAAGAACACAAAAGGAGATGACGGCCAGTAAAGGAAATTTTTTCATAATTTTTAGGGATAGCTACCCCTTTTCCTCAACAATCTTGCCATATTTAGGGCAGGTCGGCCCGTTCCCCACCATTTGGTCGTATGAAATAAAATCGATACATTTGCATTTGTGAATAAGAAAATCGATATAAAAAGGATCGAAAGGATCTCCAAAGCTTTGGGCGATCCCTACCGCATCAAGATCATGGAGGCCATCAAAAAAGAACAGGATTGTCTGCAGTGTTCCGCCATTGTGGAGATGTTCGAGTTGGCCCAATCCACGGTCTCCCATCATATGAAGCAGTTGGTGGATGCCGATCTGGTATACCTTGAAAAGGATGGCCGCAATGCGAAATATAAGGTCAACAACGAGACTTTCAGCGAATATGTCCGGTTCCTGTCCCAATTCCAGGGGTAACTGCCGGCTCTTTACGTTTTTTCCTCATGCTATTTCGGGAATCAGCCCCATGTTAATTCCCGCCTCGATCAGATTACACACAAATATGTAAATGAATAGGTTATAATATACCCTGGAACGGTTCTGATAACCTCTTGGCTATGCAGGCACCTCAATTTTTTAGCCATAAAAAATCTCTTTCCCCCATTTTCACTCCCTCTTCTATGTTTATCGACGTCCCATAAAATCAATCCCGCAGGCAGATATGTTTACTGAAAAATTTTATCTGCTGACTACCCTCGATGATCTGAAAAGTGAGCTGCAAAATCATCTCCCGATGCGTTAAATAAAGAAATAAATTTGCAATCTTAAACTGAATCTTATGGCAAAGTCAACAAATAAAATCGCGGTAGTCGAAGAAAGAATTATTCAAAAAATAGTTCTTTTACGGGAGGAGAAAGTAATCCTGGATGTTCACCTTGCAGAATTATATGGGGTGGAAACAAGAGCCTTAAAACAGGCTGTACGAAGAAATATAGACCGATTCCCGGTTGATTTTATGTTTGAACTGACTGAGGATGAGATCAAAACAGTGGTATCACAAAATGTGATACCACACAAAAAATACCTTGGTGGTTCCCAACCCTTTGCTTTTACCGAAACAGGCGTTGCGATGCTATCCAGCGTACTCAAAAGCCATACGGCCATTGAAATGAATATAGCGATTATGCGGACGTTTGTAGCGCTACGAAAAGTCGCGTCCAACTATCAGGAGATCATGCAAATACTTACAGATATGCGAGGTCAGTATGATGCTCAGTTCGAGGAAGTCTATGCAGCCCTGGAAAAATTGATCAATCCGCCACTTCCACCAAGACCCAGGGTTGGCTTCCGCAGACCCGGCGAAAAAGACTGATTCGCCCTACAAGCTCACACTTCGGTGAAGGTTATTTATGAGTTGAAATTCTGCATTTGTCCGTGGGGAGCCCCAAATATAACAGGCTGTATCGACCTGATACAGCCTGTTATCAACTATTCCTGATTATTTCTGATCCATGGTCATGATATCCCTGTCGAAGAGATAGAGACCACTCTTATCGTCACCGATCATTTCCAGCTTATCATTACATTCCCTGGCCAGTCTTTCCTCTTCCACCTGTTCCAGCACATACCATTGCAGGAAATTGTGGGTGGCATAGTCTTTTTCACCCAGGGAGATCTCGACCAGGTTATTGATGCTCTCACTGACCTTAACCTCGTGTTTATACAGCTGTTCAAAGGCTGCCTTCAGGGAGACAAAGGTCAGGACGGGTTGATTCAGGGCCGGGATGACGGCAAAGCCACCTCTTTCGTTGATATAGTGGATCAATTTGAGCATATGCGCCCGTTCTTCATCACTGTGCCGGAAAAAGAACTGGGTAACACCCTTTAATCCCGGCTGGATCTCGGCCCAACTGCCCATGGCAAGATAGGCCTGGGAAGATTGCGCCTCCATCAGTACCTGTCCATTGAGGGCGTCTTTCATGTTTTGTGATAGCATAGATGGAATTTAGAAGTAATATATGTATAAATGTAATGATTTTTATTGTACCATTATATTACCCGTCGCTACATTCCTGGTGACCTGGTAGGGCGCTCCGTCAGCTGCCGTTCCCGGTGTTTTGTCGAAATAGATCACTTCTACAATATACCTTCCCTTCCATTCCGGTGTGAAGCTGGCGATTCCTTTCTCATCGGCCGTCAATTCTTTGGACCAGCCGGCAGGAGAAAATACAGTTATCGTCGATTTACCGATAGGCTTGCCGTTAAAACTGGCGGCAACGGTCACGGTGCCGTTCACACTATATTTTTTTGCGGGAAGAGACCCGACATTGACCGGGTTATCGATCGCCACGGCAGCGAGCGACGTCGCGCCATGGCCGACTTCTACGGTGGCAGTAGCGTAAAATGCAGGTTTCAGCACACCCATGCTGCCCCTGGTATCGTAGAGCTTGATATGAGTATTCTCCAGCTGAAGTGTGTAGACGCCATCCTGGTCGGGAGTAAAATAGACCTCAAAATGATCCCCTTTTTCCTGCAGGGGTAAGGATACCTTCTGTTTACCCGGGACCAGCAGCCATACCGTCAGGTCCTTCATGTCCCTGAAATTACCGTCCAGGGACTCGTGGAGACCTTGCACATATTCACCATAATAGATGCGGGCTTCATGCCGCTGTCCTGCCGTTCCGGCCGGAGGGGTCTCGATCCAGATACAATGAGCCTTTGCGCTCATCAGGCTGAGCATACATACAATGCCAAAAAGAATTTTTTTGTTTGTCATGATTATTTTTTTAAGATTGGTTTCTTCTTACGTTTTCCCCGCCAGATGAGAAATCCTGTCACCGGCAGACTTGCCGCGACCAGGCTGCCCAGAAAAGCCAGGATCTTGCCGGGCAGGTTCAGCAAGCCACCTGTATGCAGGTCATAGCGCATACGAATGATCTTATCGGCCAGCGCTGCCCGGTCATAGTCGCCGGTGACAATATTGGGCCGGGTAATGTCTTTTAGCGTATACTGATCATAGTAATGAAAGGACCTTCTGAATGTGGTGCCGGGCCTGTCATTGGTCAGCAACAGCAACGGGGCGGCCTTCGTCGCGGGAAAAATAAAGAACAGCCCTTGTGCTGACCGGAGACCGGCCGGCTGCCGCCACCAGATACTGTCTGCCTTCGTCATATTGAAAGGAGATTTGCCCAGCGTCGTATCCGAGCTTGGAATTTTAAAGGCAGCCATGCTCCTGCCGCCGGAAGCAGTGAAATAGACGGTCCTGGCCATCCATTGAAAACTCCATGACAGGCCGGTTATCACGATAAAGATCACCACCCAGTTCATATAGAACCCCAGCACATTGTGCAGATCGTAATTGATCCTTTTCCGGCCCGCCTTCCATTTGACGGTGAAGCTCTTTTGCCGGCCTGCCTTGCTCCATCTTTTTGGCCACCAGAGGATCATGCCCGTGATCATCATCACCAAAAATATCAGGATACAGGTTCCCTGGATCGGCCGTCCGATCTGCCAGGGGAACCAGAGCCAGCGATGACCATGCTCGATAAAATCGAAGAAGTCCACAGCCGGCCGGCCGGTGGCCAGCAGGGCGCCGGAATGAGGATCCACAAATGTCTTCCGGTTACCGGACTGCAGCCCTGCATAGGATACGATGACCGATCTGCCCGGACCCGGATACTGCATATTCAGCAACCGTAGCTGCCCTTTATCCTGCCCCTTCTCCTGTACTTTGTCCCAGATAACGGACGGCGGCAGCGGATCGCCCGCATGTGCCGGCGAAAACAGCCAGGGATGTGTAATATGCTCTATCTCTTCCCGGAATGCCAGGATACAACCTGTCAGTCCTACGATCAGGACCACCAAACCCGAGCCCAGCCCCAGCCAGAGATGTATTTTACCGACTATTTTCTTAAAGGACATGGCATCAGAACTTTAAGGCGATGCTGGCACTGAATCGGGCGGGCATCTGCGGGATCGTCGTACTCCATCCTACCCAATATTTCTCATTGGTAAGGTTATCCAGCTTGGCGCTGATCCGGAAATGTTCCTTTTCATAGGAGGCAGCGGCGCCCAATACCGTATAGGCCGGCAGCGCATAGAGGCTGGTAGAGCTGAGAATGACTTTGTTCTCGCTGGCATAGTTACCGCCGAAACCCAGACCGGCGCCGCTCAGCAGGCCGGAAAACCGGTAGCTGAACCACCAATTGGCAGTATTCGCGGGACCTGCGCTGATCGGGCGGTAGCCGTCCAGGGTTGGATTGATCTTCCGGTACTTACTGTCATTATAGGCATAGCCGGCAACAATATATAATCCACTAAAAGGATTCAGGGTGAACTCAGCCTCGATCCCCTTGCTGTACTGGGCGCCATCCTGGACGGTATAGGTGGGTCGCGCCGGCTGATCGGCACGGGTAATATTGGAGACCCTGATATCATAATAGCTGACGCTGCCGGCGATCTTATTATCCAGCATGCTGACCTTCACCCCTGCCTCCCACTGATTGGCCTGGCTGGGTTTGAAGCTGCTGGTCGAACCATCGGGTTGTGCTACCGGTGCGATGTTCTGGAATCCATTCATATAATTTCCAAAGAGAGACAACTGATCGGGGATGAGCTGGTAGACCAGTCCGAATTTTGGTGAGACGGCCGTCTGGTGATATTTTCCGGTCGTGGTATCCTTGTTCTGACTGTAGGCGCCCCTGTTGTCGAAATAGTCTACTCTTACGCTGGCCATTGCGATCAGCTGGTCGGTGATATTCAGGACATCCTGTATATAGGCGCTGGCAGTATTTTGCTGGGTCCTGTTCTTTACAAACGCCAGGTTCTTTACCCTGTCGAGAAGGGCCGTACGGGTGAGCGCCGAATAGGCAGCGCCTGGTTTGGAGGCACTGATAACATCAAAGGCGACGTTGCCGGAAGAGCTGACCTTGTTGACGATGCTGTAAAATTCGGCGCCCGCCAGGAAGCGATTGCGCAATTTGCCGATATGACCGTCATTGGTGAAATTCTGCTGGATATCTGTGACATTGCTGTTATTGTAATCATACCAGGACAGGTTGCGGATGAGGCTGTCATTGCCCGTCTTCAGGCTGTTATAGCCATTCGCGCCACTGGAATTATTGGTGAGATAGGTATAATTGGTCCGGGAATGCCAGTGGGAAGAGAGTTCATGATCCAGCGTCAGATAGATATTGGCGATAGTCGTTGTGATGGCGATATCGTCCCCGGTAAAATGTTTGTTAAAATTAATTTTCAGATCCTTCGGGCTGCGAACACCGGTGGCATAGGAACCGTCGGCAAAGAGGCGGTAGAAACTATTGGCCTTCTCATGGTGAAAATCCAGGTCTACGGAAACGGAAGTGCGGTCGTTCAGCTTATAGGTCAGGGACGGCGCTACAAAGACATAGTTCTTAAATCCTGCGTCCTGGAAGCTGGTCTCGTTATGTTTGGCAGCATTGACCCGTAATAAGAGGGTTTTATCCGCATTCAGGGGGGTATTGATATCGGCCGTGGCGCGGCTGAGTCCATAGCCACCGCCGGTATAGCTGAGCTCGGCCCGAAAATTGTCGAGGGGCTTTTTGGTGACCCGGTTGAAAAGGCCGCCGAAAGATATGAGGCTGCTGCCGTACAGGGCGCCGGACGGACCTTTAATGGCTTCAATGCTTTCAAGATTCGAAGGGTCGATGGTGCCGCCGCCGACAATCCCCGGCACGCCATTGCGGAGGAAGGACTGGGTAGAGAAACCGCGCGAGGTAACGGTACCGCCCGCGCTGTTGTTTTCCAGCTGCATCACCACCCCCGGTACATTCTTCAGGGCATCCGCGTAGACACTGGTCACCTGGTCCTGCATCAGTTCTTTTGGAACCGTACTGTATACCTGCGGGTTCTCAAGGTTCTTCAAGGGCATTTTTGCCACATCCCTGCTCTGGCTGCGGGTGAATCTTCTTCTGCCCGCCGTGATGATCACTTCCTGTAATTGGACCTTCGTGGCAGTCAGCCGGAGGACGATCGTTGTGTTCTTTCCCTTTTCAATGAGAAAGGATCCGGTGACCGGCCCAAAGCCCACGAGGCTGGCCTCTGCCTCATAGGTACCTGGCTGCAGGTTATTAAAAGCAAAGGAGCCATCCTCTTCGGTGGTGGCCG
>Ga0247778_1001330_pt1 | contig 11131 bp, 6 predicted proteins | sample UWRJL049202B5_FD_179939 | JGI IMG/M metagenome (GOLD analysis project Ga0247778, IMG submission 179939) | Plant litter microbial communities from Arlington Agricultural Research Station in Wisconsin, United States - UWRJ-L049-202B-5 | ecosystem: Environmental > Terrestrial > Plant litter >... | reverse complement strand
AAAATACTAAAAATTTGCCCTTAACCTTTATTTAATGTTGCCTGCAACCTTTTTTTATTCAAATTGCATCCGCTCTGATTTAATGATAACCGGGTCGCAAATTCCTACATCGGCATGAATGAGGTGGTCGCCATAAAAAATAGTAGCGAAACTGCATTCGTAAAGGTCTACCAGCAGTTTCATGCCAAGACTTTCCGCTACTTCCTCCGGCGGGTAAAGGAGTCTGGCCTTGCTGCTGAGTTGACCCAACAGGCCTTCATCAAACTCTGGCAATCCCGCCACACACTTTCCGAACGTCATACAATAGAGACGCAGTTGATGACCATCGCGGGTTCCATCCTGGTCGATCATATCCGCCGGCAGGCTCATGAGAACCGGCTGCGAACGGCGCTCGCCTATTCGATGCAGATCGAGTCCCAATCTTCTGCAGAAGGCGCGAGCCAGGCGAAGGTTTTTGAAAATTCGGATTATCTGAATGCGGTCATCGACCGGCTGCCTCCGGTGCGGAAAAAAATAATGCGGTTGCGGATGATCAATGGACTTTCCAATAAAGAGATCGCGGGGCTGCTGGATATTTCGTCGAAGACGGTGGAAGACCATGTTACGAAGGCTGTTAAGTTTGTGCGGTCGATCGACAGATCGTTTATCATGCTGGTGCCGCTGCTGGCATTGCAGGGGTAAGCCTCTTTCGCTGCTGTTTCCGGGCTATATAGCAACGGCGCTGTACCCGGACTCTCTATTCGTCTTTTTCTACTTTTTTCATCGCAGACTGTCATAGGCTTCCGTACGTTACGGTCCCGGTCCGCCTAAGGCGCCTAACGCGATATAGTCCGTAGAACTTCAGTTTCAACACCGTTGAAACCTCGTTCGTAACCTTCGCTGCGCTCGGTTATCTCGGATCGTGCGAGTCGCAGAATACACCCTGTTGCACAGACGCGGCTCTGCAGCTATAGACTCAAGAGCTGCCTTAGCTGACCCGGGACCGTCAAGTGATAAAGTTGATGCCAGGCGCCGTTGATAGTATTCAGCAGTCGCGTAGAGAGGGCAGGTACAGCAGCGTTGAGTACTATAGCTGCCCAAGAAAACAAGGCCTTATCTTAAAAGTGTCTTCATATTAACTTAATGTTACCAGCAGGGGAAGGACCTCTTCCCGTTCGTATTATCATCAAAGCCTTTCACGAACAGATCCATGCGAATAACCCAGGAACAGATAGAAAAATATTTTGACAACGAATGCACGAAGGAAGAGGCGGAGACGATCGCCCAATATCTGCAGGACAATCCTGGCGTGCTGAGGAATTATGTCGCCCGGGACTGGCAGCAGGCGGCTGCAACCCCGGAGCTCCCGGCCGTTCAGCGTGAGGCCATGCTGGCCGCTATCCGGAAGGAGATATTCCCTCTCCCGGAAAGTTCGAGGGTCAGAACGATGAGCCGGAAATGGGTGGTGCGGGCTGCTGTGGCGGCGATGGTGATCGGGGCCTGCGCCCAGGTCTGGTTCTTATCCCTAAAGAATGGGGCCCCCACTGTGAACCCTGCATCCGGGACTGCGGTCAGGAATTCCCTTCCTGATACTGTGTCGACTGCCTACCGGATAAGGGTCAATAAAGGCCGGGAGGAGCAGACCATCGTATTGCCGGATGGATCGGTGGCATCCCTGGCTGCGGGCAGTACCCTGCGATATCCCGATCCGTTTACGGGTAATACCAGGGCGATCCTGCTGGAAGGAACCTCCACCTTTAAGGTAATGAAGCAAAAGGGCCATCCTTTTACTGTTAGTGCGGGGCCGGTACTGACCACCGTATTGGGAACCGAGTTCCGGGTGATCCAGACGAGCGGCGGTGTGACGGTTAAATTATACAGTGGAAAAGTAAGGCTGCAGGCGAAAGACAGCATGCTGAAAGGATGGAGGGAGGATATTATTCTCCTGCCCGGAGAGCAGATGAAATATGATGCGGGCAGGGACCTGGTGGCTGTCTCCGGTTTTGAAAAGATCGTAACGCCCGCTGTGGGCAAGGCGCAGAAGATCGATGATGAGGCCCTGGTATTTGCGCACCGCCCCCTGGCGGAAGTGATGGACCGGCTGGCTGCCCGTTATCACACGCATATCGCCTATGACCGGCGGCTGGTCGGTGGCATGTATTTTACGGGGACTGTGCTGGGTACGGACAGTCTGCCAAGCATCTTACAACTGATCACAAATATGAATGACCTGGAGATCGTAGAAGGTACGAACGGATTTATCATTCAGAAAAATATTCCATAAACCATCATTAGGGCTGCCATCCGGATACCATCCGATGCAAAATACCGGAAGGGGAGTGGTATGCCCGTTCATTCGCAAAAAAAGCAGTAATTATATGAGATCATTTTCAAGGCAACTAAGGATGCTGGCCTGCGCCTGCGCCCTGTTCTGGGGCGGGCAAGGCCTTTACGCGCAGCAGCGGCCTGTCGCGGAGGTCCGGGGTACGGTGCTGACAGAGAGAGGTGAAGCCCTGGCGGGGGTCACGGTACAGGCCGGCAACGGAGATTCCAGGGAAAAATATTCAGCGGTTACAGATGACCGGGGAACTTTCATCGTCAGGAGGCTGGTGATCGGCGTCAAATACGACTTCAGCTTTAGCTCGGTCGGATTTCAGCCCGGTATGTATAAAGGGTTTGTCGTGGCGCAACAGGAAGAGACGAATAATATCCTCATCCGGTTAAAGGAAAAGAACAGTGAATTGAATGAAGTGGTGGTCACGGCCCTGGGTATCCGCCGGGCGGAGAAGTCGCTTGGTTACGCCGCCCAGACCGTGGGTGTGAATGGGGTTGAAGATGCCAAGACCAATAACTGGGTGAATTCTTTATCGGGAAAAGTGGCGGGTCTCAATGTACAGGGGACGGGGGCCGGTCCGATGGGATCGTCACGTATTACCCTGCGGGGAGAGAATTCCCTGAACCTGGATAATAACCAGGCGCTGATCGTCATGGATGGCGTTCCGATCAGCAGCAGGATCACCGGCACCGGCTTCAACTCCAATCTGGCGGCAGACGCGCCGGTAGACTTCGGATCGGATATCTCGGATATCAATCCTGACGACATCGAGAGTGTGACGGTGTTGAAAGGCCCGGGTGCTACGGCCTTATACGGCAGCCGGGCTGCGGGCGGTGCATTGATCATCACGACAAAGTCAGGCGCCCGAAAAGATAAGGGCCTGGGGATCACGTACAACAATAACACCAGTATCGACCAGATCAACCGCTGGCCTGATTATCAATATGAATATGGAGAGGGAAGGACCAGCGCCTACTATTCCTATGGTAACAGTGCCGATGGGGTCAATACCGGGACGGCGGTCGCCGCAGGCAGGGCCTGGGGGCCTAAATTCATGGGTCAGTCCTATTTTCAATATGATCCCCATACGCCGGATAACCTGCCAACGGCGCGGACGCCCTGGAGACCCTATAAAGATTATATCACCGGGTTCTTCCGGACCGGGCTAACGGAGAGCAATAGTGTCTCTATCGAGGGTGGCGGTGACAAGGGGTCGGCGCGCCTGTCGGTATCGCATTTGAAGAATAGCTGGATCATACCCAATACGGGCTATGAGCGTTTGTCGGCGGCCTTATCCGTCAGCCAGAAAGTATCGGACCGGTTGAAGATCAGCGGGAAGGTGACCTATACCCATAAGACCAGCGACAACCTGCCGGCGGCAGGTTACAATAACCAGACCTATATGTATTTTATGGCCCTGGGTTCGGCGCCCAGTATCGATCACAATTGGTTCAAACCCTATTGGAAGCCGGGCCTGGTGGGTGTCCAGCAGCAGAACCCCTTCAACCCGGGACCCGACAATCCCAATATCGATATTTATGAGGATCTGAACAAGCTCAGTAAGAATGGCGTGGTCGGCACGGTCTCGGCCAATTATGAGATCACGAAGAAACTGGAACTGATGGTGCGCGCAGGTGTGGACCTGGCCTATGAATTCCATTCCCAGCAGCGCCCTTATAGCATCACCAAATATCCGAAAGGCATGTACAGAGAGGAGAATGTCTTTAACATGGAGACGAATTCGGATTTCCTGCTGACCTATAAGGACCAGGTGAGCCCTTCTATCAAATTTACCGTCTCGGGCGGGGGCAACGCGATGAAACAGACCTATGATTATGTTGGTCTCTATGCGGACCAGTTGGCGCAGCCCGGTGTCTACCAGATCTCCAACAGTTTGAACCAGGCGGTATCGGATCCGAAAAGATCCCGGAAGGCTATCAACAGTTTTTATGCCTTCACCCAATGGTCTTACCAGGACAAAATATTTATCGATGTGACGGGGCGTAATGACTGGAGTAGTACCCTGCCTTACGCCAACAGTAGTTTTTTCTATCCTTCGGTCAGCACCAGTTTCCTTCTCAATGAGTTGCTGCCCCTTCCGTCGGCGATCAACTTTGCCAAGCTGCGGTTGTCCTGGGCGCAGGTGGGGAACGATACCCGTCCTTACCAGACTTCAAAATACTACAGCAGTATCTATGGCAATAACTTCACCAATCCTTCGACCCTGTACAATCCCAACCTGAAGCCGGAGATCATCTCCAGCTATGAGGCGGGACTGGACCTGCGGACATTGCAGAACAGGCTGTCCCTGGACCTGGCCGTCTATCAGAATAAGAGCCGCAACCAGATCCTTTCCATCCCGCTGGATCAGACATCCGGGTATTCCGGTGCGCTGCTGAATGCCGGCCTGATCGAGAGCCGTGGGCAAGAAGTGCAACTGAAAGGAGTGCCTATTCTCACAAAGCATTTCAAATGGACGAGCACGCTGAACTGGAGCCGCAACCGCAGCTATGTAAGAGAGCTGACGGCCGGTATTACCAACCAGGTGGTCTATGCGGATGGCAGTGATGTCACGATCGAGGCCAGGGTAGGAGGCAGGATGGGCGACATGTATGGACAGGGATTTCAACGGTCGCCGGAAGGCAAGATCGTGTATACGGCAGCCGGTCTGCCCGCGGCGCTGGACCCTGTCATTAAAAAATGGGGAAATGCCTATGCCGACTGGAAGGCCGGATGGATGAACGAATTCGTCATCCATAATTTCCGGATCTCTGTATTGGTCGATTATTCAAAGGGAGGCAGCATGTACTCGCAAACCAATTATAAGAACAATACACTGGGTAAGACGAAGGTTACTTTGCCGGGCCGTGATGGAGGCATTGTTGGTGATGGTGTGGTGCTGGACGGCCCCTCGGGAAAATATCTGCCCAATACGGTAAAGGTCAGCGCCAGCAGTTACTATGAATCCTATTACCCCAATGCCAACGCGGAGATGAATATATTCGATGCCACCTATCTGAAGATCAGGGAGGCGAGGATCGAATTCAACCTGCCTGTGGGTCTTTTGAGCAGGGTTGCGATCCGGCAGGCCAGCATCGCGCTCTATGGAAGGGATCTGCTGGATATCACCAAATTCCCGGGCTGGGATCCCGAGGGCGGCAACCTGAACAACGGCACCCTGACACCCGGCGTAGAGCTCATGCAATTTCCTTCCAGCCGGACCATGGGCATCAACCTGACATTAAAATTCTAAACGATCTCAAACGAAACGAAATGGCAATCTTTAAAAAAATAGGGGTCCTATTTGTCCTGCTGGGCAGCCTGCTGGGATCCTGTAAAAAGAATTTCATCTCCCTGAATACCGACCCGGACAATCCATCCACGGTAACACCCGGGGTTATCTTATCCCAGCTGCAATACCGGATGGCGGTCACCAGTATCGGGGTAGCCAGGAGCTTTACCCATGAGTTGATGCAGGTGAGTGCGCCGCGTATCAGTGCCGACGGGCTGGGTATTCACCGGTATTATGTGACGGCCGATAACGGCACCGGATTCTGGAAGAGCATGTACGGGTATATGAACGATATTTACGACATCTACAATATCTCCACAAAACTGGGTGAGAACAACTACCGCGCCATCGCCCTCGTTTATAAGTGCTGGGCATATTCCATGCTGACGGATGCATTCGGGAATATTCCTTATTCGGAAGCGGTCAATGCCAGCAAGGGCGCCTTTACCCCGGGCTTCGACGCGCAGAAGGATATCTATACGCAGATCCTCGCGGACCTGTCTACGGCCAATGATCTCTTTGATCCTACTAAGGCCCTGACCTATGGCGGGGATCAGTTGTATTTCGCGAATGCCTTGTCGGGCACATCCAATCCCGGTATCGTCAAATGGAAGAAGTTCTGCAATTCCCTGCGGCTAAGGCTGTTGCTGCGACTGATGAAAAAGGATGCGGAAATGAATGTCTCGGCACAGATCGCGGCGATCCTTGCGGACCCGGTGAAGAGCCCTGTCTTTACCGGCACGGGTGACGATGCTATCTTCAAGTTTACCGGCATCAATCCCTATTACAATCCCTACTATAATGCGAGGACCCTGGACTGGCGCCAGGGCGACTACTATACGAATTTCTTTCTCGATACGCTGAACATCAATAACGATCCTCGCCGGACGGTCTGGGCCACTACTGTGACGGTGGGCGGCTCATCTGTTTACCAGGGTATTACCAGCGGTTATGCTCCCACGGTTTCGTATATTGTAGACGCCAATTCCAGTTACAGCGATAACATGAAAACCATTCAGCAACTGGGTATCATGATGACCTATGCGGAAGTGGAGTTTATCAAGGCCGAGCTGGCTTTGAAAGGATTCAATACCGGCAAAACGCCCCGGGATCATTATGAGAATGGGATCGGGGCCTCGATGGTGCAATGGGGTGTGGCCCTTCCTGCCAACTATCTCAGTCAGCCGAATGTGGTATACCAGGACGGGGCCAGCCAGGATGAGCAGTTGCAGCAGATCATGCTGCAGAAGTATTATGCCCTTTTCTTTGTGGACTATCAATCCTGGTTTGAAAAAAGAAGGACGGGCTATCCGATCCTGCCCAGGGGCGGCGGGATCCCGGCAGGCAATTCATTCCCATACAGGATTCCTTATCCTACCTATCTGCAGACGCTCAATACGGATAATTATGCCAAGGTTGTACAGGCGATCGGCGGAAAGGATAATAGTTCGGTAAAGGTTTGGTGGGATCAGTAGGGTGGTCCGGACCCGCGGGTCCGGGGAAGGAATTAAGTATTTTACATTTTTAAACAATCGTTATGTCATATTCATCGTTGAAAATATTTCTGCTGTTATTTGTTCTTACCTTGACCGGCGCCGCCGATGCGCAAACCGTATCGGATACGGCCGGCATCCGGACCCTTATCGTTTTTTTTGATGGTCTTCGGCCGGACTATATCACTGCCGAAGCGATGCCGAATGTCTATGCGTTCAGCCAGGCAGGTTCTTATGGGCGTCAGCATCACAGTGTTTTCCCCACGGTGACCCGGGTCAATGCCTCCTCTTATTCTACGGGCAGCTATCCAGCTACGCATGGGTTGATGGGCAATACCGTGTACTTTCCCGAAGTAGACCGGAAAAAGGGCTTGAATACAGGAGATGCATCGGAATTGAACAAGATCAGCGTCGCTACCCATGGCAGACTGCTGACGGCCGTTTCCCTGGGAGAGGTCCTGCAAAAGGCGGGCGCCCATATGATGGTATTCAGCTCAGGGTCCACAGGGCAGGCATTGTTACAGAATCATACGGTCAGCGGCGGGGCCGTCATCAATACCGGCATGATCCTGCCGGATTCTCTGCGACCTGTCCTGGAAAAGGAATTGGGCCCTATCCCGCCGGCAGGTGATCCCAATACGGCCCGTCATAAATGGGTGACGGACGCCCTGATCAGGTATGGCCTGATCATGAATGGTCCCCTGGTCAGCGCCATCTGGTTTTCCGATCCGGACGGGACGGCCCACCGGGATGGGATCGGGGCACCGACCTCCATGGAGGCGATCCGGTCAGTGGATGAACAATTCGGCCGGATCATTGCTACGCTGAAGAGCCGGCACCTTACCGACAATTTCAACATCATCATCTCTACCGACCATGGATTCGTGACGCATGTCGGGAAGGACGATGTCACCGGTTTCCTCATTAAAGAGGGGTTGAAGAAAGACCGGGAAAGTGAGGATGTGGTCGTAGCCGAAGGCGCTATCTATGTGAAGGATCATGATGAGGCCCTGATCCGCAGGATCATTACAAGGCTGCAGGCGCAGGAATGGATCGGCGGCATCTTCACCCGGGCTGCCAGGCCCGGCGATCTGAAAGGGTTCATCGAGGGGACGGTATCCTTTGACGCCATTCACTGGAATCACCCGCAGCGATCTGCCGATATCCTGGTGGACTATAATTGGGATGCCCGTAAAAATGCAGCCGGCTATCCGGGCGCCAGTTATGGCCGCGGAGTCGCGGGTCATGGTTGTTTCAGTCCCTATGAAGTGCATATTGCCCTGCTGGCGGCGGGGCCGAGCTTTAAAAAATCTTTTTCAGACGAACTGCCAACGTCCAATGTAGATATTGTGCCTACGGTTCTGCATATTCATCATATCCCCATTCCCCCGCATATGGAAGGGCGGGTGATCCGGGAGATGCTGGTGGAAAAGAGCAATGGGGCATACCCATCTGTAAAGAAGGAGACGATCATGACCTCGGCGAAATATGAGGGCGGCGTCTATAATCTCAGTGTCGAGCGGACCTTGCTGGGGAAATATAAATATGTGGACTATGCGAAGGTGACCCGGGTGATGGGTACGGTGGCGAAATAGGGAATGGATGCGATAAGACTGACGGGCCTGCCAGCTGATGGCAGGCCTTGTCATGGGTATTGCCTCTAAGGATGCCATTGAAGGGCGAAGTATTCACAGCGTTCCTTACTCCTGTTCTCTACTGCATGGGGTACGCCGGATGCCAGAAAGATCAGGTCGCCTGCCGATGCGCGATGATATTCGCCGGCGATGAATTCCCGCACATTCCCGGAGCGCATGATGATGATCTCTTCAGTCCGGTGGACATGCGGAGCATGGCTGACCTTGCCCGGGTCGAGGGTGGTCGCATGCATATCGATCCTGCCGAGCAGGCTGAGATGCCGATCGAATATTTGCCGGCTCTCTCCTTTATCCGTTTTTTTCATGGGCATGTCTTTCCAGTCGATCAGGAGGGGTGGGCTGGTATCGATGGCATTGCCGGGCTGAGGGGAGAACCTGGGTTGGAAGAAAAAGACCCACCAGGTGGCAGGGGTTGTGCCTGTATTCGTGAACCGGGAGAAGGACCTGCCCGCAAAGAGTGCCACCCCACCCGGCCCCAGCACTTTGGCGCTGTCATGGGTGGTAACGGTAAGATTCCCATCCCTGATGATCACCAGGGCATCGGCTGCCGCCTGGCTGCCTGGTGCCGGCGATGACCCGCCGGGGTCCAGGGTGAAGGCATGGATGTCCAGGAGAGACAGGTCGCGGGTTGGGCCTTGCAGGAGTTCACTGCTGAGCTCGTTGCTACCGCCCTTTTTCCCGCCGGGTTTAGGTTCCCGCCAGTGTGCTACCTGGGAGACGAGCGTGTCCCGGGAAAGTCCTGGCGCCTGACCGGCAGCCGGTGCGGATAAGAGCAGCAGCGGCAGGCATTTCATGTAAAGGTTAAGGTTCGACATGCCCTGTAATTTTATTGGAGTTAACTCAATATAAGATTAATCTTCAAAAGATTGCAATAGTTATATCGATAAAAATCAAATGGATGGCTCGATGATCTGCTGCGTTTTTACTCAGAGGGAATGATATCAGCGATGATTGGTATCGGCGGGGAATTTTAGAAGGATCTGCCGGATCCCGGCGCAAAATGAACCATCGCGGCCATATTTCGTTAATTTGGGACAATGAAAGCAGGAGACAGTACTACAGCCAGGCGTTCGGTGGGGCAGGGTTCGGCAGGGAGGAAGGATGCGGCCGGGCAGGGGACGGAGCCCCTCACATTGAAGGAGCGGCTAGCTGCCCTCCGTAACCTGCCCCGGTTTTTCCGGTTGATCTGGCAGACCAGTCCCGGTATCATGATCGTAAATGCCATTTTGCGGATAGCCCGGTCGGCCATTCCCGTTGCCATTTTGTATGTGGGAAAACTGATCATCGATCAGGTGGTTGTGCTGGCCAAAGGTCATGAGGCCTCCAGGCATCTCTGGGAATTGGTGGCACTGGAGTTTGGATTGGCCATTCTTTCTGATGGGTTAAGTAGGATTGTAATATTATTAGATAGCCTTTTAGGCGACTTATTCTCTAATTTTACTTCAATAAGAATCATGGTTCATGCGGCTGAGCTGGACCTGGATCAGTTCGAGGATTCAACCTTTTATGACAAGCTGGAAAGGGCCCGTCAGCAGACGACGGGAAGGACTGTACTGTTGTCCCAGGTGCTGGGCCAGGTACAGGATCTGATCACCATGGCCTTTCTCACGGTGGGGCTGATGGCCTTTAACCCCTGGCTGATCTTTTTGTTGCTGATTGCCGTCATCCCGGCATTTTTGGGAGAGTCTTATTTTAATGACCGGAGCTATGTGCTGGTCCGGGGGCAGACCCAGGAGCGGCGGGAACTGGATTATCTCCGTTACCTGGGGGCCAGTGACGAGACGGCCAAGGAGGTGAAATTGTTCGGACTTTCCGGGTTTCTTATCGACCGTTTCCGGGAGTTGTCCATGAAATTCTACCGGGACAACCGGGCCCTCTCCATCCGCAGGTCTGTCTGGAGTACATTTTTTGCATTGTTGGGCAGTGCAGGTTATTATGCCGCCTATGTGGTGATCATCCTCCGGGCGGTCAGCGGCAGTCTGTCCATCGGGGACCTGGCGTTCTTAGCGGGTTCATTCCGGCAATTGCGGGCGTTGCTGGAAGGCATCCTAACCCGGTTTACCTCCGTATCGCAGGGGGCTATTTATCTCAGCGATCTTTTTGAATTTTTTCAGATTAGCCCAAGGATCATCAAGGTTGCCAATCCGCGGCCTTTTCCCGATCCTATCCGGCAGGGCTTCACCTTTGAGAATGTGGGCTTTCGTTACCTGAATTCTGAGCGTTGGGCCAACCGTCACCTCAGCTTCACCTTGCAGCCGGGGGAGAAGCTGGCTCTTGTAGGAGAGAATGGGGCGGGGAAGACGACCCTCATAAAATTATTAGCGCGCTTATATGATCCTACCGAGGGGCGGATCCTGCTGGACGGAGTAGACCTGCG
>Ga0247778_1001328_pt1 | contig 11137 bp, 7 predicted proteins | sample UWRJL049202B5_FD_179939 | JGI IMG/M metagenome (GOLD analysis project Ga0247778, IMG submission 179939) | Plant litter microbial communities from Arlington Agricultural Research Station in Wisconsin, United States - UWRJ-L049-202B-5 | ecosystem: Environmental > Terrestrial > Plant litter >... | reverse complement strand
TTCCCGATCCCCGAGCTGATGAAGTTGATATTACCGGTAAAATAGGGGACAAAGGACTGGTGGCTTTCCACCAGGTTGATCTTTAACAGAGGCCTGAAATCGAATCCGTCTAATATATCCTTATACAGGCCTTCGCTCAACCAGCCGCTGCCGCCTGCCGCAGTCCTGCCGCCGGCACCCCCTCTTTCAAAAATACCTTCCGTCACATAGGAGCTGACGATATTGGGATATTGCTCATCATTGACCTCATATACGACCCCGGCCTGATCAAGGGCGGCCAGGAATCCCGCCCCGTACTGATCTTTTACCTTGCAGAACAGCTGCTGCCGGTTGCCCGGTTGTACATGGGTAACCCTTGCCTGCTCTGCCGCCATCACGATGGCATAGAGATCGCCGGCGGCAACGATGCCCCCGGGCAGGTTGATGGTAACGGTATAATTTTTACGGAACATATCCCTCCAATATTTTTTTTACTTCCGGGCGGCAGGACCCACAGCATATTCCTGCCCCGGTGGCCGCACACAATTGAGCCAGATCGGCGCAGCCGGCCACGATCTTATTTTCAATATTACCGCTGCCCACATTGTTGCAACTGCAGACCAGTCTGCCCAGCAGGGGTTCCAGTCTGCCTGCACTGCGTAGTAGCCGCAGTCTTTTGTCGCTCAATTCGATCCTGCCGGCGATCAGTTCCCTGAATTCCAGGAATTCGTCTTTATCCCCCACCAGGATTGCGCCCACCAGGCGGTCCTGGTGGATAATACATTTCTTATAATAACGTCTTGCCCGGTCGATAAAGACGATCTCTTCATATTCTTCTTCATTGGGGCGCTCAGGAATGCCGATGCTGCAAAGGTCAAAGCCGTGGATCTTGATGATATTCATCGGCGTGCTGCCCTGATAACAACTGCCGATATCTCCGTTGAGATATCTGGCCAGGGTTGCTGCCTGCTGTTCGGCCGCGGCCGTGAAGCCATATAAGGTCCCGCCGAATTCTGCGATCTCTCCTACGGCAAAAATGTCCGTATCACTGGTCTGCAGATATTCGTTCACGATGAGCCCGCGTTGGCTGCGGACATCAGCAGCGACGGCTATTTCGATATTGGGGATCGTTCCAATGGCAAAGACGAGGGTATCGCAATCGATCACCCGGCCGCTCTTCAGCCGGATGCCCGTCAGTCGCGGATTTCCATAGACCAGCTGGACTTCGTCGGCATAATAGAGTTCACAACCCTGGTCGAGGATCTCCTCATGCAGCAATTGGCTGCCAAGAACATCCAGCTGCCGGTCTAAAAACCGGGAACTCCGGTGCACGATGGATACCTGTATTCCTATTTCCCGGAGCGAAGCGGCCAGTTCCAGCCCCAACAGACCCCCGCCTACTATGACGACATGTCCGCCGGCCGGCAGATGATCTTTAAACCGGTCTGCATCCGTGCGGCTGCGCATGGTGAAGATACCCTGGACAGCGGGAAGACCTTTTGGCAGGGCGGCCCTGCTGCCTGTCGCCAGTACTAATTTATCATAATAGGTGATACCGCCCCCGGAATCCACTACGAATTTGCCTTCCCTGTCGATCCTTTCAATGCTGAGGCCCCGGTGCATTCGAATATTATATCCCCCTTCCTCTTCTTCCGTCATCTTGATAAGTTGTGACCAGGTCTGCGCACCACTGATATAGTCCGGTAACTGGACGCGGTTGTAAAATGGGAAGTTCTCCTTACTAAAGATAATGATCTCATCGTCCTGGTTCAGCATACGGTAAGACTGTATAAATCCAAAGGCGCCGGCCCCTGCCCCTACCACAACGATCCTTTCTTTTTTCTTTTTATAGGGCAGGACACGGACGGCGCAAAATTTCAGGTCGGGTTCTTTCGACACCGGATCTACCAGGTTATGGGTAAGGTTATTGGCCCTGTTGAGATCACTGCCGGCGATCTTGCCCCAATGCATGGGCAGGAAAACAACACCGGTCCTTATAGCGGGAGAGATGCGGGCCTTCACCCTGACCTCTCCCCGCCTGGATTGGACCAGGACGATACTGCCCTCTTCGATCTGCAGGCGCAGCGCATCCGTTGGATGGATCTCCACGTAGGCCTGGGCGATATGTTGTTTCAGTTTATTCACCTTACCGGTCCTGGTCATCGTATGCCATTGGTCGCGTATCCGCCCTGTCGTTAAGATAAAGGGATAGGCATCATCCGGCTGTTCACTGGACGGTGTATCGGCTACCGCGTGAAGGATGGCGCGGCCAGAGGGAGTAGAGAAGATCCCGCCCATAAATGGCTTGGGCGGTGGACTGCCCGGGGAGGTTTCGGACGCCGGAGCCGGATAGGGCCATTGTACAGACCGGTTCCTGCGCAACAAGTCATAATTCACCCCGCTGATATCGATGGAGGAACCTGCGGTCAAAAGAGCATGTTCCCGGTAAATGGCTTCACTGTCTGCAAAATCAAAACCCGGATAGCCCATCTTCCGGGCCAGCCGGCAAATAATCTCCGCATCCGGCAGGGCTTCACCGGGCGGATTGACGATCTTATGAAGATAGCTGATGCGTCTTTCAGAATTGGTCATGGTACCTTCTTTTTCTGTCCAGCCGGCCGCCGGCAGGATCAGGTCTGCAAAGGCCAGGGTCTCTGGTTTTGTACTGACGTCCTGCACCACGACAAAGCGGGCATTCTTCAGAGCTTCCTCCGCCATCCTTACATCCGGGAGACTGACCAGGGGATTTGTGCCGATGATCCAAATGGCTTTCAACCGGCCATCCGCCAGTGCCTGGAACATTTCCGTGGCGGTGAGCCCTGGCCGGGGGGAGATCTCCGTACCGCCCCAGAACCGGCGGACCTTATCCCGGTGAGCGGGATCGGCAAGGTTCAGATGAGCAGGCAGCAGGTTGGCCAGCCCACCTACTTCCCTTCCCCCCATGGCATTGGGCTGGCCGGTAAGAGAAAAGGGGCCGGCGCCGGCCTTGCCGATCTGTCCGGTAACGAGGTGCAGGTTGATCAGGGAAAGGATCTTGTCCACGCCGGCGACACTTTGGTTCAGCCCCATGGTCCACATACTGATAAATCCTTTTGCCGCACCGATGCATCCGGCGGCCCTCCGGATATCGGACATTGGGATACCACAGATCTCCGCCGCCTCTTCCAGGCTTCGGAGAAAAACGGCCGCCCGGTATTTTTCAAACCCTTCCGTATGATCCCTGATAAAATCAGGATCGATATTCCCCTCTTCAATAAGGATCCGGCCCATCGCATGATGCAATACGATATCGGTGCCAGGGCGGATGGGCAGATAGCAATCGGCCAGGGTTGCGGAGTCAGTCTGCCGGGGGTCCGCGACGATGATCCTTACATGCGGGTTGGCAGCCTTGTGCGCCTCGATCCTTCTCCACAGGATAGGATGACACCATGCGGGGTTGGCGCCGGTGATAAAAAAAGTATCGGCCATTTCAATATCGGAATAATCCATGGGAACGCTGTCCTCACCAAGAGACATCTTATAGGCCGCGACCGCGCTGCTCATGCATAGACGGGAATTGCTGTCGATATTGTTACTGCCGATAAAACCCTTCATCAGCTTGTTGATGACATAGTATTCTTCCGTCAGACACTGGCCGGAAATGTAGAACGCCACCGAATCGGGACCGTATTTGCCGATCAAAGCCCGGAAGACGGCAGCGGCCCGGTCCAGGGCTGTATCCCAACTGACCCGCTGCAAAGGCATCTGCCTGTTGTAGCGCATCTGCGGATAGCACAGGCGATCGGTCCTGTCATTGACGGTATAGTGGAGGTTCATGCCCTTACTGCAGAGCATACCCTTGTTAACAGGATAGGCAGTATCTCCTTCGACGGTGATGTTCCCTTTTTTATCCTTGTGAACGATCACGCCGCAGCCTACCCCGCAATAACAGCAGGTAGTCGTCAGTGCAGGACCCTTCTTCATGAAAAGGCCGTTGTGGAGCGTGCAGTTACCTCAGCAGGGGCCTCCGACCGGCGGAAACGGGTAACAAGAACGATACCGGATACGATCATAACGGTGATGCCTATGTAGCTGAAGGCCTGAACATAGCTGATGGTATCGGATTTGAAGAGGAAACCGAATACCATGCCGCCTATGTTACCCCCCGCCCCTACAACGCCGCTGATAAGGCCCACATTCTTTTCGTTGACAAAGGGTACGATGCCATAGGTGGCGCCATTGGCCATTTTGAGAAAGAGGGCAAAGGACAGCATACAGACAATGGCCATGGCAAAACTGCCTGCGCTGGCAAAGGCGATCAGTCCGGTTCCTTCCAGTAGCAGGACGCCTGCCAGCAGGAGGCCCTTGCCGCGCATACCCCAGCGACTGCCCACCTTATCTGATACCATTCCGCCCAGGGCCCTTGCAAAGATGTTCATGAATCCGAAGATACCCGCCCAAAAACCGGCATGACTCTGTGATAGTTTGAAGCTGTCGACAAAATGAAGGGAGGCTATGTTGTCGAAGGTGATCTCCATGCCAAAACAGGTGGCATAGGCCAGGGCCAGGGCCCATACCCGCCAGTCGGCCAGGGCAGACCAGTCCGTCCTGCTGCGGGAGGCCAGGGAAGGACCGGCGCCCTGATCAAAATTGCCCGCCGGTGTGTCCTTTGTAAACCGGTAATATAACCAGGCGACGATGAGCATCATGACGCCCGGCACGATCATGGCGCTGCGCCAGGCTATCTGTTTGGTATAACCGAAACCTACGATGGCCGCAAAGATGAGGGGCATGACCATATTGGTCACTCCTCCGCCAAGATTTCCCCAACCACCCGTGATGGCATTCGCCGTGCCTTTGATCTTTGCGGAGAACATCATGGAAGTGTGGAACTGGGTGATGACAAAGGAAGCGCCGATAATACCGATAGCCAGGCGGAAGAGGAGAAAGGTTGTATAGTCATGGGAAAATCCAACCAGGAATACAGGGACCGATCCGGTCAGCAGGAGACGGACGGCCGTCTTGCGAGGTCCCCAGCGATCACAAAGCCTCCCGATGATCAGTCTTGCCAGGATGGTGGAAGAGACAGAGGCGATGATGGTATTGCCGACCTGCACCTTGGTCAGCCCCAGGTCTGCCCGGATGGTGGGCATCAGCGGAGCCAGGCCAAACCAGCCGAAGAAACAGACGAAGAACATCAGCCAGGTGATGTGAAAGGTACGCATCTGGACCGATCCCAGGGAAAAGAGAGGGATCGAGGAAAAGGGTTGGTGTTGGTTCTGCGTGGACATATGAACGAGTTTATAAAATGAGTTGGTCAACGGTCATTTACTAAGGAAGTCCGGCCGGATATTCACCTGGAGATAGGCCCAGCTGGCATTGCGACGGGTTGTTCCCGGGGCGAGACTCTTCGCGTAATCCATGGATGCGGTGGCTCCCAGCCAGCAGATCCCCGCCTCCAGGGCAACGATGGAATTAAGGCCATAGCCGACAATCCCATCCACCTCAGAGCCCAGGTTCTTATCCAGGTGGTTCCCCTTGGCATCCGCCTGGTCGTCTGCAAGGGCAAAATAATGGTAATCAATCCCTGCGGTGAAGCGGCCATGCGGAGCAGTATACTTCCATTTGAGGAAGGGGTTGTTCAAACCAGCGGCCGGGGAGCCGGAACCGGCATAAAAATAATCCATGGCGCCTGAAAACTTATGCGGCGTGCCATATAAGGGGTCAAAGCCACCTGTCAGGTAATCCCATCCGGCGGTATAAGAAAAATTTCCCCGGGCGAAGGTCAGCGATGCCGTATAAATATAGGCGCCAACCTTTCCCCCGTCCTTGTTCTTTCCTGTCTGGTAATAATAACCGGCCTGGAGCATCCAATGACGGGCGGCGTCCAGCTGGCTGTTCAGCAGGACCCCGGTGGTGAGACGGGCATTGGCCCCGCTGCGGTTAAATCTTCGACCATAGATATAGCCTGTGTCTGATCCGGCGATATTCTTTACGGAGTCCGGACTGTATCGCCCGAATTCATCGGCAAAGACCAGGGCGGAGATCTTCGTGCGATGGATCTTTTTTGAAAGATACGCGAACTGCATGGCCTTGTAGTCCTGGTTCATGCCATTGGTGCCGGCCGGGTTGGCGAGTGAGGGTGTACCGTTCTTCGCGCTGATCCCGGCGGCATTGGTAAGAGGTACCAGTCCGGCGGGCGTGGGCGCGAGATTTCCCTTGCTGTCTTTTATATAAGGGGGCAGGTTAGCTGGCGTATAGTAGGTTCCGTTATATCCGATCGCATCGGTATGCTGGTTGAATGCCAGGCCCAGATCTGTTTGCCAACCTTTCTGCAACAGTTTCAGCACGACGGCATCATGTCTTCGTCCCTGTTGGAGCCAGTCCAGGTTGCCCAGCAGCCGCTGATCATCATAGACCAGTTCCTGGCGGCCAATCCTGATGCTGAAATATTCAAGGGCCGAACGTTTACAACTACTGTCCCGGGCATTGGCCAGGATGATCTCGCCAAAGGCTTCATGAACACCCAGGCGGCTCCCGTCGGCACTACTGATCGTGGAGGCATCGGCACCCCAAACCCGCACATCCTGCAGGGAAACCTGAAAGACCACCCTCGACGACCGGTAACCGATATTCAGCCGGGAACGCTGGGAAGTCAATAGGGCGGGCTTGTTGCCAAGTGATTCCAGGGTACCATATCCGTTCCGGAACTCGGTACGGGTCCGGAGCTGACCCGTGAAGGTAAATTGGGCCGCTCCGGCAAGAGGCCGCCCTAAAAAGAGAATGGAGAACATTCCCATGTTGAAAAGAATGGATTTCGGCATACTTTTGTTTTGGTTGAAAATGAGCCATCATTTATGATCAGGCCCCGGGCAGACCGTCATCTACCGGGGCTTTATTTTTTCATACGACAAACAATCGGGGATATTCAGGCAATCGTAGTGAGAGAAAAGTAATATTAAGAATAATTACATTTAATGTTAATTTGCTTGCATGTCTCTTTTTTGAAGATAATTACATTGTGTATATCATAAAAATAAAGAAATTTATCCTTTTTTCCATGTCTCCAAAACATATAAACATATATTTATTAAAATAATATAATATTTTTAGTGTGCGTCATTACAACACAATTAGAACAAGGAGGGTTATTATTGCAACGGGAAATAAATCTTAAGCGCCGGACATGAAGAAAAATAACCATAACTGTGACCTGAAAAGCTGTTTCTTATGTCAAAAATGTCTGCCCGAATGGATACCCGCCATCGAAGCCAACAGAAAAAGTCTTCATTTTAAAAAAGGCGAACTGATCTTTAAAGAAGGGGAAAAAGTGACGGGCATTTATTTTGTCTATAGCGGCAAGATCAAGGTCCATAAAAAATGGGGAACCGAGAAAGAGTTGATCATACGCTTTGCACAGAAGGGAGATATATTCGGCCATCGGGGTCTGGGTCATGAAAGTTATTATCCTATTTCCGCCACGGCCATTGAACCTGTAAATGCCTGTTACATCGACCTCGATTTTTTCCAGGCCACCTTGAAAGTAAATTATGAATTTATCTACCAGCTGTTGCTGTTCTTTGCCGATGAATTACAGGAATCGGAAAGGAAGATGCGCAACCTCGCCCATATGCAGGTAAAGGGTCGTATCGCACAGGCCTTGCTGGCGCTGAAGGAGAAGTTCGGGTCGACGGCCGAGGGCTTCATCAATGTTGCGCTGAGCAGACAGGACCTCGCATCATTTGCAGGTACGACCTATGAGACCGTTTTTCGTATCATCAATGAATTTACGGAGGATCACATGATCCGGACGGAGGGAAAGAACATCGCCATCCTGCATGCCGATAAACTGACGGACCTCACACGCGAGACGGAACTATAATTCCACATACATTGTTTGGACCCCATCAGCCAGTTCCTGGCTATCCGCGGGATGCAGGGCCAGGGCATTTGCCTGCATGCCCAGCCGTATATCACCTGAGCCGTTCAGGGTCACAGGCGTCAGCCGGGCAGGGGCGCCATGCCTTCTTACGGGAAAGAATTCATCCAGGACGGTTCTCTTTTTCCGCGACCCATCCAGGGGCAGGCTGGCGGGGCCAGGATCAGGTAATCCAAAAGAGGCCCGCAGAAAAGGTTGGATCAGCAATACAAAGCCTACCATACAGGAAAAAGGATTGCCCGGCAATGCAAAGACCAGCCCTCCATTGGGCATCACGCCGCACCAGGCAGGTTTGCCCGGCTTGATGGAAATCTTATGGAAGAGCCGCCGCACGCCCAGGCTGTCCAGGACTTCCGGCACATAGTCGGCATCGCCGGCAGATACGCCGCCACAGCAGATCAGCAATTCGCCGGTGAGGGCCCGGGCCATGGCGGATCGCAGGAGATCCCGGTCGTCAGGCGCATGTTCATGCAACGAAGGAGTTATATTCCATTTTTTCAGCAGGGATTGCAGGAGCCAGCGATTGCTGTTGCGGATCTGCACCCCGTTCACAGGTGAATCGACCGCTACGACTTCGTTCCCCGTCGTGACCAGGGAGACTCCCGGGAGGCGACGGACCCTTAGGCTGTTCTTGCCGAGGGACGCCAGCAGCCCAATGATCGCCGGGTCACAGATGCAGGCCCTATCAATGACCGTTGTACCAACCTTCATATCCTCACCCCGGCGGGCGATGTTCAGGAAAGGTCCCCGGGATACGGTGTCTTCGGCAAGTCCGGCACGGATCACGATGATGGGTCCCGTCTCCTGTACATCCTCCCGCCGGATGACCATATCCACATCATCGGGTACGGGAGCGCCCGTCATGATCTTATAGCATTCACCCTCGCCTAGCGGGCCTGCGGCGGAGGCCCCTGCCAGGATGGTCTCAGCGACCCGGAATTGACCGATACCCTTCTTGAGTTCTGACAGGCGGAGAGCATAACCATCCATCATGGCACGGTTGAAAGGCGGATAATCCCGGTCAGCCAGTATATTTTCCGCCAACACCCTGCCATCGGCATCGGCAAGACCGATCGTCTCATCCCCGAAGGAATGCGCATATTCTTTTATTATCTTTTGGGCTTCCTGGTAGCCGATCATATGGTTCTCAGTCATCAATGCCCTCCCCCCTTCATCATTTTACGGGCATGGAAGACGGCAGGAACAATGGCCTCCAGCGATTCTCTCGCGCCGTCGCTGCTGCCGGGAAGGGTGACAATAAGGCTGTGGCCGATGGAACCGGCTACGCCCCGGCTCATCATGGCCATCGGTGTGCGCATCTGTCCATGCGCGCGCATGGCCTCGGCGATGCCGTCCGCATCCCTTTCGAGGATCTCCCGCACCGCGGTCACGGTATTGTCCCGCGGCCCCAACCCGGTGCCCCCTGTGGTAAATATGAAGGGGATATCTTCGGATACCCATTGACGTATTGTCGACTGGATCAGGCTCTTTTCGTCAGGCACGATCGCATAATGCCTGACCGTAGCCTTTGCGGCTTCCAGCATTTCCCGGATCAACTTGCCACTCTTGTCTTCCCGCTGACCGGCAGCCGTAGAATCCGAGCATACAAGAACGGCACAGAGAGGCGGGGTAGCGAAATACTTTTCGCGGTCACTCTTACCTCCTTTTTTTTCAAGGAGGCGAATATTCCCGATCTCCAATTCTTTATCCACCGGTTTCAGCATGTCATAGATCTCCAGCGCCGCTACGGAGACCCCCATCAGTATTTCCATCTCGATACCCGTCCGGCCAATGCTGCGCGCATTCCCCCGGATGACGATGCCTGTTCGGGTAAGGGTCTCTGCCGGAAAGAGCGGGCCATGCAGGTCCTGCTGCAGGAAATCGAAGTCCAGGTCCATCCCGTCGATGGCCACCGGATGACAATGGGGCAGCAATTGCGGGGTCTGTTTGGCGCCAAGAAATCCGGCTGCCCTGGCCACATCGAAAAGATTCCCCTTCGGCAACTGCTCATTGCGGATCAGGTCGATGGTGGCCGGCGAGCAAAAGATGATCCCGATGGCATCGGCCGTCCTCAGCGTGATCTGCTTGTGACTGATATCGCGCATGTATTCTTATTAAAAAAAATGTTTTCGATTAATCAATAAATTATATTTTGTTGTTCTTCCTGCTATCCCGCCTATCTATTATTTAACTACCCATCCGGGTATTGCGAATTATTCCCGGAACAGCAAAGAAAATTCAATACGTAATTCCTGTCGGGAATGGATGGGTTGTTAAAGCATCAGACAGCATAAAATTTTTGCTCATTACAGATAACAAAAGAGAGGCTGTCTCGGTGGCCAAAGATATCGCTAAAAGAAATGAATCAGACCTTATTATTTACGGGAAAGACGGGAAAATTACAGCAAACAACAGCTATTCCAAAAAAGGAAGAGCTGCCGCAATAGCTTAACCCCTAGCTTTCCACTCCTACATACACTTTCCCATCCTTTACTTTCACGGGGTAGGTCCTGATCTGGTACTCATCTCCGCTGAGGCATTCACCCGTCAACAGGGAAAAGGTCTTTTTATGAAAAGGGCAGGCTACCTTAGGTTCACATTGCTCCCCGGCACTACCGATCATGCCACGGGAAATAGCCATTTGCTGTTTATGAGGGCAGCGGTTCTGGGTAGCGTACCATTCATCCCGACGGGAGAAGTAGAAGATAGCTATCTGTTCCTCGCCGTGGAGAACACAGGCGCCTCCATCCGACGGGACATCCTCTACCCGGCAGGCCATGAACCATTTTATCCCCGTATTTTTATCAGAACGATTTCTAACTTCCTGCAATATTTTTTCAGACATATTATATCGTTTTTATCTTTAATAAGGTCTTCACTAATAATCCCCTTTTTGCGGGCCAGGGACGTCTTCTACCAGCCCTTCGCCCTGACCTGGCCCCGCATTTCCTCAAAGGCCACTGCGGGATCTTTTTTCCGGGGTGCGTTGACGAAATGAACAAACCGGCTGCGCAGTTCGGGGTTCTCCACCACTTCTTTCCATTCGCAGGAATAGGCATTGACCAGGACCTGCATCTCCGTTTCCCATTGTGCAGCCATTCCCAGGCTATCGTTCACCACTACATTTTTCAGATAGGCCAGCCCGCCTTCCATCTTGTTCAGCCAGACGGCGGTACGGGTCAGGGCATCGGCCGTACGGATATAGAACATGAGGAAGCGATCCAATAACCGGATACAGGT
>Ga0247778_1001327_pt1 | contig 11150 bp, 8 predicted proteins | sample UWRJL049202B5_FD_179939 | JGI IMG/M metagenome (GOLD analysis project Ga0247778, IMG submission 179939) | Plant litter microbial communities from Arlington Agricultural Research Station in Wisconsin, United States - UWRJ-L049-202B-5 | ecosystem: Environmental > Terrestrial > Plant litter >... | reverse complement strand
AATTCCTATTGAACGTTGAATTTCATTATATTGTAAGCCTTAAAAGACGATATCCTGAAGTAATTCAACCCCCACTGTCTGAGATCTGCTCCCTCTCCAACTTTATTGTCATTATTACAACAGAGCAACTTCAAAATTTGGTAATTATCAAATTTCAACTACATCTTGATCTTGCTGCCGTTAAGTTTGGCATACAGACCTATTCACGTCTCTCTCAGTGGCAGAGTCGATTAAAATCAGAATCATTGATATTGGACAGTAATGCCTTTCAAGGGCCATGCTCTGTGAACATTGTCGGAGAAACAATTCATTATATGAATCTCAAGATTCTTCTTGGGAAGTGAGACATTGCAGTATATCGGTACTAAGTTTAAGACAACATCATCTTGAATGAGTAAGATCAATCGCTGCGTTGAGTCATTTCAATTATGTAGCTCTGTTCCTAGCTCTCGACGTCCGAGGCGCGACTGGAGCTGGCTCTGTTGAAACCTCCAAAACATCTATTTCGAGATTTTCCTTTCGATTTCTTGACTGTTCATCTTCACCGTCAACTTTCGCGGTCAGACTGACAATCTTGTTCGTTGGTCGCTCTGCCATCTCTGGCTTCCGTTTCCAGGAGATGGTCGAAATCTTATCTCGCAATTTTACCACGGGGCTGTTCTCTCGCCTCTCTACGACTTCGGCCTCTTCTTTACCCTGGTTCAATTCCTGGTTTCCCTTCTCTTGGTCACCTGCCTCTGCTACCACAATGGTTTTTGGTTTCCTGAATCGGAGCCACCAGATAGCTACTACACTTCCAGCCATCAGGCTCAACATCCCCAGGCTCATAAGCGCGAATGCTATATTTCTGAACATTTTTCTCCTATGGTGATCAGGTTTCCTCGGTGGCGGACTCGGAATCGTAGAGACTTTCCCCGGTGTGACAATCGCGCTGGGAGCTGTGGTATCGGCAAATTCGCTGGCTGGGCTAGGCGGTGCTTTTCCAGTCGTCCAGTTCTTCGCGTCTGGACCAAGTACGAAATCCATCGTGCCTCCATCGGCGAAAACGTCGTTCCATGTAAGCCATGACTGCGTCCAGGGCTGCCCATTGACTTTCAAAGATTGGACGTAGTAGGAAGAGTCAGACCCGCCAGTTGTTGTCAAAACTAGCGTTTTCCCTTGGCCGAGGGAGATTGTCGTATTAGCAAACCATGGAGAGCCGATCAAGAAAGTGGTCTGTCCTACCATTGGATACAATCCTAACATATTCCAGAGTAGCCAAGATTCCATCGCTCCGGCATCACTGTTCCCAGGCAAGCCACCCGGCGTTGGAGAATAGTATGACTTGGCAATATTTCGACTTTCTTTGACGCTCAAATCTTGTCTCCCAATGAAATGGTACAAATAAGGAGTTGTAAATGACGGCTCGTTTCCCGGATTGAAGATGGTATTATTGAAAGCTGCTGAGCGACCAGACGGATTGACTCCAGGTGTAAATGTCATCTCTAAGCGAGAAGTAAAAATAGCTGGCCCTCCAGACAATGCAATCAAAGTATTGATGTCATGGTGAGCATTGAAAGAGTATTCCCATGGAAGAGCTTCGTAGTACGCGTCGCCCCAGTAGCAACCTCCACAAGAAAGAGGGTTCTGCGCGATGAATCCCGCGGTGCTGCGAGGTACTACAAATCCCGTGAAGTTGAGAGCTGTGGCTGTTGGGTTCCAGTGATTTCGCCAATTACGAGATCTTTCAACATATATTTCAGCATCTGCACTTTTTCCTAGACCGGTGGCTACTTGATATAGCGAGAAATCATTGACGGAGTATTCAACTGCTCGGGTGACAGCACGACCATAAGCGGGTGTGATGTAACCATACTTTAGCCAGTCTGGAAGAGCACCCCTGCCTTCTTTTGTCGAAGAAGACAAGTCTCGAGGATCGTTGTTATTGAGTGGAGTCACCTCAGCGTTTTTAACCATAGCTTCGTAGCCAGTAGTCCAATTGATGGCACCCCGGACGCCTTTCACGTAGGCATCGGCAAGAACATTATCGGAATTCGAACCTCCCTGAGTAGCCCCATTGAAATTAGATGACCGAGCATCTGGCATGTACCCTTCAAAGCGAAAGATATTGATGAGGCTTCTGATGTATTCCTCATACATGGTAGGCTGGAAAATCTGGAGTAGAGAAAAGGTACATCGAAATAGATCCCACGTTGTGAATGTGTCGTCATAGTACGGTTCAGGGGATTGCCAAAGAGGGTTTTCTCCTGTTCGATTTGAAGGTAGCAGATGCATGAAATACATGGAACTGTAGAGTGATTGTAAGTTGCCCAGATTCGTTTCCGTGGTTGTGACCTTGGAGAGAACCTCATCATTCCAAATTTTCTTCGAATTACTTGTCAATGTAGCGAGCGTGGTCCCAGATGGTATCTGAGTGTTGACATTGCTGCATGCTTGGGCTGTAGATATAAAGGATATCCCAACTCTAGAAGTGACTTTAGTCTCACTGAAGCTGAACACTGCACCCAGACGGGTATTTGAAACAGCCCTCGTCGCAGTATTTAATCGATCGAGCACAGTCCCAGTTTGGTTCTGGCCAACGAAAGTCTTGATCGTTGCGGGGCTGTCGAAATATCCACAGAAGTAAATTCTCCAATCAGGTGCCCGGTTCCATCCATTGTTGTAATCACCATATCCCTCGTAGTGATTCTCTGATACAGTGATGTTACCTCCTAGGTACTGCTGTGAAAGTCCTTGTCCTCTAAAAGATGGAAGAAAATGGGAAACATCCACCACAACACTACCCCGCTTTCCGGCGGGGAAGGTGTATTGGTATAATCCGGCGCGACTCGTAGAGCTGAGGTCAACCGTAATTCCAGATCCCAGAGACGCTCTGTAATGCCCTACAGAACTGATATCCGGTTGGGAGCGGGCATCGCTCAGATCAGCCAAAGGATTACTGATGTTTCCCAGAACTGGCATTTGCGAGACAACGCCATATTTGGGAGCACCCCCGGTTCCGCTTTCATGCATCATAGAGAAGCCCGTGATATTGCCCGCGCCATCGTACCCGGAATAGCTGTCGTGTCCAGTGAGGATATCTGGACCAAGCTTTACCATGGCAAAGGGCAGTGATACTCCCGGGAATGTATTCCCACCATTGGCCTCACCAGTCTAGAAAGTCAGCATGCTCAGGAGCATAAATACAAGGCAACTTACGGTCGTGAGAACATATTGGGATAGGTCTATGGACTGCGCCGAGACAAATGTTAGGAAAAGCATTAAGGAGGGGATAAAGCTAGACGGAGGCATTGCTGAGCGGAAGCCTGGACGAAATCACTTGAGATCCGTAGTTCCAGCATTTGCAGTGATCTGAAATCCAATCCATTTGTCAAGCAGAGGATTTTGGGCGCCTCGCCTCGAGAGGATTGTGAGAAGTAGTAGAAGGAGCCATTTGCATGTTAGCAAAGTTTGAAATCTCAAGATCAAATACCGGGTCAAAAAAGAAAGAGAACCAAGAGGAAGTGACTCTCCTCGGGTCCTTATACCGTCTGCTCGTGGACGCTCAGCCCCTTTGGGACGGGGCCAGCCAGTCTTGACTCTTTTAACACAAAGGCTTGCATCCAGAGTGTTGGGGGGCACGGGGTTAGTAAGATCCCTAGGGGTGAGCACTGATTAGCCGCCAGTAAGATGGGAGCAAGTTGCTGGTCATTCGTGGGTAATAGCGCTGGATTCTGAGCCGTGCGGCAAGACCGAGGGTATCTGCTGTGATGCTGTAGTCATCTTTGGTTTTGATGGTGCTGAATCTGGGAGTAAGCTTTTCGCTAAGGTACTGTCGTTCGACATGCAGGTGTCAGCCCCCTGAAGCTTAGCCTCTATAAGCGATCCTCAGCCACTGAATTCCCAATTTATCCTCCCTGTATCTTTCTGTGTCGAGCACGAAGTCGAACGACAGGTGCATGTTGCAAACGCATTTCTTTACAACATCTGACTGCTCATTTATCCATCGATCCTGCCTAACGAGCAGTTAGATATTCACACAAGTCCTCGGCTCCCCGCACAAATTATTCACATTTTGATGGCTGACGATGGCAGCCAGCCACAAAGACCCCACATCTGCTTTGGTGCAGCGTCGAGACTGATTTCTTCATCACGCAATCCGGACCTCCAACTCTGCAATGAGACATGACAGAGATCATTTTCAGAAAGCGCCTAAACATCTGAGCATCGTATCTCTGTCCGCCCTCGAATTGAGGGGCGCGACTTTGTCTTTTCTTCTCGGGTTGCATCCTGAGTCTGCAGCTGGCATGTGAAGCTGACAGCTTTCGTGGTCCAGGTGAGGGCATACCAAGCTGGAAAAGGAAGTCGTCTGCATATGCAAAGCCATCCCTCACGTGGCAGCTTTCCAGCGAAGGCTCGGGCGTATCACCGAGGAGTTCTCAAACACGTTGAATCTTTTCATCTTGCAATCCGCCTAAAAATTCAAAAGGAACCTCAAAGTTTTCATGTCTCCACTCGCGGTCGCGTCAGCCGAGGAGAAGTATAAGAAGTGTAGCACGCGCATCAATATGCTGTGCTCAAGAAATTACTCCTGATATTTGCTTCTCAGCAGAAAATTCTCTTCTTGCATTCCTAAAAGTCTTGATTTCTCATTCAAATTCGGAAACTTCATTCAAGCTTGATTGGGCATGAATACGTGCATGACGTGGGTAGTTTCTTGTCGATTTCAGTGAATACATTCATTGCCAGATGCGATAGGCATCATGATACTTTGCATGCTGCCAAGGAGATGTTCTGTTGATTATATAAAGAAAAGGCCGATTTCATTAGATAAGCATGGACTGTGATCACTATAAATTCGCAGACTCTATGATTCAACCGAATTTCTTCTCAAGCGAGGTAAGATTTTTGCAACTTTTGCACGCTGGAAGAATTCACTCTCAGAAACAGTATTTCCTGAGTCCCCGCAAAATTTCCAGAGACGTTCGCACGAAGTATCAGTCGTTTTATCATCCTCATCATGAGCTCACAGCATTTCCACGCCACCTTCGGCAAATCACCAACCCCTTTTCAAGTCAACGTCGATCCAGAATTCATAGCTTTGACCAAAGAGAAAGTGAGCTTGACTCGCATGGCCGAAGATGTCGACCAGCCTGAATACAGTGATGGCCCTTCCCTCCACACTGCTTCAGTAGTCAAAGACTACTGGCTGCAAGAATATGACTGGGAATCGGTCCAGCATGAGTTGAACAACGAGTACGTGCCGTCGTCACATTACTCCCGAAGTGTGGGCTAACATGATGCTTCAGACTTTCGCAGTATACGACGACAGTTGAGCTGCCATCTCACTCATCCTACAAGGAGGCTGTTCCTCTCCACTTCGTGCACCACGTTTCCCCACGATCAGATGCGATCCCTTTGCTTTTCATCCATGGCTGGCCAGGATCATTCCTCGAAGTCAAGAACATTATCAAAGAATTGACTGACCCGTCCCAAGAAACGGCGCCCGCTTTCCACGTAGTAGCACCCTCTGTTCCGGGCTTTGGATTCTCACCCGCTCCCACGAAGCCTGGCTTTGGCTACATTGAGTCAGCACACGCATTCGATGCTCTGATGAAGCAACTCAACTACTCCAAATATGTAATTCAAGGCGGTGATCTAGGAGGCCTGGTTCTTCGTCACCAAGCATATCTCTACCCAGAATCCGTGGTCTCCTGCCACTCCAACTTCTGGGTTGTGCCTCCGAATGCGACGGATCTTGAACGTTACCGCGAAAAGAAGAGCACGCTAGATGAAGCAGCCACGATAGAAATCTATCAGGGATTTGTCAACAATTCTTGGAGCTATGGACAAGTTCAGCAACAGCGGCCCTTGCGGTTGGGGATCGGGTTGACGGACAGTCCAATTGGACTGGCGATGTGGATTTATGATGGGATGTGGCCTGGTGTTTCGGATCCTTCTTTCTGGTCTACTGAAGATATCATTACCTGGACAATGATGTATTGGATCCAGGGTCCCTATGGAGCATTGCGCATTTACAGAGAAGCTGCGAAGGTAAAGTTGATCCCAAATATGCTCGCACAGTCAGCGCTGACTTTCGAACAGAGCGGCAGTCTGAACTTGCAGGGCCTCGGCGAGTTCCCTTATGTCAACCAACCAGTAGCCATCTCAGAGTTCGTCAGAGATATTTGGTATCGCACCGTACGTAGTTGACTACCGAGCTTTCGTGTGTTTTGAACTTCAGGTGCTGACAATCCCCTCAGCCCCTCGATTGGGCCCAACGACTAGGAAACGTCAAACGCCGTACAGTACACATAACCGGAGGTCACTTCCCGTCTACAGAAACCCCAGACTTACTCATTGACGATATTCGCAAATTCTTTGGAGATCAAGAGGTCTCGGGAACAGGCATATTTTCCGAGCACACCCACTCTTGATCGGAGAATACTTTGCTAGCCGGCGCAAGCGCCTTGGTGTGCTACAATAATGAACGAGAAGCGGACGAAGAAGGATTTGTTGCATGTCGCAAGTTTAATACATGTAATATTTGCTTGCGCCTCGCAGGTGTCGGGTGATTGTTTTCGTCTTTCCACGAAGAAAAGGGAAGTTCAAGGCTACACTTTCTCTTTTCCATTGTCGTCTAAATTCTCACCTCGACTTCTAAGCCCTAAAGTTAGGTATCGAAACCCTATTTCAGCTTCGTGTCAGCATTGATGTTTCGTTTCGTCAGCCACTTGACTCGGTAATCGATCATTTGATCAAGGTTTGTGGCAAAAGATCTCAATGCGCTCCTTTGGTGGAGGAATAGCTGGGGGATTTCGGTACTGCGAAGTCAGATAGACGAGAGGAATACACGTGATATGCATGATGAGGTATGAGATTTATCAATGGGTGCACAAATGCTGTCAGGAATGAGACGGGAAGCAGAATGGGATTTCACAAAGCTGACGTTTGTGCTGCTTATCATCTCGTACAGCTTTTCAATGTTGGAAGATGTCAAAAGCCAGTCATTGGATCTAAAGATCAAGGCAGAGGCTAGGAATTGTTTCATTTGAGGCTTTCTCACTCCGTCTGTCAGCCAACTGTTGGTCCCTTGCCCCTCAAAAAGATGAACATCTCCTGTGGAATCCTCGTGGACATGAACAAATGGCCGGAAATGGCTGAAGTTCAAGACTGCTTGAGATTAAAAATACAAAGAAAGGAGATCAAGAAATTCCTCCAAGAAAATAGTATCCCCATGGCTATCTATATAAACAAAATAGAGGATGTGCCTCAGTCTTCAATGCAATATCAAATACTACAGTTAAGGTTCGTAAGATTGTATGGTCGCCTCCCACTAGAGACTTTCCCATTAGGGCACTCCTTGCTGCACTGGGCCGTCATACAGCCAGTGGCTTTTTCCCATACGCAGCGAGTGTTTCTTCTGTCAAAGTATATTCCCTGCCAACTAAGGCCGACTACATGATATGCAACCGGGTACCTTGCACATCTGCTCGGAGAATTTGAACTCGATGAAGCTTGCGAGGCTACTGCAGCAGGGCTGCTAGCGATCAGGGATCACAATTCATTATGAGGTATTTTCTGGTGTTGACCAGATCTGTCTCCACGGGTAGTTGGGAGTCCACTTCCTGAATTTTCAGGACCAGCTCGAGTGGCAATGTTGTTGTTACCGGGGAAGATCACTCGAAGAATTCCCCGAAAACTATTGAAAAAGGATGAAGGACGATGATGATCAGCATCGAGATGCACGGGTTCGTGCAGCCAAGTAAGTATTATTTGTCCAGCGGGCTGCATGACAACAGGATCGAAGTTTCGAAACGACGGAAGGATGAGACACTGGTTGTTCCTGGAGGAATAGGGGGGGCTGGGAAGGGATATGCAGTCAGAAGTGTATATTTCAGACCAACAGATTCGCCCCACCCCCACCATCGCACTGATCGCAGGCAACATCTGTGCTTTCGGTGCGACAGGAACATGCTGGGAAAGTACCGCCTGCTCGGATCCGGGACTTGGAGATGGAGGTCGAGATTCCTATTCAGGTACACACTGTATGCAGCTTCACCACCTCGAATCCTTCGCAATTTCATAGGCGGCAAGAGTTGCGTTTGGTCCGGATAATGGTCTCACGACTGACAACTGTAGGCTCTTCCCCAGGCCGGATGAGGGCTGATGAGGTAGAGCATTGTTCCATGATTATTACAATTATCATTCCGGCGATTCTCGAAGCCGGCTGACCGGCTATCCTAGTATGCTCGTGTGTGTGTTTCTGTTTTAGCAATGAGCCAAAAACAGCTCACAACCATTGATTGCTGGTTTGGGAGGTGCAGCGTGAACATTAACCGCCATTGTCCAGCCTAGCGACCCAGCGGTATCCTATCACCTTCCCGGAACAGCCCCCTGTCAGCAATTAAGGACAGGCCACCAGGGACTTAGGGCGCCGTCGTCAGTCATGAGCCTCTCAATTGCTTGCATACCCGCTGTCCTGAAGAGGCCAATTCCACATCTCATTGGCAACCACCAGCATGGTCAATAAACCACATGTGCACGTCGTCGGGCGCGTCCAGGATATGCAAGCAACCCTCTCATTTATTCGCAGTGACGAATCAGTGTGCAGAAAATCTTTCCTATTTCGAGCTCCGGCAGCCAGTGTGCGTGGCCGAATTTTCCCCAATAGACGCAAGCTGCAAGGCTTCTTCATCCTCTTGTTTGCCGTGCATTCGTAGTCTACCTCTCTTCTTTCTCTCTCTTCTTTCTTGCTGTGTGCGCATTCGTTTTTTTTCTGAGGGTTTGGTTCGGAATGAAGTCGTGGTCATGAATACATTGAGCGGGTATCTCGATGAGGCCTATATGTCATGGCTGCGTTCATCAGTGAACTGCTGCTCCCCGCTGCGCGAGCAGGCGCCTAGGTCGCGCGGTGGTATGTGTTAAACGTTTCTACAGGAAATAAGTTGTACTTTGTCTAACATGAATCCCCAGAAATCGACGAGAGGCCCATGAGGATCGAGCACCATCAACCACGCTTGATACCGCCGCCAATTCCCGAGTCGCAAGAACGGCCGTCGACCAGAGGGAGAGAATGGGTCTCGAGGAGCAAGAGTTTTGCGTCCCGCGCTTCCAGTCGTGGAAGCTTCTCTGTGAGAAGAAAAATAAATGCCTACAATGGACCTCGCCGGCCGAGGATCGGTGCGCCTTCAGACTTTAGACATCTCGACAATGCTATGCCTAGGAGGACTGAGGGGTTTAGACCGCTGGAATTGAGCATATATATGCCACAGAATCGGTTGTCGCCGTTATTACTACCGCACTGCCGCCCAGATGATCTCTCGTTCCCACCAGACGATATGAAGGAGCTACCTCGTCCACCTTCCGCAATGACACATACAAGAAGTGATTCTTCCTTGTCGTTCCGGATTGCACGCAAGCCCCTTCGTTCGGATTCCAGAGCCTCATCAGAATGGACCGCCCAGTTTCAACCCAGGCCAGATTCGTTGACAGCTAATGAGCTGCTCGCAAGACTGGAAACTGATATGCCAAAGCCTCCACCACCAGCACGTCTAAGAGCTATGACAGAGCCACCAACGTATGAGAGAATCAAGTCGGCTCTACACGAGAAGTTTGAGCTAGAGCAGAAGTTGAAAGATATCGATGAAGTGATCGAAGAGCGAAAGAGCATTTACCTATCAAGTCGGCCAACTAGTCGAGCGACTTCTCATCCACGGAGCATCTACTCCGAGTCTCAAGGTACGTTCCTTATACCCAGTGTAAGGTCCCTCTCTAACATCCACAAGAACCCATGCCTACACCACCACCATTGAAAGCATCCTTCGCCGAACGAGTATCACCCCGCCTCACCGATCAGCGGCCACAAACCGCACCATCCAAAAATACAGTCCTCATCCCCGCCCGCCTGAAATCCTTCACCGAAGCCTCAGCAGCCTTCTCCGCCTCGCCCTCAACCATCAACTCTGCGCCTTCACCACCACCAAAGTCACCCCTCCGTAACCTCACCCCAGAGCCACCACCACCTCTTCCCCTCGTGCTTCAGCAACCTCATCCTCCTCTTCGGAAGAAGAAATCCTTCTCCCGCGTCTCAAACTGGCTCTCCCGGTCACCCTCCCAGCACTCCCGTACTATTTCATCAGACAGCATCACCAACACACCAAAGTTATTAAAGGAAAGAGAAGGATTTTATCAGTGCGTAGACTTAAGAGGAATCGGAGAGGAAGATGATAGAAGGGACAGCGTGAGCACTGTCAGCACGCTTGAGAGCGAAGTTGATGTAGATGATCAAGTCACATGGACACCCGAGAGTAGTCCTGGACGGGAAAAGATAGAGCGAGAAATGGTCGTTCCAAGCGCAAGGACCGAAGAAAAGAGCATCGAGTTGGAGCGCACTCGAACTTTCGGAACGCCTCCCACTCCCAGCCAGGAAAAGGTCTTGGAGGCAGCTATCCCGGATGAGGATTGGAGGCTGAAGATCCCAGAAAAGGGATATGTGCCTGGGAGGAATAGTGTTGGGGTTGCGTTTTGAGTGGGGGATGATACCATTGTGTTAGATATTGTACAGGCTGCGTTTGTAACAGCATAGGCAAGAGTCGATGACCTTGCGGTAATAATACGGGGTGGGACTTGGAGGTGCTCGAAAATTTATACCCTTGGACTGGATTCATAAATATATATTCATATCATCTGACCACTTGGTTTGATACTTTTACTTCTCATCCCTTCAAATATTTGATCTGTGAGGTGTTCTGAACTTCCCCGTATGCCCAAATTCAGATGCTACTTAGCCCATCTGTATGATAGCTGCTCGCTGCAGCTTTCCACTACACTCAGGTCAAGTCGATGACCTCGATGCCACTTGGAACTTTCTTCCCTTCAGAAGCAGCACTACTATTTGTCCCCGCCTTACCCAAAGCTTCAGGAAGATGTATCCTCAAAAACTCCCTAATAGCAACCGCCGGAACACCATGCCTCATCGCAGTCTCATCATCCCACGAACTGTGCAACCCCACCAATTTCCCATCCCTCTTCCTCACCAACGGCGCTCCCGAATGCCCCCAATAAGTCCAAGCATCATGCATCAAACACCCAATATCCTCATTATCCTGCTCATCCCTCCCCTCCACCATCCCCCTCACCACCCCCTCCGAACTCTCCACTAAATTATA
>Ga0247778_1001325_pt1 | contig 11182 bp, 4 predicted proteins | sample UWRJL049202B5_FD_179939 | JGI IMG/M metagenome (GOLD analysis project Ga0247778, IMG submission 179939) | Plant litter microbial communities from Arlington Agricultural Research Station in Wisconsin, United States - UWRJ-L049-202B-5 | ecosystem: Environmental > Terrestrial > Plant litter >... | reverse complement strand
CGTGCCCACACCCACGCCAAGGATCACTCCACTGGCATCCACCTTTGCCTTCGTCGTATCGGAAGAGCTCCAGGCCACCACCTTATTGGTCGCCCAGGCCGGCACGACATAGGCATTCAGCGTATCCCGGTTACCCACCGCCACCGTATCCCTCGTCTTCGACAACAGCACACCCGTCACTGCCGCCGGTACAGGCTCGGCGGAAAAAATGCCGCTGCCCGAACTCCCCGCGATGATCCTGCCATAGACCCGCTTGTCCGCGGCCAGGGTCAGGAGCAACTGCACAGGCGGATTGGCCACCGTCGTCCAGGTAGCTCCGTTATCATCGCTGCGCGCGACAATATTGGCGACACCACCCACCGTACCGAAGACATAGACGGCCGGATTCGTGGTCGCCGCCTTGCCAACCGCCATTAATTTGGCAGACTGAACATTGCTGATCTTTGTAAAATTGGCGCCGGAATTTGTAGAGTGCCACAGTCCCTGGCCTTCCACCGACACCCAGAGATCACCTTCCTTGCCCGGGGTCGTTTCAACGTTGATGTAGGCGGTATTCCCCACACCCGGATTCGTGATGCTCGGCAGACTGCTATAGCCCGCCGTGAAGGTGGCGCCGCCGTCCGTGCTGACATATATAACGCCGCTGAGATAGATATAGAATTTGTTGCCGTTCACCTTGTCGGCCGCCAGCGGGTTCATGGCCGCCGGTATGCTGAAGATATCACCCGTACCATTGTAATTGCCCAGGGCGGCAAGTCCGATGCTGTTGATCTTCGTCCATGTCGTTCCCCTGTCCGTCGATCGATAGGTATAACCGCTCTGTGTGGACCAGACCAGGGTCTCGCTGGTTGCCGAGACCGCTATCCGCCCGCCTGTCATACCGCTGGGACAGACCCATGCCGAATAATGCAGTCCCCCATCCGTGGAATATCCTCCCAGGCCCGTTCCGTTCCAGCCCCTTCGCCCCACACGCACCATAAAAGCCGGATTGGCCTCTTCATAGGCCGCCCCCGTCGTCTCCACCCCGGAAGAATTCGCATATTGAAAGTCGTTGATCAGTGATTTTGCCGGGGGATTCGTTAACGAGGTATGATCGAATCCGGCGACATCGGCCGTCGGCGACAACAAAAGATTGACACCCGATGATGGACATACCAGGGGTCCCGTAACAACCACCTCCTCATGTCCCACCGCCCGCACCTTCCAGTTGGAGGAAGGCGTGGCAAAAACATTCGTTGTCTGGTAAACATTCAGCAGATCGGAGAACCAGACCTCGCCGGCATTGAAAGGATCCCAGGCAAAATCCGATATCGTGTTGCCCGCATTGCCCGAGCCGGGCGCCCAGGGGATCTCACTGAAATCCCGCGTCGTCGTCAGCTTCGTCCAGCTGCCGCCTGCATTGGTAGTGAGATACATCGTGCCCGTAAACGCCCCGGTGCTGATGATCACCTGGCTGCTGTTGTTAGGATTTACTTCTACACCAAAATATCCACCCGCTCCACCGGCAGGCGTTATATTCGTCCAGGACGTATCATTCCATTTATATACAGCAGTTGAGCTTGCGGCATAGAGCCGCCTGCCGCCGAGCAGTACACCTCTCTTCAGGTTTGTCGGGCTACCGGCCATCAACGTATAACTGGCCCCTCCATTCGTACTGCGGTAAACACCTTCGGGAGCGCCCACATAGACATTCCTGGTCCTGCCGGCATACAAACCAGCGGCGGTGTCAAACACAATGAAGCTGCCATAGATGGTATCCAGCCGGGTCCACGCACTGCCGAAATTGATGCTCCTGTAAAGCCCCGTCGTCGTCTCCGACGCATTCTTCGGGCGACGGGTAGTGACATAGACCAGGCTGTCATTCAGGGGATCCACCGCCAGCCGCTCCCCATTTGATTTTTCTGGATCGTTCGGGGACAACCAGATGGGCATATTCAAATCCGTCCAGGTATTCCCCCGGTCCGTGGACCGCACGATCGTCCCCGCACCCGAGCCCGCCGTCGCACCCTTTCCCATCGTGGCATACAGGATATTACCCGTTGCATCCTGTGGATCAAAGGCCAGGTTGCCGCAGCTCGTCGACCAATAGACCGCGGGAAAATTATTCATCAGCCCTTCCCAGGCCTGCGTAGTATTGTTCCACCGGTAAGGATTGCCCACATCGGTCGTGATGAACCGGAGATTCGGCACTTTGGGATGGGCATTGATGCTGGTTACATATCCCCCACCCCCGATACGTACCGTTTTCCAGTTATAGGTCTGGCTCCTCGACGTCAGGGCAAAGGCTATGATGAACAGCCAGGACAACAGGAGTCCCTTGCTCTTTATAACACGTGCCGGATATTTTTTAATGGGGCGGGCTGAACCTCGCGGTTCGGCGCTCCCGGCATTCAAATTTGAATAGCTTGGTTTCATATGACAAGTTTAAATGGTTTAATGGTATGCAATCGAACAGGACAACGATCTCTTAATTCCAGTTATTCTTCACCCCCTTCGCTACATTGGGGTTATAATTCTTTTCCGATTCGGGAATTGGAAATAAAAGATGTTTGGGTTGGAAAGGCTGCAGCCCGTCACCCGGCTCCGCCGCCTTTTCCGCATTGATCGTCTGCATGGCAATCCCCCAGCGGATCAGGTCCATATACCGGCACTGCTCGCCGCAGAGCTCCAGTTGCCGCTCCCGCATGAGGATCGTCATAGCATCATCCTTCGTCCCCAGCGCGCTATACAGCACCGCACCGGACCGGCTCCGCACACTGTCGATCAGGGCCAGCGGCTCATTGCCCGTATTGCCCTGCTGGATATACGCCTCCGCCAGCATCAGCATCACGTCCGCAAACCGGATCACCTGGCCATTGATCGGGCTCTTGGGATCATTGTATTTATCCACCAGGTCATAGTATTCATATTTCTTCCACCGATAATCTTTTTGCGGATCGGCGACATTGAAGGGATAGGGTTTGGCCCCGCCAGTGCACTGCCGGCAATAAAGGGTATCGCCGCTCGTAGCCGCCGAACCATAATAGGTGGATTTGGCCCTGGGATCGAGATAGGTCGTGCCGTCTACGGGGCTGGGGTAGGAGAATGCATTGACCGCCGCATTGCTGATGTATACGTTCTTCCAGTCATTCCACCCATACTCCATCGCCCTGCCGGTATGCGTCTGCTTGCCTACCTGCTCCGCACCGTTCCCGAACATATAATAAGGCGAACCGATCCCCCAATCCGTCCATTGCTGATCCATGATCTGAAAGATATTCTCGACACTGTTCTGGTTGGTGGTGCTGAATAAATTATCAAAAGAAGGGTCCAGCTTATAGGTATACGGCGCGCCCATCAGCTTAGCCAGCTCAGCCTGCGCCTCCGGCCATTTTTTCTCATAGAGATAAGCCTTCCCCAACAGCGCGATCACGGCGCCCTTGGTAACCCGGCCCAGCTCGGTAGCCGCATACGCAACCGGTAACTCCGCCGTAGCCTCCGCCTCCTGCAGATCTTTCTCTATCCGCTGCCATACCTCCGCGGCCGGGCTGCGCGGCAAATAATAGTTGTTCATCGTGGTCTGGTAGTCGATATACAGCGGAACATCGCCCCAGCAGTTGACAAGATGAAAGTATGCGTAGGCCCGCAGGAATTTCACTTCTGCAACATACTGGTTCAGCTTGCTCTTGTCTATCGTTGCCGTTGGACTCCAGGCGGCAGCGCGGTCGAGAACCAGGTTGGCCCGGAAGATCATGCGATAGAGCGACCCCCATAAGCTGCTGAGGTCCGTATTATTGGTGCCAAAGGTATAGTCGCCCAGTTCCTGTTCCGCACCGAGCAAAAAGCTTGCACGCTTCGCCTCGTAACCCAGCAGGTCGAAAATATAATAGTATTCCCGCGCCCAGAGCCCCGGATGAACCAGGGTCGCATAAGTGGCGACCGTGGCCTGGTTCATGGCGCTGATATTATTAAAATAGGTCTCATACGCATAGGCGTTCTGGTTGATCAGGTCCAGCTTTTTCTTACTGCATCCCGGGAAAACCAGGATGACCGCTGCAATCAGAAAAAAGATAATGCTCTTCATATAATGATGTATTAAAAGTCTGTGCTATTAAGTGACCTTATGATTAAATATTTCTGCCGTTGACAGTCCGTGCTATCGCAATACGCGCCATTAAAAGCCCAATTGAAGCCCGGCGAGGAAGGTCCGTTGCTGCGGCACCTGCCCCTGATCGATCCCCCGCGAGAATAAATAGTTGCCGCCCACTTCAGGGTCGAATCCCGAATAGCCGGTGATGGTAAAGAGGTTTTGTGCCGCAATATAGATCCGTACCGATCTCACCGATCCGGTCGCAAAGCCCGACAATAATTTGGCCGGCAGACTATACCCAACCGTTACATTCCGCATCCGCAGGTAACTGCCATCTTCCAGCCACCAATCCGAGGGCCGCAGGTTGCCGCTGCCCGTCGCATTCTGACCCAGCCTTGGCAAGGCGGCAACATCACCCGGGTTCCTCCACCTGTTCAGCAAGGCCGTGGATCCGTTGTGACCCGTGGACATAGATTGGGTAGCCAGCTTGACCCCATTGAGCAGCTTCAGACCCGTGATGCCGGAGACCACCATGTTCAGGTCAAAGCCCTTGTAACTCGCGCCCAGATTGATGCCATAGACGTATTTTGGAATGGGGTTGCCCATGATCTGTTGATCTTTCACAGATACCACACCGTCGCCGTCAAGATCCTTGAATATAAAATCACCGGGCAACAGACCACTCTGGTAGACGGCAGCAGCATTCCCCGTCTTTTGGATGGCCGCCTGGTTCAATGCCGTTATCTCAGCCGCATCCCTTGCGACATGGTCCAGCCTGTAGCCGTAAAAAGAGCCGATAGCGCTTCCCGCAGCCGTATATGTCGTGGCGGGCACCGGACTGAAGGCGCCGTTCAGGATCGGAGCCGAGAACTGGGCGCCGAGTGACCTTACCCTATTCCTGTTCACCGCGCCATTTACATTCATGCTGACGTTGAGGTCTTTGCCGATCTTAGCCTGGTAGCCGATCGCCAGCTCGAAGCCCCTGTTGTCCGCATCGGCCGCATTCACTACCGTCGATGGCTGTCCGCCCGTCGTGCTGACCCCGACACTGCTGGGCAGTGAGATGGTGGTCAGGAGCTTGTTATTTTTTCTATCATAAAAGTCAGCGGCGATCGTCAGCCTGTTGTTGAAGAAGCCAAGGTCGATGCCGATATCCGTCTGGTCCGTCTGTTCCCATTGCAGGTTCGGGTTGCTGACCGTGGTCAGGGTCGTGCCCGAGACGAAGGCCTCAGTAGACCCAAAACTATAGACCAGGGACCCGGCAGGAGTGCCCTGATAGGTCTTGGCTGAATTCAGGAAGTTCGGGATGTTATTATTACCCGTTCGCCCCCATCCGACGCGCAACTTACCATCCGATAAAATGCCCAGGTTCTTTTTGACAAAGTCCTCATCCGAGAAACGCCAGGCCAGTCCCACAGCCGGGAAATTGCCGAACTGGTGATTCGCACCGAAATTCGATGCGCCATCACGCCGGACAACGGCCGTCAGGATGTATTTGCCATCGTAGGCATAGATCAACCTTCCGAAATAGGAAGTACCGGAGGAACGTGCAAAATTGGAATAAGAACCGGTAACGCTTTGTGTCGGCGCCACGGAAATATTCTGGATATTGTCATTGGGCTGGTTGCTGCCTCTTACGCCCTCCTGGTTGGTGACACCCGGATTAAGATACGTGTTACCGGCCAGTAACGTGACCTGGTGCCTGCCGAAGCTGCGGTCATAGGTCAGATAATTTTCCAGGGTATAAAAGGAATTTTCCGTGAACTGCAGGGTAGACAGCCGGGCCTGGTTCAACAGATTGGCCGACTGATATTGGCTCTGAAAAGTATTTGCCCGCGTGGAATTGATCTCGGCGGAGAACTGGGACTTGAACTTCAAACCTTCGACCAGCCTCACCTCCCCCGTCAACTGAGGAAAAAATGCCCATGACCTGGTCGTGGAGCTGCTGAGGGAGATGGCCTGCAGGGGATTATTGGCGTTGCTGTAGTCATCGATATTGGTGACGATCGAGTACCCACCCTGTATATTGGGATCCAACAGGCGTTTGTAGGTAGGGTATTGTATCGCATCCAGGATGCTGGCGCTGGTGCCGGTATTGTCGTACTGCCTGAAGTTCAGGCTCTGGGTGAACCGGAACCGGCCCAGAATCTCATCGAGACCCAGTCGGACCTGCAGTCGTTTGTTACGGAAATTGGTCTGGATGGATTTTTGATCTATATAGGTCGCCGACGCTGTGAAGCTGACTTTTTCGCTTCCGCCGCTGATATTGATGTCCTGTTCCGACATCAGGGCACTGCGGAAGATCGCGTCCTGCCAGTCGGTGCTGTCGACCAGTACCCCCGGCGTACTGAATTTCGCCGGCAAGACCGTGTTCTTGGTGGCGGCCAGGTCCCGGAGGGCATCGACATACTGAGCAGCATTCATCAGCTGCAGCCTTTTCCAGGGCCTCGCCACACCCCATTGGCTGGTGATGCTGATCTTCGGCGCGCCGGGCCTGCCTTTTTTCGTGGTAATGATCACCACGCCGTTGGCTCCGGCTGCCCCATAAATAGCGGTGGATGAGGCATCCTTCAGGATCGTGATGTTCTCTATATCCTGCGCGTTGATGGTATTGAAAAAATTCTTGGTGCCCTGGATCCCGTCGATTACATAGAGCGGATCGACACCGGTAAAGCTGCCTGTTCCCCTGATGATGATCTGGGCGTCGGAGCCGGGAGATCCACTACCCTGCACGACCTGTACGCCTGCGGCCTTGCCGATCAGCAGCTGGGAAGGATTGGTCACCGTGGTAGCGCCGGCATCTTTCGGCGCCACGACACTGACGGCGCTCACGACATTTCGTTTGCTCGTAGTGCCATAACCGATCACGATGACATCATTGAGAAGGGCCGCCTTCTTCGACAATCTGACGGCAAGGGTCAACGTTGTGCCGGCCTTCAGGGTGTAACCCGTCAGGGTCTGCGATTCGAAACCGATGAAAGAAACATTGAATTCATAAACGCCGTCGGTTGGCAGGGCCGAGAACCGGAATACGCCGTTGCTGTCCGTCTCGACACCCGCGGTATAGTTGGTTTTTCGATTGATCGCGATCACGGAAACATTCGGCAGCAGCTCTGCCTTGTCATTGCGCACGGTACCTGTTACCTGCGGAGGAGCTTCCTGGGACCAGGCCGGCGGGCCCAAGATCAGGAGACCGAAGAATGGAATGAGGCAGGATACTAACCAAAGCCTTTTGATACAGAGCATTTTCATATTGCAGCAATTTTGATTGATGGGCATTCGATACCCGCGGCGCTCTCGCACCTATTTTAAAAATCCGTGTTATGATTGATTGACTATCTTTTTTTAATGATGTAGGCCCCGCCCTCCCGGACGAATTTTAGATTATTGGGTAGGGTTATATCAGTTAGGATCTTCTCCAGGCTATCCGTTTTCTCAAATTTCCCTTCGAAGTATAATTTTTTGATATCGGCCGGATGATAATAGATCGCAACACCGTAATAATTCCCCAACTGATCCAGCACAGCTGACATAGGCTGGCTGCTGAACTTATACCAGTCTGGTCTGGGCATCCCTCTTTTCTCATCGCTGCCGGCCCTCACCAGCGCATCAACCGAAGGAACGGCAAAACGGCTGACCGTAGCCATTCCTGTCGCCTTGCTGTATCTCAGTTCCTGCCCGGGCTCCAGCGGCACGTCCTTCATTTTTTCCTGCCGGTGCAAATCCGCCCGGACAAGGACCCTGCCTTCGTTCAGCCGCACCGTGATGAGATCTTCCTCCCTGATAGCCTTCACCCGAAAAGAAGTACCCAATACTCTTGTGGCGATTTCCCCGGTGTAGACAGTGAAGGCATGCAGCTTATCCTTGACCACTTCAAAGTCGGCCTCGCCTTCTAAAAACACATCCCGCTTATCCGTAAACTTTTTGTCATAAATAGCGATAGCCTTGGGCATCAGGCGAACAGAAGAGCCGTCCGGTAGTTCCACGGGCATGACGGTCGCGCTGCTATTCACTTTTTTCACCTGCTGGTCGGTAACGATCACGGTCTCCGGTCTGATGCCCGCAAGAGAGGGCTTCTGCTGCGCACGGAACAACAGGGCCCCGCCAAAGATGATCCCGCCGGCAACGGCAGCAGCCGCCAGCCGCCTGCCCCAGATCCTGTATACGCCAGGGCCTTGAGAAACAGCATGAATATGTTGCAGCCATTTTGCGGAGACAGCGGCGGGAAGATCACCTGTCTCCTTCATCTCCACAAAATCCTTCTCCGACATATATCTTTCCAATACATCGGGATGCTCCCGCAAGTGATCCGCAACCAGCGCCGCCTCTTCCGGCGTGCACCGATCACTAAAAAACCGTTGAATCAATTCATCGTTTACCATGAGATGGATAGCTGATATGTAGTTAATACGTTTCCGGAGGATGGAACTACTTAGTCCCGTTGAAAAAAAATTAACAACAGGCAGGCAGGGCCGCCAGGACCAGCAGCAGGTGCAGGCCCATGGAGTGCTTCAATTGTTTGACAGCCTGGAAGATATGGGCTTCGACGGTCCGGGAGGACAAGGATAGTTCACGGGCGATCTGTTGATAACTCATCCCCTTGTAACGACTCATTTCGAATACTTTCCGGCGCATGGGAGGCATTGATTCCAGCGCATGGGCCAACCGGTCCCGCAGCTCCTTTTCCGCCAGCTTCTCCCATACCTCGTCGGACGGCACGGTATAGCTGCCCATGACATGGATCACCTTCTCTTCATACACGTTGTCTTTACGCAGCAGATCGATAAGAGTGGTACGGGCAATGCGGAACAGCTGCACTTGTATATCCAGGTTGTCGGACAGGGTTTCCCGGTATTTCCAGCATTTTATAAAGGTGAGTTGTGTCGTTTCTTCTGCGAGGAAGGCCGACCGGGTCCGCTGCAAAATGAAGAAATAGATCTTCTTATGATAGGCATAATAGACCTCATTGAATACAAGGGTATTTCCTTTTTTTAATGCAGCAATCGTTTCCAAAACGCAGCAGGTTTTACTTCGAACAATTACAGCAAATTAGATATATTTCATAATATTCGCAAATCTGAGCCTCTACTCCACGTTTATTTTCTGCCGGCCGCCATGCAGGGGAATGGTCTTTCCATTCCATACAAAACTGCCGGACAGGCTGTTGGGCAGCAGGATCTCACCTATAATGCCCCTTGGCCCGGACCTCCTGAATGTAAATGTGATCAGCCCCGCAGGCACGGGCATCTTCCCTTCCGCCCACTGGAGGGGACCAAGATTTGGCGCGATGCGCACTGTGGCAAATCCGGGAGACGCGGGCTCGATACCCGCGACCGTAGCTAAAAAGTCGTAATTGGGACTTGCACTCCACGCATGACAGTCGGACCGGGTAGGCTCCGGCCTTTCCGCAAAAGTGGTAAGACCCAACTGCAGCATATCCTTCCAGGGCTGCAGCATGGAGACATAGCGGTCACCCAACCCGGCATGCTTCATGGCCTGGTTGAGATAAAACCTGTAGTAATAAGTGCATTTAACAATACTGGAGTCCGCCGCCGTGCGGCTGATCAGATCGCCTGCCGTCTCAGCAGGAAAGAGGTCCACCAGCACAGCCATCACATTGGCATGCTGACTGTACTCGTGCATTTCCGGCGTACCAGCCAGCAATTTCCTTTTCTCGTCCCAGCACAACCGTAGTGTTGCATTCTTCAACCGATCCGCAATCCCACGATAATGGGCGGCCTCCGTATCCATATGGAATGCCGTAAACAATTCCACAGCCTTTTGGAGGGCATACACGTATTGCAGGCTGAGGATGGAAGAATGACCATTCAGGACGCCGTCAGGGATCCCGCTGACCTCGTCCCAGCCTTTCCAGGGCCACTCCTTTGGCCAGTCCACGAAATTCCAGAATGGCAAACGACCCAGCATGTCAGTGGAATCGATATACCCGGCATGCCAATCCAATACTTTTTTTACCCCATCGAAATATTGCCGGACAAATGCAGGATCCGGCCTGTACCGCCAATAATCATGCAGCATGTCGATCCAGAACAAGGAGAACGGCGGAATGATCTGCCTCCGGGATGATGGGTACCGGCTCTGCGTCAATCCCTCCGCTATAAAGGAATTACTGAATTGTTCAATGGCATTTCGAACCAACCGGTCATCACCCGAAACATTGTAGGTGATCAGGGCCTGGATCCGGGTATCGCCGATATATTGCAGCTGCTCATAATAGGGGCAGTCCATATAGGTCTCATAGCCGCACAACCTTGCCGTCCTCCATCCAACCTTCCAGATTGCCGCCAGCGACGTGTCACTACAGGCGAATGAGGCCACCTCTTTAAAAGGATAGGCCGTGAAGACCGAATGCAGATCGTGTATCCGCAACGGCTGCCCGGCCGTCGCAACGGTCAATCCCACATAGCGAAAGGTCCTGTACCACAGCGGCCTGAACAATCTCCTGCCGCCGCCATCGGGAAGGAGAAGATCCGCATTGCCCCGGATCACTTTCCCCGCCACTTCATCACGCTGCCCCTTGCTGCCGCTCACACTGTCAACCATCGCCTCCGCATAGGTGATCGTGACCCTGGCGCCCTTGCCGCCGCTGATGAGGAGTTCCGGCCATGCCGTGGTCAGCGTTCCCTGGTCGATGATCATGGTCACCGAATCATGGGCGGGGATCATACAATCACCTGTGCCGCTGATAAAATGGTCATTTACGTACGGGGCTGAGGAACGGCGGAGTGTCGCGAACCGTTGCGGCGTCTCTTCGGGAAAAGGAATATTTCTGGGGACCAGGCGGCGCGGAGATAGTGGGGGCATCTCAGCTCCGGTCGCAGACATAACTTCATCAGTCCGGGTCACATCTTTCACTTCGGGTGCATGCATCATTTCAGCACCGGTCGCATCCTTTACTTCAGCACCGGTTCCTTCAGCTCCGGTCCATTCCGTCACTTTGGCCGATACCCATCCCCGATCATCATATGCCGGCTCCTGCCAGCCCCAGGGATACCGGTCCGCCTGGAACCTTTCAAATGGGCATACGACCACCTCTTTTTCCGATGGCGTCAAATACGCCAGGTCCTCTATTACCTTCCAACTGGAATCGGT
>Ga0247778_1001324_pt1 | contig 11187 bp, 8 predicted proteins | sample UWRJL049202B5_FD_179939 | JGI IMG/M metagenome (GOLD analysis project Ga0247778, IMG submission 179939) | Plant litter microbial communities from Arlington Agricultural Research Station in Wisconsin, United States - UWRJ-L049-202B-5 | ecosystem: Environmental > Terrestrial > Plant litter >... | reverse complement strand
CGCAGTAGGCTGGCAGTTCATCAACCCTGCCAACCATCATCCTTACCTGATCCCGGCCGATGCGCCCGCAGCCATTTTGCGGGATGGTTCGTCTTATAGCTATTCCGGCTTCTTCCGGCATGGATGGGGCGGTGTACTGACCGGGGCCGCGGTGGTATTCTTTGCCTTTATCGGCTTTGACGCGGTATCCACGGCGGCACAGGAGGCCAAGAACCCCAGCCGGGATATGCCCATCGGCATCCTGGGTTCGCTGGTCATCTGCACCATCCTTTATATCCTTTTCTCATGGGTACTCACCGGTGTTGCGCCCTATACAGATTTCGTAAGAGAGGGAAAAGAGGCTTCGGTAGCCTATGCGATCGATACCTACATGCATGGATACGGATGGCTGTCCTATATGGTGACCATCGGGATCCTCGCCGGCTTCTCATCCGTGATCCTGGTGATGTTGCTGGGCCAGAGCCGGGTATTCTATACCATGGCTACAGATGGCCTGCTGCCAAAGGTCTTCTGTGATCTGCATCCCAAATATCGCACGCCCTATAAGAGCAATATGATCCTCTTTGTATTTGTGGGTCTTTTTGCGGCCTTTGTGCCGGGCAGCGTAGCCGGGGATCTGACCAGTATCGGGACGCTCTTTGCCTTTGTGCTGGTTTGTATCGGAGTATGGATCCTGCGGGTGAAAGAGCCGGGCCGAGCCCGTCCTTTCAAGACACCCCTGGTGCCGATCGTTCCGCTCCTGGGGATGCTGGTCTGTACGGCCATGATCGTTTCGCTCGACTCCGAGACCCTGCTGACGGCTTTTGGCTGGATGATCCTGGGTCTGCTGGTCTATTTTGGTTATAGCAGGTCGAACAGCAAGCTGAAGGCCTGATACAATATTTCTCTAAAAAACCGTCTTCCGGCCGGAGGACGGTTTTTTTATTTTATTTTTGCACCCCACAATTAAATATAAACTCATCATATGGGTCGCATATTCGAAGTACGTAAACATACCATGTTCGCCCGCTGGGACCGGATGGCCAAACAGTTCACCCGTATCGGGAAAGAGATCGCCATTGCCGTAAAGACCGGAGGGCCCGATCCGGCGACGAATCCTGCGCTGAGACGTTGCTTCCAAAACGCGAAGAGCGTGAACATGCCCAAAGACCGGGTAGAGGCCGCCATTAAGAGGGCTACGGGCAAGGACATGACAGACTATGTGGAAGTGCTCTATGAAGGTTACGGGCCCCATGGCGTGGCGATCCTGGTGGAAACCGCGACGGACAACCACGTTCGGACGGTGGCCAATGTAAAATCCATTTTCAATAAGGGCGGCGGCGCCCTGGGCAACAGCGGCAGCGTCAGCTTTCAATTTGTGAAGCTGGGGGTGTTCAAGTTAAAGATGGAGGGTGTGAATCCCGATGATCTGGAGCTGGAGCTGATCGATTTCGGGCTGGAAGAAATGGGAGAAGGCACGGGCGAGAATGGCGAGCCCATCCTCGTGCTGCGGTCTGCCTTTAGTGATTTTGGCAATATGCAGAAGGCCCTGGAAGAAAAGGGGATCACCCCGATCAGTGCGGAGCTCGAATGGATCCCTACGACGACGGTGGAGTTATCCGAGGAGCAGGCGCAGGACGTGCTGAAGCTGGTGGATAAGATCGAACAGGATGAGGATGTACAGAAAGTGTTTCACAATTTAAAATAAAGGTTACGGCCGGCGCAACACCATCGGATGAGGGCCCGGGCAACCCGGTCAGGGACCATGATGGGGCGATTGGCAATCCACCGGGGACCTCGCCGCCGGACAAGGACCCTGGCTCGAATAGCCCTGCAGACGCGTTGCCAACCGTTCTCCCGCCCGTTCTACCCCCGGAGGGCCCCCTGGTCATTCTGTTTGACGGGGTCTGCAACCTCTGCGAGAGCAGCGTACAATTTATCCTGAGACGGGACAAGGCCGGAAAATTTTCCTTTGCTTCCTTACAGGGTGCAGCAGGGCAGGCTTTGCTGCGGCAGGCCGGGCTGCCGGCGGCTCACCTGGATTCATTTGTATTGATCGATCGCGGGAAGGTGTATACGCGCTCCTCCGCCGCCTTGCGGGTGCTCCGGCGGCTGGGCGGGCTGTGGTCTTTGCTGGCTGTTTTTGGGATCCTGCCAAAACCCTTCAGGGATTGGATCTACGACCAGGTTGCCCGTCACCGTTACCAGTGGTTTGGTAAGAAGGAGACCTGCTGGCTGCCGACGCCGGACTTGCAATCGCGCTTCCTCGACTAACTCCCAACTCCCAACTCTCAACTCACCACTCACCACTCACCACTCACCATTCTTATTCCGCCATCATTTCCCTGACCGTATCGATGATCTGTTCGGCATTCGGCTTGCTGAAATAATCCCCGTCGCTGGCATAGGCCGGCCGGTGGGCCTGGGCGGTGATCGTCCTGGGTGCGGTGTCCAGCCATTTGTAACCGCCCTGTTCTTCCATCACTTTATTAAAGATATATCCAGCGGCACCGCCCGGAACATCCTCATCGATGATGACGATACGGCTGGTCTTTTTCAGGGACCCAAGGATGATATGATGAATATCGAATGGCAGTAGTGTCTGGACATCGATCACTTCACAGCGGATGCCGGATTGTTGTTCCAGGACGACCGCGGCCTCCTGGACGATGCGCAGGGTCGCGCCATAGGAAACGAGGCTGATATCTTCTCCTTCTACGATGACCTCGGGAACGCCAAGGGGCACGGTAAATTCCAGCAGGTTGGCGGGCAGCCGTTCCTTCAACCGGTAGCCGTTGAGGCATTCGATCATCAGCCCGGGGTCAACGCCCTGTAATAAGGTATTGTACATGCCGGCGGCCTGGACCATGTTGCGGGGTACGCAGATATGCATGCCGCGCAGGGCGTGGATGGCCATCCCCATGGGAGAACCACTGTGCCAGATGCCTTCTAACCTATGGCCGCGGGAGCGTACGATGACGGGGGCCGTCTGTTTGCCGGCGGTCCGGTATTGGAGGGAGGCCAGGTCATCGCTCAGGGGTTGCAGTCCATAGAGCAGGTAGTCGATGTATTGTATCTCTGCAATGGGGCGAAGGCCGCGGAAGGCCATGCCGATGCCCTGTCCCATGATGGTCAGTTCCCGGATGCCGGTGTCGAAGATCCTGTCGGCCCCGTGTTTGGCCTGCAGACCGGCGAACCCCTGGTTGACATCGCCGATCTTGCCCAGGTCCTCTCCAAAGGCGAGGACTTTGGGGTTATGGGTGAAGAGTTCATCGAAATATTTGTTCAGCACTTCATAGCCGTTGATGTGGGGGGCGTCCTCGTTATAGACGGCCCGGACCTCTGGCACATTATGGATATTTTTGGCCCCTTCGTGATAGAGATGCGTATTATACAGCGCCTTGTTCTCTTTTTGAAGGTCCTTGTAATAGTCGCGGATCGGTACCGATGCGGGAATGCTGCCGGCCACGCTCAGGGCCTGGTGCAGGGTGCGCAGGACCTCTTTGCGGCCCGGCTCACGGTTGGAGGCCAGTTCTCCCGAAATCTTCTCCAGTTCTTCGGTCTGGTCGGGCAGATGCGGGGTCAGTTCCCGGATCAGCTCCACGGTACGGGCCACCTGCAGTTTGAGGGGTGCATGGTATTTTTCCCAGGCCCGGTTGCGGTGGTGACGGGTCGACTCTTTTGCGTCCGTCTCGATATCATTCAGCTCATCTTCGGTTGCCAGGGCGTTGTCGATGATCCATTCTTTCATTTTCTTTATCCCATCCCATTCTCTTTCCCATTCCAGCCGTTCAGGGGTCTTGTATCGTTCGTGGCTGCCCGAGGTGGAATGGCCCTGTGGCTGGGTTACTTCTTCAACGTGGAAGAGGACGGGGGTATGGGTCAGGCGGATCGCCCGGATCCCGGCCTCAAAAGCCTCGCACATGCCGGCATAGTCCCAGGCCTTTACTTTATAGATCTCGATGCCGTTGGTATTGTCCTTTTTTTGAAATCCCTTCAGCGCCTCGGAGATGGAGCCCTTTGTGGTCTGGTATTTACGGGGGACGGAAATGCCATAACCATCATCCCATACAAAGATCGCCAGGGGCACCTGCAGTACACCCGCGGCGTTCAGGGTCTCCCAGAAATGGCCTTCGCTGGTGGAGGCATCCCCGATCGTGCAGAAGCAAACCTCGTTACCGTTATTGGAAAGGTCGGAAAAGGGTTTCAGGGCGTTAACCTCCCGGAAAGCCTTGGAAGCATAGGCGAGCCCCAGGGCCTTTGGCATTTGGGCCGCGGTCGGCGCCAGGCCGGCGGTCAGGTTCTTCCGGTTGACGAGGTCCAATGTTTCCCCGTCGGGGTCTATAAATGCAGTAGCAAAATGTGAGTTCATCTGGCGGCCCGAACTGTGGGGGTCATTCTTGCCGTCGGGATCGGCGTAGAGCTGGGAAAAAAACTCTTCGATGGTGGCGGCGCCGGTAGCGAATGCAAAGGTCTGGTCCCTGTAGTAACCGGCGTAAAAATCACCCGGCCTGAAAAATTTGGCCATTGCCACCTGGGGTACTTCCTTCCCGTCTCCGAAAATGCCGAATTTGGCCTTCCCTGTCAGCACTTCTTTTCTTCCTAACAGGCTGGCTTCCCGGCTTTCACAGGCGTTGCGATAGTCCTTAAGGACTTCCTCCCGAAACCTGTCAAAGGACAATTTTTCCTGGTCTATCAATTCGCTAGAAGAGAGGTTTTCCATATGACAAAAATAGTATTATCCCCTAAACCCACAGCGGCTATCCCGTTGATTGTTAAAAAAATAAAATACCCTGATAATTTATTGGCAAAGCTCACGTTTAGTACGTAAATTTATACGTAGTTATCATGGGCCAAACTATGAAAAAAACAGCAATTATAACCGGTCTTTTTATCACCATCCTTTGTATCGCAGGTACAGGCGCCGGTGCTCAGACGATGAGCACCGGGAATGGCACGGCCCTGCCCCGTCCGGCAGACATGGTGCAATTAAAAGAGAACAGCCATAATTTTGGCAAGATCCCCCAGGGCAGACCCGCAGTCTATACTTTTGAGGTGCAGAACAACGGGACCACCGCTCTGAAACTGGACAATGTACAGGCTTCTTGTGGCTGTACAACCCCCGAGTGGAGCCGGGATGCCATCGAAGCAGGCGGGACCACGAAGATCCGGGTGGGTTATAATGCCTATGCAGAGGGCCCTTTTACCAAGACCGTGACCATCGTCTATAATACCAATATGACGAAGACCCTGACGATCTCAGGGGAAGTCTATAAGGCGCCGACCACCTCTGTCCCCGAAAACCAGTCATTACAATTATTAAAACAAATAAACTGATAGACATGAAGAAACTATTCCTATTTGCTAGTGCAATCATTATCTCCACCGCTATGTTCGCCCAGCAAGGCGCCCAGAAAAAGGCAGAAGACGCCGTGAAATTCAAAGAGCTGTCCTATGATTTTGGAAAGATCAAACAAGGTTCTCCCGTAACCCATGATTTTGCCTTTACCAATATCAGCGATGCAGCTGTAATTATCGAGTCAGCTACCCCTTCCTGTGGATGTACGACCCCGGTTAAACCTGAGGGAGCCATTCCCAAGGGCAAGGACAACAAGATCACTGCCGGTTTCAATGCAGCCAATGTGGGTCCTTTTAACAAGAGCATTACAGTGAAAGTGGCCGGTATCGACCTGCCCCTTCAGCTGAAGATCACCGGTGAGGTACTGACTGCGGATGCCTATACCAAGTATGAGGCAACCAAAGGCACAAAGGCAGGACGCTAGTTCCAAATACTTACAAAATAAAAATAGAAAGACTCCTTTGCGATAGCACTGGGGTCTTTTGTATTTTTGCCGGATGATAACTATCAGTCACCGCGGACAGCAAATGCCGGCTTCGCCGATCCGGAAACTCGTGCCCTATGCCGAGGCTGCCAAGAAAAGAGGCGTGAAAGTCTACCACCTGAATATCGGACAGCCCGATATCGAGACCCCGAAAATGGCGCTGGACGCCGTTCGTAATTTTGATTTCAAAGTGCTGGAGTATAGTCACAGTGCTGGTAATGAGAGTTACCGCCGGAAGCTGGCTACCTACTATGGCCATGCCGGAATCCCTGTAGACTATCAACAAATCATTGTCACCACCGGCGGATCGGAGGCGATCATGTTTGCCTTTATGAGCTGTCTGGATGCGGGTGACGAGATCATTATCCCCGAACCTTTTTATGCCAATTACAATGGTTTTGCGGTGGCTGCCGGTGTGGTGGTCAAGCCGTTGACCTCTTATATAGAGACGGGCTACGCCTTGCCGGCGGTGACGGAGTTTGAGAAGTTGATCACGCCGCGGACCAAAGGTATCATGATCTGTAATCCCAATAATCCGACGGGCTATTTATACAGCCGGGAGGAGATGGAGACCTTGCGGCAGCTGATCATCAAACATGACCTGTATCTTTTTGCGGATGAGGCCTACCGTGATTTCTGCTACAGCGGAACACATCTCAGCGCCATGAGCCTGCAGGGTGCCGAAGACAGGGTCATCCTGATCGATACGATCTCCAAGCGATACAGCGCCTGTGGCGGCAGGATCGGGGCCCTGGTGACCCGTAACCAGGCTGTGCTGGATACGGTGATGAAGTTTGCCCAGGCGCGGTTAAGTCCGCCCTCATTTGCGCAGATCCTGGGAGAGGCAGCGACTGAGCTGCCGGCGGATTATTTTGATGCGACGAAGGCGGAGTATCTAAAGAGAAGAGATGTGCTGGTGAGCAGGTTGAACAAGATGCCGGGCGTATACTGTCCTAATCCGGGAGGCGCCTTTTACGCAATGGCGCAGCTGCCGGTCGATGATACGGACGTTTTTTGCCAATGGATATTAGAATCCTTCTCATATGAGAACCAGACGGTGATGCTGGCGCCGGCCGGTGGGTTTTATGGGACGAATGGATTGGGGAAAAAAGAAATACGCCTGGCCTATGTTCTGAATACTACTGCTTTAGGACATGCGATGGACTGTCTGGAAAAGGCCTTGGTGGAGTATCCGGGAAAAACGATTTAGCCTATTTTACACGGATATTGCATTATAATTAATTACATACGTTTTCAAAATTTTCATTTTGGTTCGAAAATGCCCATTTTGTGGTGTTTTTAAGGACAAAAACATATTTTAATTAATTACATGTTTAGAGATCAGGGTATTTTTGTTATTTTTTTCTAAATGTTTATAAAATAATTTCCTGGTAAGAAAAATTATTCCGAAATTGCATACAGATACGGAGAACAAATGGTTTGAGAGTAGCAGGAGCAGTGAGAAAAAAGGATTTAGCTCTTTAGATATGAATTTTAACCATTTGTTCATACTTGTTCTTTCAAATTCCTGATTTTGGCACTTATCTTGCACCCGGCTTCATATCCCGCGGTTTGACAACGGAGAGAAGTAGAGGATGTGGCCAGCAGGAATACAACATCGATCTTTAAGATTTTTCATATGGCAAGCAATCGTTAGACGGCCCCCTGTTTCTACAGAGGGCCTTTTTTTTTGCAGCTACCTCATCTACTTCACTTCTTCAAAATAAGTTTCGCATTCAGCGGCTGTTTTTCCAGTCATTTTCTCTATTTTTGCAGCCCCTTTGGAAGGGCCTTGCAAAAAAAAGGCCGGCCATTGAGATATCATAACCGGCGCGATAGCTCAGTTGGTTAGAGCACAGGATTCATAACCCTGAGGTCTCGGGTTCAAATCCCGATCGCGCTACTTGTAGCATTTAAAGCCCATAGAACGCAAGTTTTATGGGCTTTTTTGCGTCTACCCAGCCTTCAAAGCCGACTTTTCAATACAGGACATCCGGACATATTGCCCCCACTCATTACGGTTTCCCATAATTCTTCGTCAATTATTCCTTGCATATTTGTGAGCATACCGGAAGTCATGAGCACGGTAGATCATGAGGAAAGCGAATCCGCTATTCAAAAGTCTTCAGGTAAATACTACCTGAATGTAAACGCCAGCGGCAAGTGGAGTGTCGTCGTAGAAGAAGAACAATAAACTATACTAATGGACCTTACCCCCGTCTATCTCACCCCCAGTCGACCCATATTTGGAGTTAGTCCGCCTTTAAACTCTTGCTCGGATTGGCCCTGGCCGCATTGACAGCCTTGATACTGACCGTTAGCAATGCGATAAAAAAGGTCGCCAGCGCCGCCAGCAAAAACACCCAAACACTCAGACTGGTCTGATAGGCAAAATTTTGCAGCCAACGATGCATGGCATAATAACCCGCAGGTATCGCAATACAAGTGGCAATAAGCACAGGTTTCAGCAGGTCCTTTGATAACAGCACCACGATATTTTCTACGGACGACCCCAACACCTTTCTGACACCGATCTCCTTCACCCGCTTGGCTGTCGTAAACGAGGCCAATCCAAAGAGACCCAGACACGCAACAAAGATGGCCAGGCAGGCAAACGTCGTAAGAATGGTCCGCTGATGCAGATTGTTCCTGTACATTTCGCCAAACTGCTGGTCGAGGAACCGATACTCAAGTGGATACGCCGGCGCAGCCTTCGCATACTCATTTCGGATGGAGCGCATCCCTGCATCCAATTGCCCGGGCCTCACCTTGATCAGTATCATCCGCCTGTCCTCGGCCGGTGAAATGACCATGGGTTCAATATGATCCTTCAGCGAAAGAAAATTATAGTCTTCGATCACACCGACGATATAACGCTTGGAACCATCACGAACAGTATTCCGTATCCATTTCCCGATGGCCTGCTGCGGCGTCCAGCCCAACTTGGATGCCGCCGTCCTGTTGATCAGCACCGCGTTGGTGGTATCGGTACCATATCGGGCGGAAAAATTCCTGCCGGCAATGATCTTTAACCCCAGCGTAGGTACAAATTCAAAATCCGAAAATTCCGTCCGGGCCGACCATTTCTCCGTTTGCCCCTCCACCTCGAACATATGCCCGTCATGAAAACCTCCCGGCTCGCCGGACATTGCCGATACGGCGGCAATGCAGGCATTGTTCTCCAGTGCAACCTTGAAGCTCCTGAGATGGTCATATATATCATTATTATTGATCGGCACCATGACCGTCTGCTCTTTGTCATACCCCAAATGCCGGTTCTTGATAAAGTTCATCTGCTTTGTCATCATGATGGTGCCAATGATCAGGAAGACGGATATGCTGAATTGAACGACGACGAGAGCCTGTCTGAACGCCGCTCCCCCTTTGCCCAGTCGCAGTTTGCCCTTTAACGCCTCGAAAGGAGTAAAATTGGAAAGGAAGAACGCCGGATAGCTGCCCGCCAGCACGCCGACCACAACGATGACACCGGCACAGAACAGCAACAGTATTCCGGGATGCTCAGAAACGCGCAACGAGTACCCCAGCACCTGGTTATACAATGGCATCGCCATGAACAGGATGGCCACGGATAAGCCGCAGGATATCAGCGTCACCAGGATGGACTCCCCGATAAACTGCCGTATGATCTGTTGACGCAACGCCCCCAGCACCTTACGCAACCCAACTTCCTTGCTGCGCTCTACCGCTCTTACCGTAGACAGATTGATAAAATTGATGCAGCCGATCAAAAGAATCAGCCCCGCTATCGACAAGAAGATGTAAACAATAGCTATATCGCCATGCTTCACGCTGTCGAATGCAGCATTCTCAAAATAAATATCTTTTAAAGAAGTCAATGACAGCTTGAAATGAAAGCCGAACTTCCGCATATCCGCACCCATGTATTTTTCCATAAAGGCAGGGAACTGACGTTCCAACTTCTCCGGAGATGCGGCAGGCTCCAACTCAACATAAGTATAGAGGCCATTGTTGATCCAAGTCTTCATAGTACCATTCTCCTTGTAATTCTCCAGCGGAACTACCAGGTCGAAATCGAGGTGGGAGTTGGTAGGCACATCTTTCGCAACAGCCGTTACTTTCAACATCAATCTTTTATCCAGCTCAATGGTCTTACCGATGGCATTGTCTATGGTCCCAAAATATTTTTTGGCGGTACTCTCGGTCAGCACCACGGAAGAAGGATCTTTCAACGCAGTCGCCGTATCGCCCCTCAATAAAGGAAACGAGAAGAAGCTAAAAAACCCGGGATCAACATCAATGATCTTTTTTTCATGGAAGGAAGTGTTCCCAATAGTAACCAGATCGTCATTGGGATTAACCCTCACAGCTCTTGTGATCTGACCTTTAAAATCGTTTAGCAATGCCGGCCCGTAAGGCCCTGACAAATACGCCACACTGCCATCCCTCGTTTCGATTGTAAAATGCCGCATGACCCGGTAGATCCGCGCGCCCCGCGTATGGAACCTGTCAAAGCTCATTTCATGCATGATAAACAAAAAGATCATCATGCATACGGTAATACCAATGGTCAACCCCAGGATATTGATGATGGAAAAGGTCTTATTCTTCATCAGATTCCGCCAGGCGATCTTAAAATAGTTTTTTATCATATTGTTGAGTGTGAGCGCTTTAACGACCACGAAACCAGTGCCAACCACCTTTTCCCTTTGCAATCAGCCATTTATGCCTCTTTTAGTCCCTTCAACTGTCCGCTTTCGATACAACCACTGTCTCATTGCGGGTCATTGGAGCCACTGAAAATATCCGCACTTTTTGTAAATCAGTCCGCCTCCTTCTCATTCAGCAGGATGCGCAGCATACCCGTGGGATTATTCAGGAATTGTTGCGAGATCAAATAGTTTTGTGTTTCTGTATACGCCGTTTTATGAATGCCGCTCTCCGTAAGTTCGTATATGATGGACGAAGGATAGGCCATCACGATAGGAGAATGGGTCGCAATAATGAATTGTGCCTGCTGACCTATTAACTCATGCATTCTCACCAGCATAGCCATTTGCCGGGTAGGCGAGAGGGCGGCCTCCGGCTCATCCAGGATATATAGGCCAGTGCCGGAGAAACGATGCATAAATAAAGCCCAGAAAGATTCGCCGTGAGATTGTTCATGTAGTGATTTTCCACCATATCCATCAATAATAGGATTTCCCCCGCCTCCTTCGGCATCCAACTTCTCTATCTCGGTGGCAAGGTTAAAAAAACTTTCACTACGCAAAAAGTACCCTGCCCGGAACCTGACCGGCCCTTTTATTATACGGATGTATTCATGAAGTTCCGAATGGGATGCCCGCGTTGAAAAATTAAAATTGCCGCTGCCCCCTTCTGCATT
>Ga0247778_1001323_pt1 | contig 11194 bp, 9 predicted proteins | sample UWRJL049202B5_FD_179939 | JGI IMG/M metagenome (GOLD analysis project Ga0247778, IMG submission 179939) | Plant litter microbial communities from Arlington Agricultural Research Station in Wisconsin, United States - UWRJ-L049-202B-5 | ecosystem: Environmental > Terrestrial > Plant litter >... | reverse complement strand
AACGTTACCAGGCACTCCTCAGATCTCATCCCGACTGGATCATCCGGTTTCCCCAACAGTATCTCGCCTCCTATCTGGGTATGACCCGCGAGACCTTCAGCCGGGTCAAGAGGCGTAACCTCACCGCCTGCTGATCCGATCCCATCCCCGGATCCTCCATTTTTTGATCCTGGTCACATTTTCACGATTGGCGTCCGCCTATTTTTAGGGCATAATACTATCCAATTATGCGCAATCTCTCTTTTACAAAAAAATGCCTGGCCTTCTGTCTTCTTCTCTTCCCCGTTCTTTCCATCGTGGCCTTTGCATTACACTTCCATTCCTTATCAGGCTTCTTCCATTTCACGTGGACCCGCCCTCCGTATCATGCGGAAGGCCTATTCAATGCCCTGGTCAGCGGCCATGGACATGGCTTCGTCGTTGCCCATTCCTTTATCTACCTGGCTATGCCCTTTTTCTTACTCACGGTCCTCGTACTGGCGTGGTATCTATTACAGGTCGAGCAGGCCCTTGCACTGACAGGTGCGGTCCTGGGGATTATCGGCACCCTCGCCATGGTTGGAGTGATCGCCACCTGGCTGTCCCTCCCAGGTGTGGCCCATGTCGATCCGCAATTCTATGATGGGGCGCGTGCGGCCTTTGTGGAGCTGACAAAGATGCAGGGTCTCCTGGGGCTGAATACGAAACTCTCCAATGCCTGCTTCATCGGAATGATCATCCTTGCAGGCGGTCTGATGATCCGGCGCCAGTTCCCGCCCCTCAACATGATCCTCATCATGGTGGGCAGCACCCTCTTCATACTCTTTATGGACATGGATAACTGGATGATGATAGGAACCGTCCTGCTGGGTCTGGGTCTGATACCGGTGGTCAAAAGATTGCGGCGCTAATCTCCGGTTAGCCAGGACCGGGATGTTCTCTCCGCCACTGCTGGGAGAAGGCCAGGCCCCAGTCCCGTATATGGCTGTAATAGTCATAGTCGTTCTCGAAGCTGAGGATCTCGTCATAGCTGGGACGGTAAAGACGCATAAAGGTATCGAGGGCGGGAGTCTGCAGACCGGTGATCTTTCTCACCAGGGCCTTGTTGAACCGGTGATCGACATATTTATCCTGCTCCTCCTCCACCAACCTCCGTTGGAAGGCCAGCATCCGGCGGTTCTTCCGACCATTGAACAACTGGTCGAAATCGATGCCCACGCCCACGCCCCCACTGCGGGGTGAACTGGTGCCCTGCAAATAGTCCGGACCGCCATAGCCAAAGATCTTTGCATATTCCCGGCGGTTCTCCATCGAGTCATACCGATACTCCCTGGGCCGTACCACAACCTGGGGCAGGGAGTCCACCGTCACCATCAGGCTCATGTTCAACGGCATGTTGACATCGATGCTCTTAATGGGAAACCGGGCCGTCTCCCGGCCCTGGTAGGAGAAGTAGATGCTGTCTTCCTTATGCAGCCGGATGCGGTAGTGCCCCACGGAATCCGTCGACGTTCCTATGCCCGAGGTAGCCATGACGCTGACTCCCGGCAGGGCAAAGAACTGTGAGTGATCATATACGGTCCCCGTGACCACGACTTGCCCGCTGACCAGTCCATATCCCAGGACCAGCGCAAACACCATGATCATCCGATGCAAAAGTTTTGGTATCCTCATTTCGCCCGAAATCTACGGCAGGATTGAGATACAATGCAAAAAACCAGTGAATATTAACAAAATATTTTTCAAATCAACTGGCATCCAATCAATTAGGCCAAGTCTGCCCGTCCCGGGATAGTCTGAGCGCCGCGGGTACAGACCGGATCCCTAAAAGGCCGGTAGGCGCCTCTCGGAACTTACCGGCCCCTATTCTCCTGATCTATCTACTTCTTTAAGATCATCTGAGGCCTGCCAACAGGACTTCTGAAAAATAAATCCCTGAAAAAGGGGATCGGTACAAATTCGAATTCCCTTTAATTTGTCGTAGCGGACTATTTCCATTATTTTAAATTATGCGCAGATTTTTGACCCTTTTCGCCCTGACACTCGCATTGACGCCCTGCACAAATGCGCAGCCTGCCCTCCGTGACAGCCTGCTGAAACGGCTGGTCGCCGCCAAAGAAGACTCGGCAACTGTCCGGCTGTATCTCAGGATCGGCGATATGACCGAAAATACAGATGCACCAAAGGCAAGGGAATACTACAGCAAGGCCATTGCCCTCAGCAGTAAGCTTCGTGACACGATCAAGATCATTCAGGCCCTGAACTTTTATGGCGGCAGCTTCATGGTCAGCGGACAGGCTGACTCCCTTCTCTACTACACGCAACAGGCCCTGCCCCTGGCCCGGCAGATAAAGAACCTTCCTCTCATCGGCCAGTGTCTTTTCAACATGGGGCTGGCCTATCGCGACCTCTCCGACTTTGACAATGCCATCAAATATTGCCTGGAAGGCAAGCCCCTGCTGGAAGCCAATAGCAGCATAGGCACCCTCATCGAAATAAATGACGCCCTGCAAGGCTTATATACCGCCAAGACCGCATATGACAAAGGCATTTTTTATGGTGAGATAGCGGTAAGACTTTCCAGGGAGGCGAATAACAAACCCAAGCTGGCCCAGACCCTCATCAACCTGTCCATGCCCTACACAGAGACTAACCGGCTGGAAAAGGCATTGTCTCTTTTACAGGAAGCCCGTCAGTTGGCCGATGAACTACGGGACGACCGCATCATCCTCTATGTCATCATGAACCTGGCCAATGTCTCGATCAAGAGGGAGGATTTTGCCACCACAAAAAAATACTCGGAAGAGGCCCTGCCCCTGGAAAGAAAGGTGGGTGCCGAAGAGGCCAAGGGCACTACCCTCAGAGCCCTGGCACTCTGTTATATCCAGGAAAAAAACTACGCAAAGGCAAAAGAATCCATCGACCAATCCCTGGTCATCAACAAAAGGCTCAACAACATCCGGGAAGAGGCAGCCGGCCTGCGCGTTCTCTCCTCGATCCACTTCGCCACCGGGGATGTACGCAATGGGTACAGGATCTCCATCCGCGGCGACAGCATCCTGGAGAAGATGGTAACGGATCAGCTCACGGGAAAGGCTACCGAACTCGAGAAAAAATACGAGACGGAAAAAAAAGAAACCAGGATCCGGGAACTGGAGATCGAGAAAAAGATCCACCAGCTGACCATCCGCCAGAAGAGCACCCTTAACTATGTCCTGATCGGCAGCGCCGCCTTCCTTGCGATCCTCTCGGTCCTCCTTGTCCGCAACTACCGGCAGAAACAAAGACTACACCAGCGGCGGATCATCGAGCTCGAGACGGAGAAGCGATTGACGGCTACAGAGGCAGTGTTGAAAGGCGAAGAACAGGAAAGGACCCGCCTGGCCCAGGAGCTGCATGACGGCCTGGGCGGCATGCTCTCGGGTATAAAATATTCATTTAAGACTATGCAAGGTAATTTAATCATGACGCCTGACAATGTACAGGCCTTCGAACGCAGCATGGATATGCTCGACAGTTCGATAAAAGAAATGCGGCGCGTGGCGCATAATATGATGCCGGAAGCCCTCGTCAAATTCGGGCTGGATGCGGCCATCCGTGACTTCTGCAACGATATCACCAGGTCCGGAGCCCTGCAGGTCAGCTATGTATCCCTGGGGCTGGAAAATATGATCATCGAACAGACCATGGCCATCACCATCTACCGCATCGTACAGGAACTCCTGAACAATACCATGAAACATGCAGGCGCCCGGACCGCCATCGTACAGGTGGCAAAGTCGGGCAGCCAGCTGGCGGTCACGGTAGAAGACAACGGAAAAGGATTTGATACCCGGCTCCTGCAGCAGGCGGAGGGTATCGGCTGGACCAATATCCGCAACCGCGTGGAATTCCTGAACGGACAACTGAATGTCCAGTCGGAAGATGGAAAAGGGACCTCGGTCCATATTGAATTGCCTGTATAATTACAAAATATGACGATCAGTGTTTTTATTGTAGACGACCATTATATGGTCATCGAGGGCATCCGGTCCCTCCTGCAGCACGAGAAGGATGTAGAATGGATGGGGCATGCCGCCAATGCAGCCTCCTGCATGGCCTTTCTCCAGCGCCAGCAGCCGGATGTGATCCTGATGGATATCAGCCTGCCGGACAAGAACGGCATCGATCTCTGCAAAGAGGTGAAAGAATCGTATCCGGGCATCTTCATCATCGGCCTGAGCACTTTCAACCAGCAGAGCTTCAGAAAATGATGGACAACGGGGCCTCGGGCTATCTCTTAAAGAATGCTACGCAAGAGGAGATCATGGAAGGCCTCCACGCCGTTATCAAGGGCCGGATCTATCTCAGCGGTGAGGCTGCCGACGCGCTGCGCAGGAATAGTAACGACAGTATCCCCGTGGTCACCAGCCGGGAAAAAGAAGTCCTGGAACTGATCGCCGAAGGATGGACCAATAATGAGATCGCGACGAAACTCTTCGTCAGCGCGAATACAGTGGATACCCACCGCAAGAGCCTGTTGAATAAATTCTCTGCAAAAAATACCGCATCGCTGGTAAAGATGGCGGCGCAAATGGGTCTTATTTAGCCGCACCATAATATTCAACGCACTTAAAATCAAGCCCTTATTAAATTATCTTTTCAGGCACTTGCACTTGCCTGATATTTAATATATATTTAAGGTTAATACCCAATGTACCTTAGTGGACCAAGTCAAAAACCCGGCGCTGCCTCCTTCTACCCCGCATTCTCCTGCCAGGTTCTGGCATATGAATACATTTATAGTATTGGCCCTGGGTTGCAATCTCATCAATCTTCTTTATTATATCGCCGATGGCATGACCGTCAGCGCCACGATCGAGGCTTCGGGCATGGTCATGCTGATCTTCTTCATGCTCTGTAACCTGAAGGGATACTTCGAGTTACCAAAATTACTCAGTATCATTTTTGTCAACTGTCATTCCCTTGCCCTCTGTTATGTTCAAGGGACCACCCAGGGTGCATATCTCTACCTCTTCCCCTTCGTAATGGCCATGATCTTTTTTTTAAGGGTCCGCAAGAACGACCGGGCCGCAACACTGTTTATCATCGGCACTACCATCAACCTCCTGGTGATCGTCCTCGCCTTCCCCTACCAGGGTCATATCGAAAAAGTACCCCAGGCTGTGGCCTATGATCACCTCGTACTGAATATCATCGTCAACTTCATGCTCGTGGTCGTCTTCTTTTATTTCGTCCTGCGATTGCTCGACTCAAAGGAAAAAAAGAACAAGAGCGAGAAAAAATTCATCAATACCATCCTGAATACTTCCCTGGACGCCGTCTTTGTCGTCGATCCGGGCGCCATGCTGATCCGTCAGTACAATGATAAGGCCGCCGAACTCTTCGTCCTGGATCCCTACGACCGCAATCATCCCCCATACAACGTTACGGATGTCCTGGGGCACAAATTGCTGACCCGTATCTCCGAGATCAGCGAGAATTTCTATAAGACCCTCACCTGGCAAGGCGACAGTACCTTTGTACGAAAGAATAAAAATCCTTTCCATGGCTTTGTCAGTATCGTGTCCTTTGAATATTCCGAAGAAAGATTTATCAAGATCAGCATCCTCGATATCACCTCGCTGAAGCTGGCCGAGTTCGAGACCCTGCAGGCCAAGGACAAGGCGGAGAAGGCCGCAGCCGCCAAGGCCCGGTTCATGAGCAACATGAGCCACGAACTGCGGACGCCCCTGAACGCCATCATCGGGACCACACACCTGATGATCCAGGATCACGAACTGCTGCAGCTGACCGAGCATTTCAGCATCCTGAAGAACTCGTCGGAACATATGCTGCAGCTGGTGAACGAAGTCCTGGATTTCAGCAAGCTGGATGAAGGCAAGCTGGAATTTATCAACGAACCCTTCGAACTGGCCCAACCCCTGCAGCAGGCGGCCGACTCCTTCGCCAATGATATCAAACAAAAGAATATCCAGTTGATCATCGATATCGATGATCTGCCCGGCGGGAAAAAAGTGGTGGGCGACGAGATGAGGTTGAAGCAGGTGTTTCTCAACCTCCTCTCCAATGCCGTCAAATTCACTGATTCGGGTGCGGTCTCCCTGCTGGCCAAGATCGGCAATACCAGCCAGACGGCTGCAGAGATCTACTTCGAAGTAAGGGATACCGGTATTGGCATTGCAGCCGAAAAACTACATCTAATCTTCGAAAGCTTTACCCAGGCCGATGCAGAGACCACCCGCAAATATGGCGGTTCGGGTCTTGGCCTCAGCATCTGTAAAGAGCTGGTACGAAAAATGGGCGGGAACCTGCAGGTGACCAGCGAAATAGATAAGGGCAGCAGATTTTTCTTCACACTCAGCCTCCCCTTCCAGCAGCCGGTAATGATCATGCCCAAGGAGAAACTTCAGGGGCTCAAACAGCTCACCGGTGTAAAGATCCTGCTGGCCGAGGACAATGCCGTTAACCGGAAGATCGCCGTACGATTCCTGACCAGCTGGGGCGCCGATACCGATACCGCTGAGAACGGACTGGTCGCCTGGGACCTGATCCAGATCCAGACCTATGATCTCCTGCTGATCGATCTGGAGATGCCTGAAATGGATGGCAAACAATTGCTGGACCAGGTGCGGCAGATCGACAAGGACATTCCCGCCATCGCCTTTACCGCCGCCGTTTACGAGAACATGTATACCGACCTGGAGAAACATGGATTCAACGGGTACCTGCACAAGCCCTTCCGTCCCGATGAAATGCATCGAACGATCCTGCGCCATCTGGCCGGGAAATAGCCCCGACCTGCCCAAGCGCACAGCAAACGCCGTCAACGACATTTTTTTCGCTAGATTCTTTTGCTCACCCCATTTACGAATATTTTTTCTCCACTCAAAAGAACAATCGCCTCAGGATCAACGGATTTTCTTCTGGCACTGTCTTGGATTCATTACTGGTACAGCAATTCAATTATCATTTCACAAAAACAAAATGTATGTACCAATATAACCAGCAATGCCGGCCGCCACACTATCGCAGCAATTATGAGTTCTCTCCCGAATCGGAATCCGACATGGAATATGAAGATGGAAACATGGAATTCAATTATGAAATGGAGAACGATTACGAAATGGCGCCGGGCTTCGAGATCAATGACGAGAATGAGTCCGACATGGAATATGGATCTGAGCGTGAGGATGAGGCAGTCGGCAATTCAGATGAATACAGGGACGAAATGGAAGTCAGGCTGGAATATGTCACTAACGAAGAGGAATTCAGCAATTGGGTGAATGAGATCGTTACACATGATCATCGCAGCCCAAGACCCGCCATGGGTCACCCATTGACGCAAAGAGCCGTCCGGCAATTTTCCCGCATCGCCGCCGGCGCCCTGCCCTATTTAGGTCGAAGGGCCGGAGGCTGGAAAGGAGTCACCGTTACTGTACCCACCCGGTTCGGTCGCAGCAGCTGGCAACGCCCGGGTCCATGGCGTCCCTATGGGCAGTATCGCCGGCCCCATCATTGGAGACCACCGTATACGTATTCCGGCCCGTTCCAACAACCACCCTATCCCAATCCCTTACAACAACCAGCCTACTCCGGCTTTGATCCCTCCGCCCCACAATCGCCTGCCGACACCCCCACCCCCTCCTTACCGGCCCAACAATCTAACGATCAGGACGGCAGCTTTAAAAATTTCGTGCTGGATACTTTAAAAGGGCTCTCCCGGCAAATCGCCCTGGGCAATGACTCCATGGCCGCACTGAAAAATTCTATCGTCAGTTCGGCCGCCGGGAACTTCCCTGCCATCGTACAGCCCAAACAGGATAGTACAACCTCCGCCCCGCCTGAATCACCCACACCTCCAACCAGCGGGGAATTCTCCGACCACGAATCCGGCATCAGCGAAGAGATGGAAATGGACCTGGCCGCCGATCTGCTGAATGTAAGAACTGATAAAGAGCTGGATCATTTCCTGGGCAACCTCCTGAAATCGACCGTGGGCGCCGTCACCGGCATCCTGAATTCACCCCAGGGAAAAATATTGAAAGGTATTATCGGGACAGTGGCTAAAAAAGCCCTGCCCATCGCCGGCGCAGCTGCAGGCACATATTTCGGCGGCCCCCTGGGTGCCTCGCTGGGACAGAAGCTGGGACAGGCGGCCAGTGGTCTTTTTGAAATGGAACTGGAAGGACTGAGCAATGAAGACCGCGAATTCGAAGTAGCAAGGGCCATCGTCCGCTTTGGCACCCAGGCAGCCAGGCAGGTCTCCGATAACCATACCGGCAACCCGGCAGAAGACGTACGGCAGGGCGTACTCGCAGCGGCAGCCGGCTATGCACCGGGCCTCCTGGCAAAAACGACAAAGGATCTCAATTGAAAACCTTCAACCCCCGCTTACAGTGCAGCGCACCTCTACATACCCGCAGGACTATCTGCTGAACGAAGCATACTCGTTGCTGGCCAGGCTACGTCAGGTGAGACCCTTTTCAATGACGATGCCCATGGTAAAGGCGGCCTCTATATCGGATAAGGCGTCGGCAGTCATCACGGAACTGCTGGAAAAGAGCAAGGCCGGCCTGCGGAAGAACATACAAGCCTATATCCGTACCCTCCGGTCGCCAGGTTATGGCCCCGCGGATAATGAGGAATTACAATCCGGCTTCACCATTCTCCGGCTGCGGTTCAACAGTATCCTCGATGAGTTGGACATCTTCGCCGATGTACTCTCCCAGCGATCGGAATACGATGTGGGCATCTGGACCTCGGCCCTGGATGTGCTGGCGGAAGACGGATTGAGAACATTACATACAATGGCCGATAAGCCGCAACTGATCGTCTACCTGGACCGTGGTCACGGAGCGGCCATCAGGCGGGCCAGAACGCGCTTACCCGGCGGCGATATGAACCCGGTGGGTATTATACAGATTCCCAGGGAACGTATGATCGGCAGTGGGATCGCCAGCTCGCTGATCCATGAGGTGGGCCACCAGGCAGCCTCCCTCTTAGGACTGGTCGCCTCACTGAAAACCCGGCTGGCAGAAAGAAAGGCGCATAAAAAAAATTCAATAGCCTGGAAATATTTTGAAAGATGGATATCGGAGATTCTCGCGGACGTCTGGGCAATGGGTCACCTGGGAGTAAGCGCTACGCTGGGGCTCATGGGCGTCGTAACCTTGCCAAGGTATTTCCAGTTCAGACTGGACCTTAGTGATCCCCACCCGGCTCCCTATGTAAGGGTGATGATCAGCTGCGCATTCGGCAGAACATTATTCCCCCATGCCCAATGGGATAAATGCCAGGGGCTCTGGCAGACCTTCTACCCAAGAAAAGGATTGCCCCCGGATGTTCTGGCCATCCTGGATGCCATCGATCAGGAACTTCCTGCCTTCGTGGACCTGGTCATCCATCACGCCCTGAGGCCACTGAAAGGAACGAGGTTGTCACAGATCTTTCCCCTGGAAGGCAGACAGCCGGCCGACCTGCAACAATATTACCGGTTATGGAGATCGAAAAAAATAAACCTGTATACCCTGCCCCCCACACTGGTATTCGCCATCCTGGGACAGGCAAAATTCGACCTGATCATCGACGCAGAAGAGGAAAATAAAATACTGACCAGCCTGCTGAGATATTGGGCCTTTTCCAGGAATTGAGATTTTTCACCAATAAATTGAAATTGTATGAACGACAAACCCAAAAAAAAGACCCCGGCCTCCGGGCCCCTCGAACAAGGCGAGAAGATCCCGCAGGAAATTGCCGACAGCTATAAGGACAATTGCGGGGAATTGCTGGATATTATAAAAAAACATGGCGCTTTACCGGTCACGGTACAGGCCTCCCTCCCGACAGCAGACCATGATAGGCTGGAATTCAGAGAGATCAGGGACATCAGCCGGTTCATCAGGGATTCCAGGATCCACTTTCACAAATACAAGACATTGATGGATGATATCCTGAATTCCGGGCCGGCGCCCGCCCCCACATCCTTGCTGACAGCCGACGAAAATAACCTTTTCAGAAATGGAGCCCTTTTCTCCACTTCCAGGTCCTACCATATACTGAAGTACGCCACTGAAAAATTTGTGTATACTTTTTTAGGTCTGGACAGCGGCAACAATGCGCCGTCGGAAGTGCTGCCTTATATCAGGCTGATTGAATCCAAGATCGCAGACGCCGCCTCCCAGTCCGAAATAAAATTCCGGCCGCTGTTTGCCGAGCTGATCTGGAATTACTGGCACGAAGAAGGTATGCTGACGCATACCGTCAATGCCATCGCCCGGCGCTTCCAGAACAAGACCTCCCGCCGGGGAGGAGCCGATCCCCTGGCCAATCTCGACATGGATCCCCTGCGCCCGCTGAATAATCTCGTATGGGGTTATATCCAGGACTCCATCAACCGGTTGACCCCCGAAAGAAGGACCTTTGAATACGATCACGAATACGGCATTACCTTGTTTGCCGCAGGCGGCATGAAACCCAACAGCGCCGACAGCCGTAGTTATTTTATCCAGGCCTTTCATAACCTGCTGTACAAATGCGCCATCTTTTACCAGGAGGCGGATAATCTCTTTAAGGTCCCGGATGCCTTCCCGGTATTGAATGCCCTGAGAGAAGTACACCTGTTGCTTGCCGAAGGGGCAGGCAACCAATTCGGAGACCTTCCCGCCACGGCAAGATCAGAGATGCTGATGGAACAGTATATCCTGTCGAGACCCGAGGTCCGTGAATTCCTGGGAGGCCGGGTCATGGTCCCCTATGACGAGCCATGGATGGACAGGGTCGATACCATGAAATCACTGCAGGGCTGGCCCGGCGCCAGCATCAGTTATTTTCACGACCTGGCCGTTTTCGGCGAAGAGATCGTCCTGTCCATCCGCTGGATCTCCTGGTCGACGGTCAATAACAGGGATATCGCCAGGGAATGGGCGCAGCTGTTCCGGAATGCAGTGCAGCGATACCTCTTCTGCTACCAGGCCGTCACCGGGGTGGACCTCTCCGCACTCGAGATCGCAGGCAACGGCAATGAAAAATCAATCATGCCGGCCCTCCTCCTCGGCCGCCAGGCCCAACGAAATATGATGACAAAAAGATGTAGACAATAACATTAAAAACTAACATTTATGTGTAACTGCAACAACGAATACGAACTGATACCCGAACTGGAAGATATCCTGGGCGAGTCCGCGCCCCGCCGCAGTCCATCCTCCGCATCCGA
>Ga0247778_1001322_pt1 | contig 11208 bp, 13 predicted proteins | sample UWRJL049202B5_FD_179939 | JGI IMG/M metagenome (GOLD analysis project Ga0247778, IMG submission 179939) | Plant litter microbial communities from Arlington Agricultural Research Station in Wisconsin, United States - UWRJ-L049-202B-5 | ecosystem: Environmental > Terrestrial > Plant litter >... | reverse complement strand
CGTAGATGATCCGGTGCTCCAGGACTAGCTTACAAGCCATTCAGTTTCTTTTTTAGAATTTCATATTGCTCATGATGCTTATCTGGATTTTTATTTCTCAAATTTTGAAGATTCTGCAATTTCCAGTTAATCGCCGGGAAACGCTGAAAATTATAGATGCCCCAATCTGGTGCAATGTTTTTGACGCTTAATAAAAATTCCTTATCGCTATCAGTCAAATTTTCGTGAATAGTTGCTACGAGTTTTTCCCGAATGCTTTCGTATTCCTCGTAACTAAATGTTTCATCTGTCATGCCTGAAAACTGATTAGCAATCGCCGAGCGCTGATCCTGAAAACTCGGGACAATCAATTCGTTGATCGGCCGGTCACTACAAAGCAGGAATAGCAAAAAACCCTCTTTTATCTCCTGTGTAAAACCTTCCTTTTCCAACAAATATTTTACATCGAACAAATCGCGCGGATGCTGGCGATCAAGTGCTGCGATTATTTTTCCGCCAAATAGTTGCCCTACCGGAACAACAGGAATTGTACAAAAAGCTTCAAACGTAGTTTGCGCCTTTTCGCATAATGATACTTCTTTGGGTTCTGTTATACAGCCACGATTAACCAGGTTGACTTCAACTTTTACATCAACCTTGTTGGCCGAAATAAGCAACTTTCCGGCATTCAGGCGTGGTGTAATTCGAGCGCCTGGAATGACTTTCGAAATATTTGCCTTTATTCTTTCCAGTGATTCCCCAATATGTTTTAGGGAGGATTCACGATCCTCAATCGGGAGATAGGTAAGGTCAATATCTACAGACAAACGCGGCATATCGCGCACAAAAAGATTGATTGCCGTACCACCGTGCAGGGCGAAACATTTTTCTTTAGCAACTTCCGGCAATACGCTCAATAATAACGATACTTGTTGCCTATATATCTTTTCCATGTTCTCCTAATTCTTTTGGAACTGTTATTCCGTATTTATCTATAAACACACCGTTTTTAACAACGCTGCGCTTACCTTTCCCTAAATCTATAATTTTAAAATCAAGATGTTTGAACCAATTATGATCGGCTTTCTCCGCCATATAAAGGAACAATCGCTTTACTTTCACCGACTGGCAGTTTTCAAGCAATGATTGAACGTGCTTTGGGACGAGATTATTCAACCCCTCCATAAGTTCAAAACATTCCATGAGTTCTTGTTCTTGAGGAGCAAGATGCAGACATTCCATGATAGCACGAGCGGCTCCTGAAATCTTAATTGAGAAATTGCTTAATTCAACTTTCGTCAGCCCTAAGTCCGGCGGCAGAAAAGATGTTTCATGATAATCGGCTTTCACACCCCAATCATGATTTTTAAACCATGTCGGAAGTTTTTCGCCTCTGCTGCCGAATAGAACAACCCGGCCAGCCGATAATTCCAAGTAATGGGCTTTCCCCAAAAGAGAAAGGGCTGTCCGACCTCCTGGATGTATTGTGAAACCGTTTTGCTCCTGTAGGGCGTATATAGCCCCTTCATAACCAACCTTATCATTGCTGCGGATGTAGGCGCCCGTACCGACTGATCTTAACCAGTTGCTTTTCTTGTATCGTTGCTGTAAATCATGGCTATATCCCTGCCCTATCATCCAGGACGATAGAAGCACTATTCCCTGGGGCTGGGAATTTAGAAGATGGTTTATTTTACTTCCTATAGCCGTACTCATAGTATGAATGTAATACTATTTTTAAACTTTTTCAAGAGATGGTTTAATTTTGTTCCTGTATTATTACTTTTAGTACTATTATAGAATTAAATTTAAACTAAATTATCCTTCTGTTGAAATCCGGCGATTTCTATTTTGTGGATAGGATAGAGCTCAATACCTTACAACCAGTAGGGGTTGGGCTCATCTTTGTCTATATCCACAACGGCGATCGCCGAGCCGCAACAGAATAGATGAAATGGGTTTTAACCCCTACAGGTTTTTTATTAATAGAAATTATTTTTAAGAAGCCATATGATCATCAAAAAGACAGAAATCTCCGTCTATCTTGACAATGTTATCCCCGAGGAACTACTTCTATCGTCTACCTGCGAGTCTAATATTCGCCGAAGTTCTACTTTGTTATACAAATAACTGTAAATCTATAAGTTAGAATAATTATATTACTATTTGTTAATAATTCTTTCGTAAATCTATACTTTAAGGTATAAATTGAATCAAAAAGTATAACTTTGTGATAAAGTATTCATCAAATAGTAAGATTAAATGGTTGAACGTATTATTTATAAAGAATTGATGGCTCATTTATCCAAAAAGCAAATCACGGTAATAACCGGTATGCGCAGGGTGGGGAAAAGTACATCAGTAAAATACCTTCTGAAGCAAATCAAACATACCAACTTTATATACCTTGACTGCGAACGGGTAGAAATAAGGATATTGTTCAATAAACCTGACTACGAGCGTATAAAGGAGGAGCTTGAATTAAGAGGTGTTGATTTTTCTCAACCTTGCCTGATCGCTATCGACGAAATTCAACTGGTACATAGCCTGCCAAGTGTAATTAAATACTTGTACGATACCTACCATGTAAAATTTATAGTAACGGGATCAAGTTCTTACTACCTGAAAAACACTTTTTCGGAAAGCCTCGCAGGAAGGAAGCGGATATTTGAAATGTATCCTCTCAGTTTTAAAGAATTTTTGCAATTTAAGCAAGTATGGACGGACAGCTATGAAAAATATGCATGGGCTCTCTATAACAGTGCATGGCATAATAAAGCAAGGGATTGGTACGAAGAATATATTTCGTATGGTGGCTTTCCCGAAGTCGTTCTTGAACCTGAAAATGAAGATAAACAGGAATTGTTGCTGGATATCGTCAACTCTTATATAGAACTGGATGTAAAACTTTTATCCGACTTTACAGTCAGTGAAGAGCTTTTTAAACTGGTAAAATTATTGGCTGCCAGGTCAGGCAACAGGATCGATTATACCAAGATCGGCAGCGTGTCAGCAATTCCCCGGCAAAAAATTGCTGCTTATATGCAACTTTTGGAACAAACCTATCTCATCTACCAGGCCACTCCTTTCACTAAAAATATAGACAAGGAGATATCGCAGCAAAAGAAGTTGTACTTTGCTGACACCGGTATATTAAATGTACTTGCGGGAAGCCAGTTATCGTCCGGTCAAATATTTGAGAATGCGATTGCCGCGCAGCTAAAGCCGCTCGGATCCATTCAATACTATCAGCGGAAAACGGGCCAGGAAATAGATTTCATTTTCAAAGAAGACATGGCATTGGAAATAAAGGAAACGCCACTGGAACAAGATAGAAATTCTCTCCGGCAGCGGGCGACTGCTATAGAGATGAATAAACATCTTTTGATAGGCCATCACCCTCCTCCGAACGGATTTGATGATTTTATATGGGGCGGTTCTATTTTTTAGAAGTCAGGCACTGAGGCATTTAATTTTCGATGACCTTATAGAACTTCAAAACTATTCTTATTAGATTTGACAAATTTTTGAGTTATGATACTCGATATTCTTGCTTTCAATGGGGTGTGTATGTGACGGTTGAATATTGGGCCTGATCTCAATTGAAAAGTATACCACTTAGCGGGCTGCAAATATAGGGGTTTCGATCATTGGTTATGGGTGTTAGCTTGGTTCCAAAATATCGCTATCCAACCATCATGCATGGTAGCCTCCGTGTGGCGCCATAAATCAAAAAGGCCGTCTCAGTTATTTTTGAGACGGCCTCTTTTAGAAAAATTGGTGAAACCCTCATTGTGCGCGGGATGAGATTAGCTGCGCTGATCTCCGGAGGGGGCGGCTACAGATCAACAAAGGCCCTGCGCCTGCGGCGCTGAGGTTTTTGCATTTTTCCACTTGGGCGAACGGGTTCGCCACGTTCCAAAACGCAAAAACCCCGACTTTCGTCGGGGCCTTTGTTTGATCTGTGCGCGGGGATGAGATTCGAATTTCTTTCGGCACATTTCTGGTCGCCTTAGACATTGATAGTTATTTAATTACGTTTTGCGCATATTTATAGTGTGGCTCAATTGGTCACTGTTTCGGTCACTCTTTTTCTCTTCAAAGGTACAGCAACTACTCGAGCAAAGGCATTTTAAATAAATTTTGTCATTGTAATGACTTTTTTTGACTTAATTTTGTCAACACAATGACAAATTATGAAGGTTGTTTTAAGATTGCTGGAGGCAAAATTAGAAGAGAACATTGGAAAAAATAAGGTCTTATTGGTGATGGGAACCAGAAGAGTAGGCAAGACCTTCCTATTAAAGGTTATTGAAAAAAAACTTGATCGGCAGATAATTAAGTTGAACGGGGAAGACCTGGATGTACAGGAAACATTGCAAAATCTCAGGGAAGCAAATTACAGGCGGATCGTTGGTGATGCCAATTTGGTTTTTATCGATGAAGCGCAAGCAATACCCGAAATTGGGAAAGTGCTAAAGCTGATGATTGATAGTTTTTCAGAATTGACGATAATCGCTACTGGATCTTCTTCTTTCGATCTGCTTAACAAAGCAGGCGAGCCGCTGACTGGTAGAAAAATTTCCTTTCACTTGTATCCATTGGCCCAAGCGGAACTGAGCAAAATCGAAAGTCCGCTGGAAACGCAGCAATATCTGGAAGAAAGGCTCATTTTAGGGAGCTATCCGGAACTACTTCAATTAAACACGTTTAAAGAGAAATCAGAATATCTTCTGGATTTGATCCAATCTTATCTGTTAAAGGACATTCTATCCTTTGAAGGCATCCGCCAACCGGACAAAGTCATGCGCCTATTGAGATTAATTGCCTACCAGGTGGGATCAGAAGTATCTTATAATGAACTGGGAACTCAGTTAGGCATCAGTAAGAATACAGTAGAAAGTTATTTGGACTTACTTAGTAAAGTATTCATTATTTATCGGTTACCCGCCTATTCTACCAATCCCAGGAAGGAGATCTCAAAAGGCTCCAAATGGTATTTCTTCGATAATGGAATTAGAAATGCCGTCATAAATGATTTCAAATTGCTAACCCTTCGGAATGACATCGGCTCATTATGGGAGAACTATCTGATATCAGAACGAATCAAACGGAATGAGTATCGGCGGGAAAATGTCGAATATTATTTTTGGCGAGGTTATAACCAGCAGGAGGTTGATCTGATAGAGTTCCAAAATGGAACTCTATCGGCTTTTGAGTTTAAATACTCTTCAAATAAAAAATTTAAAATTCCATCCGCGTTCAAAGAAGCATATCCGGAAGCCTCATTTAAACAAATATCCAGAGACAGCTATTTGGATTGGATAGAGTAAGGTAGTTCTTCAACATAAGAAATAAAGGACGCAAGATGCAGCGAGGATTGAAAGCAAGAATATCCAGAGTGGGATCCTTATTGTCAAAAAGGAAAGGATGTCTTCTTGGATTTTCGGCCAGTTGATGCGGGAGGTAAGTTGGCAACAAAGGGCCGTTAGAAGGGCGGCAATAAGTTTGCTTGCTACGGGGTCTGTCCAAATATTTTTCAGGAAACTCATCCAGGTAGAATTTTGTTTTGAGAAAATTTACTAAACCTGGTTGGAGATAGCGAGCAAGTTCAAGGGACAACTTTACAGGACGGCGTGAAAGGCTTATCAGCCACTTTTTTTACCGCCTTTTTTAGGGCGGCTGCGGACTTCGGCACTATAGTCATGGATAAGGTTGACGATGATCTTTTCATCGGCGGGGGTGGCTTTTTCACTGCCCTTCAGAAACGCGGCGATGCGATAGGCGTCGTAAAAAGTGAATTGGGCGGGATTCGCCACTAGTTCTTTGAATCGTTTGGGCGAGGTGCCGATCGCGAAGGAAAAGGGCGTCTTGTCTACTACGGCGAGTATTACCCTAAACGTTTTGATCTCCCCACGGGCATAAAGTTCTCTTGCCTCAACGTCCCAATTTTTTGCCATGTTCGAATGTGGCTCGTAGTTATCTGAAATGTTAATAAATTAGACGAAAGATATAGTATAATATATGAAATGAGTATTTGGATAATTAAGATGAATAGGCATGCGGTCGAATGTGGCTGGATTTCGTCGTTGAACCCGCTGCAAATAAAAATGCCGGTACTGGGAAGTGCCGGCAAACGTCGGTTGAGCATCGGTACGACGGTCAGTCGCTATTTTCCTCCCTGTTGTCTGCGACGAGGTACATGCCGGCCAACGCTTTTTGCAACAACTCGTAAAAAGCCAACAACTGTTCGCGGTTTTGGAGGAGTTCACCGCAATAGCGGTCTCGCAGCCCACTTTTTAGCAGTTCCCAAAGAAAGGTGCGGGTCATGCCGATGGGGATGGCGTGGCAAAACGCAGACATTAATGCAGCTGGATCCGACAGGTCAGTTGTAGACAAATCAAAAACGGTATTTTTGGAATCGGCGAGTATGGATAAACGTGACATAAAGTAGAGATTGATAATGGAGTGTAAAGATAAGGAAAAGAGAAACCTGAATTGCTAAAAAAATTAGTAGGTCGGATATCACGTCCTGAAAAATCCTTACACAGTTTGAATATAGCGGAACAGGCATTGAAATAGACGGTGCTGGATACAAGGGATTATCCAATGGTGGAAGATAAAGGTCGGGTGTAAAGTTTTGATAGTGAATATTTAAAGGCAACTCTTGGATTGAAAGAAGATATACAAGTAGTAAATTTTTTGCCATTAGAGCAGGATTGAATATGTCTCTGAGATGAGATTGTTTTCAAATTAGAAAATATACGTGATGATTAGTGAGAGAAAATTCCAATGCAGACGTAAAACCTGGGTGTGCAAAAAGAAGTAGATCAATAAAAAATTCCTTGTAATAAATTGATTATCAATGCATTTGTTCGCAGGATGAGATTGCCTGCGGCGATCTCTGGAGGGGCGGCTACAGATCAAACAAAGGCCCTGCGCCTGCGGCGCTGAGGTTTTTGCATTTTTCCACTTGGGCGAACGAGTTCGCCACGTTCCAAAACGCAAAAACCCCGACTTTCGTCGGGGCCTTTGTTTGATCTGTGCGCGGGATGAGATTACTTCCGGCATTTCGCAAATGCCTCCAATGATCTCTGTCAGGGCTCTGTACCCAAAGCCTTCGTTCCGCTGCGCGGAACCGGGCATTTCCATTTGTAAGCTTTTGCGAACAAGTTCGCACCGCTGCCAAATGAAAATGCCCTCCGGACTTTGTCCGGAAGGCATTTGTGCGCGGGATGAGATTCTCAACTCCCTGAACTATAATTCCTTATAATCAGAATGTGTCAAATTTGTGGCGGAAAGAATGCGAACGCATTGATTATGTGTTATTTGCACGCTTTTGTCCGCTTCTTTTCACTTCGATATCAATACAAAAATAGTAACTCTTATTGGGACCTCGATAATTAAGAGTTGGTCCCTTTTTGCAAAGCCCTCACGCCCTGATTAAAATAGCTTTTAATGGCACCCATAATGCTGTCGGTTTATCGGGCGAACTTACTAGCCCCTGGATGGTAATATCCGTCTGCCCGCTTTCACCAAAGATGGTAAACAGTGTCTTCAAGTCGGTCATCGCATCATTGCTTCTTAACACGACGCATTGCCCGCAGGTGCATCCTTGCCGGGCAACAGATAACCAACGGTGTTGCTGTGGTAATTGCCGACATGGATCTCGACATTGGCCCTCAAACAAATTAAGGGATTTACCCAGGTTAAAAACCCGTGAAAACACTATTGTCGTTGACTTAAGCAAAAAAGGGTGTTTTAACCCATGTCGTTAAGTTAAAAACACCTGAGTTCATAAGTTATTGTAATTCAGTCGATAGATATTATTGATTTTCTCCTTCCGACTTAGGCAGAACTATTTTAAAGGTTAGTGACAGCATGGAGGCCCTCCATAAGAATTGCAACTATAAAACAAATAGCCCTTTCGGGTAGGAATAAAATCAAAAGCTATTAGCCAAGGGCCATCTGATCCTTCGGATACCTTTGTTACAACGACCTCTTTTAGAGTTATTGCATCATTGTCTGTTGGGTTGGCTATTTTTAGCACCGCCGATGGAAAAGATGATCGGATCTCGGTTCGATCTATAAATTCAATTGAAGTACTATCTGCAATTTTGGTTAGGAGAGTGCTATCAAAAAGATCATTAAAACATTGCCCAAGGAAGTGAGATATTACATAAACTGAGTCACAGGCTTGAATGCTACTCATCGATACACTCTTTAGCCCTTGCAAATTTCTGCTCTTTACGAATACAACAAACGATGACCAAGCTGGGAGAACAATAGAATCGATTTCTTTCGGTCTGGCAGAGTGCGTTTGTGTAATTGATTTTATTGGATGGGCTGTATCACCCTGCTCCTTGCCCTTTCGAATGGACGTGTGACAGGCTTCTGCAATGAAGAGCCATAATAATAATACAATAGGTTGTAGCTTCATGGTTTTAAGGCGTTAAAGGCCCATCTCAAGTAATTACAATGCTTACCTGATAGATAGGTTGCAAAATAGGAAAATGATTGCGCATCGCGCAAATAGCGTGTAAAAAAGCACCTTCCGCTACAAGTCCTTGTAAGTCATGTGGTAATAGCGGGGTGGCTTTTTCCTTCTGGGGCTCTTTCTACCAGGTCGGTCTAGCTCAGTATTAGATTCGACTTGTTTATCGAAGAAGGAGAGTGCCTGCTTGATCTTCTTTTTAATAAACATGCTTATTAGCATTCCTTTCGTTGCCCAATAAGCGTAGGTTCGATTTATTTTCTGCCCATGTTTCACTTCCCTATTCTTCTTAGCCTCCTGATATTCTTTGATGACCTTATCCTCGATAGGGAATGCTAAGGCTGCACAAAGACTCATCATCATTACCTTCGCATAAATATCTTGTTTGACAGCGGTAGCGGTCTTTCCACTAAAGGCTTCTACCTGCACCCGGGCCTTATACATCTTATACCCTTCCTCAATGCCCCATCGAAGTTGGTACAACTCCCCCAGTTCTTCCAGTTTATATTTGGCGTTGTCCAGCAGGGAAGTACACAATACCTGCACCTCGCCCCTTTCGTCCTTTATCTTTACCAGCCTGCATTTCACCGTCTTTTTTATCCCTGGGAACTGTTGCCGATAGCGCTCATAATCTCCATCCGGAACTTCCATTGTTACGAATATATCTTGCTTCCGGCTTCTCAGGAATTTCTTTACAGGAAGCCAGTTGGGTTTCATTCGCACTACAAAATGAATGCCCAAGGATGCCAGAATAGAAAATAGATACCGGCTTGGGTAGCCCCGATCCAACAACAGGATATCGCCTTTATTTACTTTTTTGAGATTGATCTGCGACTGAGCCGTCCCGCTTGTGTTCAGGGAATACTATTTTTCTATTTTTCGGCGGATCCGGCCTTTGATTTCATTCCCGCTAGGGTCTGATCCACAATAAATTATCCCGGTAGTAAGAATGCCATGCCCTACCATACCACAACCTGGGGCGTCAATTTCAGATCTTCCAATTTACTTCCTCGGAGTAGTAGGTCATTAATGGCACGGAACTCGGCGCTTCGGCTGGCGATCTTCAATACTTTTTCATTGCCCGGCCGGGTGGCAAAGAAGCGGTCGACTTCCTGAAGTACGGCACAATACGCTGGCGTTTTGCTCCATTTTTTCGACACCGTTTTGGCGTCAGACCTATACTGTATCTGATAGTCGTCGGCCCACGCCATGTTTGGCAACAGTCGTCTGCAGCCCGCAACCGGTAAGAACAGGTGGATCGTGGATGCCTCTGGTTCTTGTATTCCGTTCTTATGAAATTCTTCCAAAACCTCAGCGTTTGTCTCCCTGCCACTCATTTGTGTCAGGATCGCGATCGCTTTCCGGATGTTTTCAATAGAGACCTGCAAAGTAGATATATCTGGCTGCACGCAGTACATTTTCGCAAATATATGGCTGTCATGGGTGTCGGCCAAAGGATATGCTTAAAGATCGGTCGCACTGCAGGATCGGCGAAAATTGAAAGCAGCATTGTCCGTCCTCCCTTTTTGGGCAGGTAAATGGCTCGCAAGGTCGCCTGCCGCAAAAGTTTGCTCTGGTCATCAAGGAAAGCTGGCTAACGAAGAATATCTTACTTTTAACAAGGAAGTTGCGCTCATGAATATATTCCAATGGACAAAAGGGGTTTTCCGGTTCGGACGGAAGAAAAATGACCCGCCAATTTTGGCGCTTAAGGATCCGGTAACGGCGGCCCAGACGCTGCAAGAACGGTATGGTGAAGATTTTACTACCTTTCTCTACCGGCGGGATCTGTATGACGTCCTTAACCGAGAAGCCTTGCCGCTCTTGCAGCCAACACTGCCTTGGCATGTTATAGCCCCAAATCGAGACCTTTCACCATGGAGCGCATCAAATACCATCCTCATTGTGCGCTGAGTGGAGGTGGGATTTGAACATCAATTGCCCAAGTCACGTTTATTTTAAAAAAGGTGACTAAATACTGCTCATATTGTCACCTTTTTATGTAAATTAGTGACGATGAAAATTGTCCAAAACAGCATAGAGCGTTTATTATCAAGGAAAAAGAGCGGTAATTTGATATTCCTGTCCGATTTTAGAGGGATTGGGACGGAGGCTGCCATCAAAAAGGCGCTTTCTCGATTGGTACAAAAGGGCGTGCTAAAAAGGGCGGCACATGGAATCTATTATCTACCTAAGATAGATCCGGTTTTGGGGGAGTTGCATCCCGGCGGAGAAGAAGTCGCAATGATGTTGGCGAAAAAAGAAAAGATAAGAATCCGGCCAGCTGGTGCTTTTGCACTGAATAAGCTGGGATTGAGTACGCAGGTGCCTACGCGGCTGGTATATATCACAGATGGCCCACCCCGGCAATTAAAGATGGGCAAGCTGGAAATTAAGTTCAAGGCGACCTCACACAAAAAGCTGGCTACTACTGGTAAGATCAGCGCCCTGGTCATCCAGGCTTTGGAAGAGTTAGATCTTAACAATATTGATGAATCCAGAACCGCAAGGATCAAGCAGCTATTGTTGACAGAGGATCCTAAGAAGCTTAAACATGACCTTATGCTGGCGCCGGCGCGGATTCATGACTACATTGTTAAACTGTTAAATGAAAATTAGGTATGACTGGCTGGCTTAATCTTTCAAATCAGCAAAGACGGTCAACCCTGGAAGAGGCAGCGCGTACAAGTGCGATAAACGCCAAAGCAATCGAGAAAGATTGGTGGGTGACGCTG
>Ga0247778_1001321_pt1 | contig 11209 bp, 6 predicted proteins | sample UWRJL049202B5_FD_179939 | JGI IMG/M metagenome (GOLD analysis project Ga0247778, IMG submission 179939) | Plant litter microbial communities from Arlington Agricultural Research Station in Wisconsin, United States - UWRJ-L049-202B-5 | ecosystem: Environmental > Terrestrial > Plant litter >... | reverse complement strand
TAACGCCGGGAACGGTCTCTACTTCGATATCCTGTATGGTGCTTTTTTGTTGCCGGGCAAAATTCCCTATCTGTTCCTGGGCAAATTTTATATCATCGATCACCTGCGTGGGAACGCCGGCGATGATCTCTGCGATCTGCCGATCGTTCAGCCTGAAGGCGGCTGGCGACCATTTGTCGAATTTCTCTGAATAGCTCCTAACGGCTGCGTCCCCATTTTCACTGATGTCCGCGATGATGGCGGCGACGGTGTCTTTTACTTTCTGGTCTGCGACCCTGATCTCATCGTTGCTTTTTCCTTTTTTTAATATGGTAGCCAATGTAGCGTGATTGTAGGATTAAAAAATTATTGTAATGATCTGACCTTTGTGTCAGCCGCATCCCTTACTGCGCGTCCCGCAGCCTCCAGGTTGGCCAGCATCATCTCGGAGTACTTACGGGATAAGATCACTCCTTCCGCGCCCGCCAATACAGCCGCCCGGGTAGCGGCATAGGTGTCGTCGGCGGAGGCGAAGCGGCTGTTCTTATCTATCGGTATGTTCATATCGATACCTGTATATATTTTGCATTTACCTTTTACGCCTGCCAGCGCCCGTTGTGTTTCCCTGTATACATAATCCGGAGAGAGGCCGGCCTTGGGCAGGGCTTCAAGCCTTGGTTCGGCGCCGTAATTCAACAGGTGGTTATTGAAACGCATGAGCTCTTCGAGTGGGACGTCCCTGAAGAGCGTAGAGCCGATACTCCTGATAAATCCTGCGTAGCGTTCTCCGCCTGCGTTGTTATAGGCTACTACCTTCAGAAAATCCGCCTTCTTTGCCAGGTCTTCATAATCACGGGTAGCCCTGAAAAATGGATTGAAGGAGTTCTCGTGTTCGATGTGAAAACCCACCTGTAAATTTTTATTGAGGGATTTGACGGTCGCGTAAATTTCTTCCAGGATCTGGTGTTTGCCGCGGTCGAAAAGTTGATGGTAGGCCGTGATCTCGGGGTAGGCGAGGAGCAGACGGGTAAATTCGACATAATAGCCGTCACTGGGCCGTTTATCTTTCAGGGCTGCCGTTACCAGTTGATCGAGTTTACGGTAACCTTCTTTGGTGCGTTCAAAGTCGATGCCGGCCTTAGTGGCTTCCCGTTTGTGGTCGTCGCAGAAGCAGGTGATCCTCGAAGGATCGAACCCTACGTCGAAATTGGCCCCGATGGTATTCGTCAGGGGGCCATTGCGTTCATTGAAGAACAGGATGCCGTCGATATCGTAAGAGGAGCAAAGGTCCGTTACCAGGCTGGTCCAGAAGACCCGCACGTCCGGTTTGTAAAAGCACATTGCCTTTCCCTTTTTGCCCCAGAGATCCACCTCAGCATATTCGTTGAGGTAGGATGCGATGTCATCCGGATAGTCGAAGCTGTCGAGTACGGAACAAAATACCTTTATGCCGCGTTTTTTGGCGGCGGTCAGTACTTCCGGCAGCAGATCCAACTTGCCAAAATCGGGGGCTCGCAGCTTTTCACCTTTTATCGCGGTCTTTTGATAGAACTGTGCGTGGGGGGTGGCATAATTTCCGCCATGGAAGAAACTTTCGTCGGATTCACGAATGCCATGATCGGGAAAGGTATGTCCCGGCATCTGGCGGCCCGCAATTCCCCGGTCATAGGAGAAGGTGCTGAAGAAAATGGTGTTGACGGCACCTTTTTCCTGCAGGAGATCCAGCAGTTTATCCACGCCTTCGTCTGTGAAGGAGACCTGGTGAAGCTGAATACCTACCATAATGGGATTTACCATTTTATCAGATTTAAGAGATTTAAAATATCGAATGATCTATGCATGGTGCAGTTTGGAACCGTCCCTGATAGCCCGGCCCGCTGCATCCAGGTTGGCCATCATCATTTCCGAATATTTCCGGGAGAGGATGACGCCGTCCGATCCTGCCTTGAATGCGGCCAGCGTGGCGGCATAGGTGTCGTCGGGCGAGGCTTTGCGGCTACTCTTCCCAGTTGGGATGCCAATGTCGATTCCCGGCATGATCTTACATTTTCCTTTGACCCCTGCAATAGCCCGCTGTGTTTCGCGATAGACATAATCGGGGGAAAAGCCGGTGGTAGCTAGATCGGCGAAGGATGCTTCGTCGCCGTAATTCAGCAGGTGGTTGTTGAAGCGCATGAGTTCTTCGGCCGGAACGTCGCGGAACAGGGTCGATTGAACATTGTTGATAAAGTTGACATAACGTTCTCCGCCGCAATTGTTATAGGCCACTACTTTCAGGAAGTCTGCCTTGGAGGCCAGGTCTTCGTAATTGCGGGTGGCACGGAAAAAGGGATTGAAAGAATTCACATGTTCGATATGGAATCCGACCTGGAGTTTGCTGTTGACGGATTTAACGGCATCCTTGATCTGGTTGAGGACGGCATGTTTGCCCTGGTCGAAGAGGAGGTGGTAGGCCATGATCTCCGGGTAGTTCAGCAGCAGGCGTTCGAATTCCACGTAATAGCCGTCGCTGGGGCGGAGGCCTTGCAGGGAGCGGGCCACGTACTGGTCCAGTTTGGTGTATCCTTCCCGGACCCTTTTGAAATCGAGGCCATGCGCCCGTGCCTCGCGTTCGTGGTCCGGGCAGAAGCAGGTGACCCCCGATGAAGAGAAGGTCTGGGCATGGGAGGCGCCGATGGCATTCAGCAGGGGGCCATTGCGTTCGTTGAAGAACATAATGCCGTCGAGATCATAGGAGGATGCGATGTCGGTCACTACGGCCGTCCAGAATTCGCGTACATCCGGCTTGTAGAAGCACATGGCTCCGCCCTTGCTGCCATCGAGGCCGACCTCGAGGAGATCCTTAATGCCGGGTACGTCGTCCGGGTAATCAAAGCTGTCCAGCACGGAGGCAAAGACCCTGATATTTCTTTTTTTTGCGGCTGCCAGCACTTTGGGAAGGATGTCGAGATCTCCGAAATCGGGGGCGCGCATCTTGTCACCTTTCAGGGAGGTCTTTTTGTAGAATTCCGCATGGGGGGTGGCATAATGCCCGCCATGATAGTTCTTGGTGTCATATTCCTGTACACCATGGTCCGGCAGCGGCATTCCCGGCATTTGCCTGCCGGAGATACCGCGGTCATAGGAAAAAGTGCTGACGATAATGGTATTGACCGAAGCGCGCTGCTGGAAGATGTCAAGAACCTGGTCGACGCCTTCATCTACAAATGAGGCGGGGCTGACCTGGATGCCGGTCATCAACGCTTTTTTGGGCGCCCTGGTATCATTCTGCCAGGCCAGGGGGGATGCGCCTGCTGCAGCGCCTGCCAGGGCCGCGGCGGTCAGGGAAACGCTGTTCTTCAGGAATGCCCGGCGTGAATTGCTGGGGACGGCAGAGATCTTTTTGATGGATTGTTTGTCTTTTTTCATCCGTTGATTTTTATTTTTTACGGGCCGGATGGATCTTTCGATTCATGGTTGTCTTATTACTATAAACCCTGTTAAAGAACGTGCGAATTAATTCCAACCGTCATTTTGTTTCAGGATTGCAGGGTTGTTTACGATCTGTATCTGGCTCAAGGGGATGGGGAAGAGGACCATGTATGGTTTCATGCCCAGTTTTTGCAGGGTCTGGTATGCCCGGCCTGTTCTGACCAGGTCGAACCAGCGGGTGCCTTCGAAAGACAATTCGCAACGGCGTTCAAGGTATATCTTTTCGCGGGCATCGTCTTTGGTCAAGCTCAGGTATGCGCCCAGGCCGGCCCTGTCGCGTACTTCATTCAGATAAGGCAGGGCGTCTGCGGTTTTGTCGGTCTCATTCAGCGCCTCGGCAAGCATGAGCAGCACGTCGGCGTAGCGGATGACTTTCCAGTTGACCTTGCTGTCTCCGCCCAGGGAAACCGGTGTGATGTATTTTTTCGTGAATGTCTTTGCCCCTGCGGAGTTATCCATGGAGATATAATTGCCGTTGTGATCGATAAAGCCCCTGGCGACGGAAACATCCTTGCGCAGATCTCCCGGCGCAAATAAAAAGAAGGAACTGTCCGATGGCGTATTCGTGTCGCCGGTGCCTCCGAAGACCTGGTAGAAATCCTGTGCATCCTGGTCCCTGGGGAAGAAATCATTTGTAAAGACACTTCCCTGCTGGATCCCCGACTGATATTCGATATCGAAGATATATTCGCTGTGATGTTCGTCTTTTGTATAGTCGAACAGATCATTGTAATTGGGCAAAAGGGAATAGCCCATGGTGGTCACTTTCTGCAGGGTGGTTGCTGCGTTGGCAAAATCCTTTTTCGTCAGATATACTTTCCCAAGGATTGCCGTGGCGGCGCCGCTGGTGGGCCGGCCCACATTTTCATCGGTATAGGAGGACGGCAGGTCTTTTGCTGCATCCGTGAGATCTTTAATGATCACCTCATCATAAATGGTTGCCACTTTTTCCCTGGGTGTCTTCAGCGCCTCTTCGTCATTGATCACTTTAGTGACCATCGGAACATCCCCGAAGACCCGTACGAGGTCGAAGTAGGCAAAGGCCCTCAGGAATTTTGCCTCTGCTGTATAGCGGGCTTTGTTGGATACGAGGTCCGGATTGGCTGTTGCGATCTTTTCCAGGATGGTATTGGCACGGAAGATGACCCCGTAATAATTTCCCCAAGAGGTAAGAAAGAAATCCTCATTGGTCTGGTAGGTGTAGTTATCCAGGCGTAGCCAGATATCTTCCGAGGGCCACTGGTGTCTCGAATCATCACTGGCCAGGTCAAATTGCCAGAAGGTCTGGTATTGATCCCTGAGCAGGCTGTAGACGCCGGTCAGGGCGTCGCTGTAATCTTTGTCTGTTTTATATAATGCCTCTGTACTCACCGTAGATACAGGGGGCAGGGTGATGAATGATTTTTTGCAGGCTGTCAGTAGGATGGATGACAATGCAAATATGCCGATTACCTTGTTCATATATGTAGTTTCTTAAGTGAATGTTGATGACAATCAAAAACCAATGTTTATCCCCAGCAGGAAGCTCTTGGGCAAGGGATAGTCATTGAAATCCACGCCTGGGTTCAGCGGGTTGCCGCTGTTGCTGACATCCGGGTTGAACGATACTTTGTTCTTTGTGAATGTCAGGGCGTTGTTTGCCGTTGCATAGACGCGTATAGAGCTCAGGCTAAGGCCGGTTGCTATTTTCTGCGGGAGCGACCAGGCGAGGCTGATATTCGTGATCCGGAGGAAGGACCCATTGTCGAGATATCGCTGGCTGACCGCCCTGTTATTACCTGTCACCGCATCGTTGGGCCTGGGGGTATGACCGTCACCGGGTTCGGCGGCCGACTTCCAGTAGTTCAATTGTGTTGCCAGCTGACTGACGCGGTTGCCCCGGGTATTTTCCTGGCCGATGGCAGCCATGTTGAGGATCTGCCCGCCGCTCTTGCCTTGGAGGCTGGTAGCGAGGCTGATGTTCTTATAGCTAAGATGGTTGGTCATACCATAATAGAATTTGGGATAGGGATTGCCCATGATGGTCTGGTCGCTGTTGTCGATCTTGCCGTCCTTGTTCCAATCCGTATATTTTACGTCTCCGGGATGCGACACAACGGAGGTGCCTTCGCCGAACACCGGGCCCTTGTCCACTTCCTGCTGGTTCATGTATACGCCAGTTGTTAAAAAGCCATAGAACATGCCTATCGGCTGACCCACGGCGGTGATGTTCGAGCCGGAATAGATGGGATCTCCGGAAGGACCCAGTCTTACTACCTTGTTACGGTAGGTGGAGAGGTTGAAGTCCGTCGACCATTGGAAATCGTTGCTCCTTACGTTGACCGTATTAACCGTAAATTCAAACCCGGAATTTTGTACTTCCCCGATATTTTTCAAGGTACTGTAGAATCCGGTGGTTGCAGGGATATTTACATTCAATAAGAGGTCGGTATTTTTTGATCTGAAATAATCCACTGTGAGATTCACTCTTCTGCTAAAGAGACTGAGGTCGAACCCGCCATTAAAGGCCTTTTGCTTTTCCCAGGTCAGCAGGGGATTGCTCAGCTGGGCGGGTGAAAAACCGGTGACGGCGGATTCGCCCAGGACATAGCGGTTGTAGTTGATGGTGGCATACTGCTGATAGTTGCCGATATTGTTGTTCCCGGTCTGACCATAGCTGGCCCTTAATTTCAATTCATTCAGGGAAGGAATTCCCTTCAGGAATTTTTCTTCCGAGATACGCCAGGCCAGGGCCAGCGAGGGGAATGTGCCATATTTGCTGGATGATCCGAAACGGGATGATCCGTCCGTCCTGATGGATGCGGTCAGGTAGTATTTGCTGTCGTAGTTGTAATTTATTCTTGCCAGGTAAGAGACCAGTGACCATTCGGAGATATCCGCTGATCCGCCGGTCAGCAGCCCGCCGACGGCGCTGAGGGTAGGAACCAGGTTATTGGGGTAGAGGTTACTGGTTAGGAAGTTTGATTCCACGTGGTCTTTCTGGGAAGTGAAGCCGGCCAGTCCCGATATGTTGTGTTTGCCGAAGGATTTTGTGTAATGCAGCATGTATTCGGCCAGCCAGTTGACGTCCGTGAAGGAATTATCCGTTCCCTGGGCGATGTTGGGTACTCCGTCTCCATCTTCTCCCAGGGCGACCAGGGAAGGTACGAAGCGCATGGCTTTTGAATTGAACATCGTAGCACCCAACTGCACATTAAAGGCCAGGCCGTCGAGTATCTTATATTCTGCATTGACATTTCCGATCAACCGCATGCCTTTTTGTTTGTTGATGACATTTTCTACCCAGGCCAGGGGATTCCAGGCTGGCGAGGCGGCGGTGGACTCGTACTGGAAATAGTCCCCATTCGCATCCTTTGCGGGAAAGTAGGTTGGCCACAGTTGTGCCCTGTTCAGGGGGCTTTCGGAGATGTAGGCATTGTAGCTGGCGCTGGTACTTTCGTCGGTGAGATTGGATTGAGTATAAGATGGGTTCAGATTGACCTTCACTGACAATCTTTTTGACAGTTTGGCATCGATATTCGCCCTCAATGAGTATCTTTTAAAGTCACTGCCTTTTACGATCCCGTCCTGGCTCAGGTATTCGCCGCTGACCGAATATTTGATATTTTCGCTGCCTCCTGATGCGGACCCGGTGAATTGCCTGACGGGGGCGGTGCGCAGCAGCTGTTTGATCATTTGATTGTCGGTCTTGTCGGTGCCGTTCAATATTGCCAGCGGAATGGGCTGGACCTTGTAGGTCCAGGTGGAGGGATCGCCCGAGACGTCCTCGCCGTTGTCCAGGTTCTTGTTCCGCAATGCGTCTACGGCGTATTGTGCCAACTGGTGGCTGTTCATCGTTTTTACGATCTTGCTGACGGACTGCAATCCGTAGGATGCGTCGAAATTGACGGTGGCGGCACCTGCTTTTCCTCTTTTCGTATTGATGATCACGACGCCGTTCGCTCCCCGGGACCCGTAGATGGCGGTGGCGGATGCGTCTTTCAGGATATCCATACTCTCTATATCTCCCGGGCTGATGGTCTGAATATTATCGGTTGGAAAACCATCTACGACGTAGAGGGGGTCTGTTCCGGCTGAGATGCTGCCGACACCTCTTATTCTGATCTGTGCGGCTGCCCCCGGTTGACCGGAGACCACCCTCACCTGTACGCCGGCTACTTTTCCTACCAGGGCCTGGTCTGCCCGGCCTACCGATTGTTCGTTGATATCTTTGCTGCTGACGGTTCCGATGGATCCGGTCAGGTCTTTCTTTTTTTGCGTGCCGTAACCAACCACGACCACCTGGTCCAGGTTAGAGGCTTTTTCCTCCATTACCACATCCATTGATGACCTTCCGCGTACCGGCATTTCGAGGGTTACAAAGCCCATATTTGAAAATATCAGGGTTGCATTTTCCAGGACATCGATGGAATAGCTGCCTTTGGCATCGGTAGTCGTTCCGGTGCTCAGGCCTTTTACCGTCACGCTAACGCCTGCCAGCGGATCGCCTTTTGCATTGGTGACGGTACCGTGCAGAATTGTCTTCGCCGTATTTCCCTGCGCCGTCGTCTGCAAACAACAAAAGAGCGTTAGCAGCATGGCGAGCGTCTTCATTAATGAAAATTTGATTTCATTAAACTTTGCCCATGGCGGATTGCCATAATTTGAAATCAGAAGCATAGTTTTGGTCAGTTTTGGGTTGAAAAAATGATGATAATGCCGGCGGCAAGCTTTAATAGGAAAGAGGTTGAGAAGAAAATTGAGCTATGAATGGATATCAGAGACTTATTACGAATAAATATTTACGCCTTCTACAACCCTGGAGATGGCCCCATTCGCAGAAGGCATATCCGGTCTGCATTCAAGTTGAATCGATTTGAAAAAGCCCAGTAATTGTGCAGGCAAAATACCACATACCGGAAGGAAATCCTCATTCGGATGGATCCCGTCAATGGAACATGAAAAGTTGGCATCGACGGCAGGCGTTGAATGCGTACCCCCGATGGTAATTTCAATTAATGCGGGATTTCCTTTTTCCATTGAATGAATAAGATCCCTTTCATATTTCGCGACATTATCATTGTTTGACAGGAAATACATTATTAAAGTATCCTCGTTGATAATCGCCTTGGGTCCGTGCCGGAATCCAAGGTAAGTATCGGCGGCGCAAATGATGTTGCCATAAGTCAGCTCCTGCAGTTTCAAATGTGCCTCCACGGCGGTTCCAAATAAGGCTGCGGAACCCAGGAATACAGCCCGTTTAAAGTTATGGTTGGCAATCTCTTTCAGCAAGGGCGGATATTCGTCCAGCATTTTTTGACCGCAGGCCTTCAGTATATCCACCTGTGATCTACACAGGTCCATATCGGAGATATTGGCCAGCAGGATCCCTGCCAGCAGCATTCCGGAATAGCTGCTGGTCATTGCCAGGCTTTTGTCGTTGGCCTCTTCCGGTAATACGAATATATGGCTCTCATTGGGTCCTGCGTAAGAAGCCAGGTTGCCATCCCTTGCGCAGGTTACGATCAGGTGGTAACATTTTTTTGAATAATTGTCGGCGAGTTCGAGGGCCGCACAACTTTCAGGGCTGTTGCCTGACCGGGCAAAAGAGATGATCAACGAGGTTTTACTTTTATCGAAATAGTGTTTTGGATGGGTAACAATGTCTGTTGTGGCGATCGCCCGGGTGAGAATACCTGTTCTTTTAAAGAACAGGCCGTGTAATGATAATCCGATAAAGGCGCTGGTGCCGGCCCCTGTAAATACAATATTGTCACATTGCCGGTAGGCGGTATCCAGAAAAGCCATCAATGCTTCCGATTCGGAGCATAGTTTTTCGAAGATCCCTGCCCATAGAACTGGCTGTTGATGTATCTCCGAGGCCGTGTGCCAGGCACCCGCAAGCTTTAATTTTTTTTCTGTATAGCCAAGGAAATCCATTCTTTTTAATGTTGTAACCGAAGCTAAAGAAAGTTTTATTACTTTCAAAATCTTTCTTTTTATATTTTATAAGGAAATAATAAGGATTTGAAGGTTTTGAATAATTGCGCTTTCGAAATAGGTTGATTCCTTTAATTTTGTCGATCTTAAACCAATCATATGACAAGGGCATCGGGTGCTTCGACTGTTGAAAGAAGACGACGGATCGTTGATAAGATACAGGAACATGGCCAGGTATTCATCCAGGAGCTGAGCCAGCAGTTTGGGGTTAGTGAGGTCACCATTCGCAACGATCTGGATCAATTGGAAGCAAAGAAAATGTTGATCCGTGCAAGAGGGGGGGCTATAAATTTTGAAGGGTATGTTGGAATAGACCCTCAGATAGAACAAAAGAATCAGCTGAACTACCGGCAAAAGGCCCTGATCGGTCGAAAAGCGGCCCAACTAATAAAGGAAGGAGACACGATCATCCTCGATTCGGGTACCACCACCTCCGAGATCGTGCAGCATATTCCTTCTTTTGAAAGGCTGAATATTATAACCAATGCATTGAACATTGTCAGGTTATTGATGGATCATCCCCGGATAAATGTAATCATCCCCGGTGGATATCTGCGTCAGAATGCGATGAGCCTGGTCGGCCCGCTGGCGGAAAGGAATTTGCGGAGTCTTTACGTGGATAAAGTTTTTTTGAGTGCCGATGGATTTGACACCCGGCAGGGGATCTTCACGCCAAATATTGATGAATCGCATCTGAATCAGATAATGATAGAAGTAGCGAAAGAAGTAATATTGGTTACCGATTCCAGTAAGTTTAAAAGAAAGAGTCTGGCGTTCATCTGCCCGGTTGAAAAACTGGATACGGTCGTTACCGACAATGGCATCTCCGCGGAGGATAAGCAGCGGCTGGAAAATGCAGGTGTGCGGGTAATTATCGCATCATAAGACTACAGATTCCTTACAGTGTATTGTTTGTACAGCACCTTCTTGCCGTCCCCACCGGTCCCGGCCGTATAGACGGTCTTGCCCAGTGTATTGGGGTTCATCTGTGCTGCCGGGCCGCCCTCTATCTCGAACTCATCCATGATGAAGAACTTGCCCTGGGTGCGTCGTATCAACTCCTGCAACAGGAATTTATTGGGCATGGTGGTCTTCCATGCATTGGCGATCCGGTTGCGGTCGAGGGTAGCCATGGCTGCGAGTTCGGGGCTCTCCATCATCATGATGCCTTTCTCCAGGGCCGTCCCATTGTAGCTGAGATGATGACCTACTTTATAGAAGACGGTCCGGCGCAGGAGGTCTTGTGCCCAGGGCTTCTTATCCGCACCTTTTTCCAGCCATTGACTGATCAGGTGCCAGCTCTCCCAGGATCCGTATTCCGCATCCCCGGGGAATAACACCACTTTTTTCGTTTCGGGGAACTCGATGGCCAGTACGAGGCTGGTATTGTTGATATGGCTGTTCAGCCGCAGGGCCAGGGCGCCGGCTCCGTTCAGCCAGTCGTCGTCGATCTTGCGCCAGTCATTCTTCGGATCGTCATATGCGTCGATCACATACTGACTCTTATCTTTCATCGTGGGGTCGGCCTTGGTCAGTGGGTTCACCCGCGTGGAGAGATCTACCTTGGCCAGGGGCTCTTCTTTTGCCGTCGTGGCTCCGGGGGTGATCCCCTCCAAAACATAAGAGCTGGAAAATGGCAGGTCTTTCTTTGTCGTCGCATCGGCCATTCCGATCAGGGCATTCACGGCCAGCGAGCTTTCGTTGATAGCAAAGCTCTTGTTATATACATCCGTACCCTGTCGTCCATCCTTATAAACATGTTCCTGGTCCGAAGGAGGTC
>Ga0247778_1001320_pt1 | contig 11222 bp, 10 predicted proteins | sample UWRJL049202B5_FD_179939 | JGI IMG/M metagenome (GOLD analysis project Ga0247778, IMG submission 179939) | Plant litter microbial communities from Arlington Agricultural Research Station in Wisconsin, United States - UWRJ-L049-202B-5 | ecosystem: Environmental > Terrestrial > Plant litter >... | reverse complement strand
CGGCATCATCGAGGCCTCCTGGAACTGGCCTTTCAGCATCAAAGATCTCGAAGTCTTCGGCGTATCAGGCTATCTGCATGCGCTCAACCCAAACAACCTGCAGCAGCGGACGAAGACCAGCTATGATTCCGTCGCCGTCCACCCGGCCCAATACCGTGACAACCTGCCCTACCTCGCAGATGTCCTCAGCGGCAAGACCGATGCGGGCAATGACCTTTCTTCCCTGGCCAACAACTTGATCGTAGTCAGGATCCTGGAAGCCGCCAGCAGATCCGCAAAGGAAGGAAAAAGGATCACACTCTGAGATAGGAAATAGCCAGGATCGGACAGACTGGGCGCCTAATTTAATTTACCCTATATTTACGCCCCAAAATAGTCTGACTATGATTGCTATCCGCATATTCGTCACCGGAGGTACCTTCGATAAGGAATACAATGAACTCACCGGCCAGCTCTTTTTCAAGGAGACCCACCTGCCCGAAATGCTGCAACGCAGCCGTAGTACCCTCGATGTGACAGTGAGAACCCTGATGATGATCGACAGCCTCAACATGTCCGACGAGGACCGCAACCTGATCGCCCACCAATGCCGCGCCGCCGACGAAGACAAGATCGTCATTACCCACGGTACCGATACCATGTCCGTCACCGCCCGCGTACTGGCAGAAAAAGTTCCCAATAAGACCATCGTCCTCACCGGCGCCATGATCCCCTATAAATTCGGCAGCTCCGACGGGTTCTTCAACCTGGGCAGCGCCCTCGCCCTCGCACAGACCCTGGCCCCCGGCGTCTATGTTGCCATGAATGGCCGGTATTTCACCTGGGATAATGTCCGCAAGAACCGGCAGACAGGCCAGTTCGAAGAACTGCAGTAGACGACAGCCCGCCCCCTATCCATTTCCCAATTCCGTAAATCCATTTTCCCGATCCGGCATCCATGGAATAGCCCATCCTGGTACTTTTGCAGCGCTAATTATCAGCGCGTATGAAGCACAAATATTCAATTAAATTATTATATATATTCTCCGTCATTTATATCTCTCTAACTTTCATTGCTCAGTCTGCGACAGCCGGAGAAGACGGCGGCGGCCATATCCAGGGGACCATCACTACCAATGACGGCAAACCAGCCGAAGACGTCACCATCAATATAAAACAAAAAGAAAAAAGTACCCTTACCGATGACCGGGGCCATTTTTCCTTCCGTCATCTCGCCCCCGGCCGCTATGAGATCGAAATCTCCCTGGTAGGCTATGAGACCATCCGGAAAGAACTCACCGTGGAGAACGACAAGACCACCACTCTCTCCCTCCAGCTCACCGTCTCACGCCAGCAGCTGGATGAGGTAACCGTCACCAATGGTTATAATAAATTCAATAAAAAGGAGACGGACGATATCGCCCGTATGCCGCTGAAAAACCTGGAGAATCCCCAGGTCTATACCGTCGTCACCAAGGAGATCATGAAGGAACAGGTCATCACCGATTACAACAGCATCTTTAAGAATATCCCCGGCGCCGGGGTACCCCTGGTCTATAACCAGGGACGCAGTTCACTGCTGGCCCGGGGCTTCACAACGGCCAACCTCATCCGTAACAGCGTATCCGGCTTCGTCTATACTAATATCGACCCCGCCAACCTGGAACGGCTGGAAGCCATCAAAGGTCCTTCGGGCACCCTCTTCAACAGCAGCATGATCTCCTTCGGGGGACTCTTCAACCGCGTCACCAAGAAACCCTTCGACATCCCAAGGACGGAGATCGGCTATTCCGCCGCCAGCTTTGACCTCCACCGGCTGACGATCGATATGAACCGGCCCCTCAACAATTCCAGGACCGCCCTCTTCCGGCTGAACGGCGCCCTGCACAGCGAGAAGAGCTTCCAGGACGCCGGCTTCACCCGCAACTTCATGCTCGCCCCCTCCCTGGCCTATAAGGCCAGCGACCGCCTGTCCTTCCTGCTGGATATCGAGGCCTCTTCCTTTAACGCCACTTCCCCCATCCGGTTTGCCCCCTCCAAAACAGGAAAAGTGACCAATATCAGGGATCTGGGCATAGACTACCGGCTGTCCTTTAATGATAATACCCTGGACTATACCACCCGGCAGTTGAATGTCTTCGGACAGATCAATTACCAGATCTCAACGCAATGGAAATCACAGACCAATTATACCAGGACCTTCTCCACTACGCAAGGCTATGTCACTCAACTGATCGGCAAAACCGACAGCACCCTGCAACAGAGCGCACAGATCGAGAATTTCCCCTATAACGGCACGGAAATCCAACAGAATTTCATCGGCGACCTCCGGATTGCAGGTATGCGTAATCGCGTGGTGGCAGGCGTGGACTTCTATAATCAGAAGAGCGACCGGAAGACTCCCACCATTAACATGCCCGTCATCAATTTCAAACATCCCGGTGCCGCCTATAATAATTTCAATGCCTCGAAAGTGGACTCCGCCGCCGTCAAGGCCACTTACTCCATCTACAAGACCAATCAATACACCTATGGCGCTTATCTCTCCGATGTCCTGAATATCACCTCCAGGCTGAATATCATGTTCAGCCTCCGTGTGGACAGGTTCGTAGACAAGGGTACCTTCTACCCCGCATATGACTCTACCTCCGGCGCCTACACGCAGACCGCCCTGGCCCCTAAGTTCGGGCTGGTCTATGAACTGATAAAGGACCAGATCTCCGTCTTCGGGAACTATATGAACGGATTCAACAATACCGGCGGAACGGATTTCAGTGGCGCCACCTTTAAACCGCAACAGGCCAATCAATGGGAGGGGGGTATCAAGCTGGATCTTTTCAACCACCAGCTAAACAGCACCCTCAGCTATTATAATATCGACGTCACCAATACTACCCGCGAAGACCCGGACCACGCCGGCTATTCCATCCAGGATGGAACGCAGCGCAGCAAGGGTATCGAAGCCGAGATCATCGCCAATCCCTTTACCGGTTTTAACATCGTGGCCGGCTATGCCTATAACGACAGTAAATATACGCTGGCCGACAAGAGCGTACAGGGATTGCGGCCCGCCGCCGCCGGTCCCGCCCACCTGGCGAATTGCTGGGCCAGCTACCGGCTGGTCAGCGGTAAGGTCAAGGGACTGGGAATGGGCGCGGGCATCAACTACGGCAGTGCATCCTTCCAAACCAATACCACGACCTTCGTGTTCAATATTCCGTCCTATACGATACTGGACGCAACCCTGTTCTATGATCAGCCAGGCTATCGTATCGGGATCAAGGCGGACAACCTCACCAACCGGCAGTATTGGTCCTTCCGGCTGGCCCCGCAAAATCCGACCCGTATCACAGCCAGCATCAGCCTGAGATTATAATCCATTACACATGAAAAAATTAAAGAAACTCATCAGGACCTTACATCTCTGGCTCGGCCTCACATCCGGCGTGGTCGTAGTGATCGTAGGCCTGACGGGCGCCGCCCTTGTCTTTGAAGAGGAAGGAAGGGAACTGGCGCAGCACCACTATTATTATGTCAACCCTGGCGCAGACCGGCTGCCCCTGCAACAGATGGTCGATACGTTCAAATCCCACTACCCGAAAGAAAAGATCCTCAGCATCCGGTTCAAAGAGTCGCGGGACGCCGCCATGGTCGTCTTTACCAGGGGCCGCCTGATCTCCATGGATCCCTATACGGCCTCAATTACAGGGGTAAGGAATACAAATGCGGACTTTTTCACCGTCGTCCAGAAGATCCATACCCAACTCTATCTGGGCGAGATCGGCAAACAGATCATCCGATGGAATGTCCTGATCTTTTTCATCATGTGCATCAGCGGACTGATCCTTTGGTGGCCCAAACAGCGCCGTTTCTTCCGGCAGGCCATCCGCATCAATTTCAAAACAAAGAATCGCAAGCGGCTGAACTGGGACCTGCACAGCGTCCTGGGCTTCTATGCGTTACTGGTCTTACTCATCATTTCACTGACCGGCCTGTTCTGGGTCTTCGATTCTGCAAAGAGCTTCGTAGCCCTCGTCACCGGCGGCAAGGTCCCACCCAAAGAAGAGAAAATGCGTATCAGGGGCGATGGCGATGGACAAGCCGGCAAGGACAGACATGCCGCGGGCGATCATCCTTTCACCCTCGATGACGCCTACCATTATGCATCTACGAATTATCCCGGCGCCAAAGAGACCTTCGTAACACCAGCCGCTGACGGCACCGCACCCATCCGGATACTCATGCGTTATCCCTATACCATCGTACGCCGGCAAAACACCCTCTACTTTAACCCCAACAACGGCCGGGTGATGAAGGCGGATCTCTATACCGCCTATACCGGCTACGACAAGGTGTCCCGGAGCAATTATGATTTTCATACAGGCAAGATCAGGGCCCTGGGCCTGGGCAGTAAGATCATTTATTTCCTCGCAGCCTTAATGGCAGCCTCCCTGCCCATCACCGGATTTATGATCTGGCTGGGCAAGAGACGCCGGCGGCCCATACCTTCCAGGATAGGCCGGACCCCGTCCGCCGGATCCGAAGAAAAATGGCGTATTGCATAATTATTAGGATTTACCTACATTTGATGGCTAACCATCATGTCCTGCATGCTGCCATCCGACGATAAGTTTTTATTTCTGCAAATAGCCCGCTGGACAAAAAGGGCCCATCGGCCCACTGGGCGCCGCCGCGTCCGGTCGCCAATCCCATAAAACTTCAACAATACCCATCTATGTGCAGAAAATTTGTTCTAGTGATCGCATGTATCGCAACGGCTTTTGCCGCCGGTGCGCAACGCGTCGGCTCTTCCCCGGAATATATCAGGACCCTGACCGCAGACTGGAAGGGTGACCGGTTCCCGGACGGACGGCCAAAGGTCCCCGACGCCATTTTGGAAAGACTGAAAAAGATCTCCATGGAAGAGGCCTGGGGCGTACTGCGTAACAAAAGCTACCAGAATCAATTTGAAGGCGACTGGCATGTCATCCATCCCGACAGCGTAATGACCGGCAGGGTGGTAACGGCGCAGTATATGCCTTCCCGGCCCGACCTCGTCAACGTGGTGAAGGATCAGGGAGTTAAGGTGGAAGGCCGCAATCCCCAGGGCGGCACCAATTCCTGGCCCATCGATGTGCTGGTCGACGGCGACGTCTACGTAGCCGACGGCTACCTGAAAATGGCCGATGGCACCCTGATCGGTGACAACCTGGGCAACGCGATCTATGCGCGCTCACACAGGGGCGTGATCTTCTACGGCTCCGTACGCGACGAGGCAGGACTGAGCGGGATCAATGGATTCAACGGCTGGGTAAAAGGCGTGGATCCTTCCTATATCCAGCAAATGATGCTGACGGCCATCAATACCCCAATACGTGTGGGTCGGGCCGTGGTCCTGCCGGGCGATGTAGTGCTCGCCAATAAATACGGTACGATCTTCATTCCCGCCCACCTGGTGGAGGAATTGGTGCTGACCTCCGAAGTCACCGAACTGCGGGATGAGTTCGGTCACCAGCGGCTCAGGGAAAAGAAATACCTGGCCGGCCAGATCGACAGCAAATGGACTGAGGAGATCAAAAAGGATTTCCTGAATTGGATCAATAACTATCCCGGTAAGCTGCCCATGACAAGGAAAGAATTGGATGACTACCTGAAAGACAGGAATTACTAACGATAAAATTGCCTCTGTTTTGAATAAATTGTCGGTCCCCAAAATAGCCCTGGCGCTCTCTGCCGGGAGCCTGCTGGCGGCGCTGGTCTATATCCTGACCGGTCATATCCAGGGCGCGGGCCCCTGGCTCATCGGCTTCTTCATCATGCTGGCCATCGGCTTCCGCGGCTATCCCCTGCTAAAAGGCTTTTCCTATACCGTCACTATTTTTGCGGCGGTCACGACAGCCATGTACTATCCCGGATATTTTCTCACATGGAATGGATTCAAGCTGGCTTCGTTGATCACTCCATTGATCCAGGTCATCATGTTCGGTATGGGCACATCCATGGGACTGAAAGATTTCGCCGGCGTCATCAAGACACCCCGGGGCGTCTTCATAGGGGTCGTCAGCCATTTTATCATCATGCCCCTGATCGGGTATACCCTGGCTAAGCTCAGCGGCCTGCCGCCGGAGATCGCCGCCGGCATAATCCTGATCGGCTGCAGCCCCAACGGGATGGCATCGAATGTCATCTCTTACCTGGCCAAGGCCAACCTCGCCTTATCGATAACCATTACCGCGGTGTCTACCATGCTGGCGCCCTTTGTCACGCCCTTCCTCATGCAATGGCTGGCAGGCGCCTTTATCAAGATCAATGCGACCAACATGATGTGGGATATCATCAAAATGGTGATCATCCCCATCGGGGCCGGCATCCTCTTCAACCGCCTGCTGCGCGGAAAAGCCAAATGGCTGCATGACGCCATGCCCCTGGTGTCGATGTCGGGGATCGCCTTCATCATCGTTATCATCACCGCGGCGGGCAGGAACAGCCTGCTGGACATCGGGCTGATCCTGATCGTGTTTGTATTGATCCATAATCTTTCGGGGTATACCCTGGGTTACTGGACAGGCAGGCTGTTTAAAATGGACGAACGGGATTGCCGTACCATGGCTATCGAAGTGGGTATGCAGAACGGCGGCCTCGCCTCCGGTCTCGCCAAAGAAATGGGTAAGATGGCAACTGTTGGACTGGCGCCTGCGATCTTCGGCCCCCTGATGAATATCACCGGATCGATCCTCGCCTCCTGGTGGCATCGCCGCCCGCCGAAGGATGGACGGCCGCCCAACGGCAACTATATACCTTCATAAAAAACCACGCAGTGAAAGCATTACTTATTATCTCCTTTCTATTCCTGGCAGCGACCCGCTGCGAAGCGCAGGACTCCACAATTATTCGACCGGATACTACGAAACGGAAATTCATGACGGTTGAGACACCGCCTCATTTTCCCGGTTGGAGGGACGCATGGAATACCTTCCTCGCAAAAAACTTACGCTATCCCAACGAAGCCGTGGATAATGAAATCCACGGCGATATTGTGGTGCAATTCGATGTAGACACAGCAGGAAATACCAGTAATATCAAGGCGATCTCCGGCCCAAAAAAGGGCGGCCTGCGGGAAGAGGCCCTGCGGATCGTGGCCCTCAGCGGGAAATGGCTGCCTGCGACCATCAACGGCCGGAACATAAAGGGAACAGCGAAAGAGACGATATCTTTTAAGATGGTGAAATAAAAATGTCCCGCTGATGATCGGGACAGCCGGTATGCTGAAGTATTTCTCTTGCTTAATTGGAGGCGGAAGGGAGTTTGTTCCTGATGCCTGTGACAAAGTCGATGGAGACTTCTACGAAGTCGGCGATCGCTTCGATAGAGAAATTAGACTTTAAAAGAAGATTGGCGACCATAACAGATTTGCCTTTTTCGAGGCCAATCTGCTCACCTTTGGCAATTCCCTCCTCGATCCCTTTGGCCATTCCTTTCTCGATCCCTTTGGCAATTCCCTCCTCGATCCCTTTGGCCATTCCTTCCTCGATTCCTTGCGCCATTCCCTTCTCGATCCCCTGTGCGATACCTTTCTCGATCCCTTGCGCCATTCCCTCCTCGATCCCCTGTGCGATACCTTTCTCGATTCCTTTGGCCATTCCCTTCTCGATCCCCTGTGCAATACCTTTCTCGATCCCTTTGGCCATTCCCTTCTCGATCCCTTGTGCGATACCTTTCTCGATCCCTTGATCCTCAGCCTCTTGCAAAACTGATTCTTTGATACCCATAGACCACTTTTTTTCGGTTAATTCATCAATTTTCTCTTCAAATTTAAGAAAGATCTCTTTTTTTTCAAAATTCAGAAAACTCTTTAAAAAGGTCAGCAACTGGTCTGCCTTCTCCCGCGAGAACCCCTTCTTCAGCAGCCTCTTAACCAACTCCACCGCCAGTTCCAACAGTTCCTCCGGCTTCCGATCCTTTTCCTGGATCGAGATCAGCGCCGTAAGCACGACGACCGCAAATGGGTTGTCACTGTCTTCCAGTACCGCCATATCCTGCCCCTTGATCTTATACGTTTTATACCGAAAGATCGTGGAGGTTCCCAGGCATTCGTATTCATACTTGTCCGGCTGGTAGTTCCGGTCATTATCCGTAAAAACAGCCAGGGATGCCACGGTCTTGTCATAACGATCGAGGATCCGGTACCAATATGTGAACATCCGGCGGGGAAACGTCTTATCATAATATCCCTGCACTTCGATATGGATCAACAGCCATTCCTCCTCCCCATCCCTTTTATAAACCTTCACCAGCTTATCCGCAAGCTTCGACCGGCCGCCATCCGGCCCCGGGTATAACTGGTCTAATTCTTTGTCCAAAAAATCAAAGCCGCGGTCGATATCGAAAACCTCGTCGGCATGTATATAAAAGAAGCGTAGGAAGTCGGAGAAGAGATCCTCGATGATCCCTTTCCAGAGTACGTCTTTGGCTTGTATTTTCATATGGCTAAGGTTAAAGATCCTTAGCACAAAAATACTAATTTAGTTAGCCAAATCTGAAATGTGTAAAACTTTTGTGGTTCACATGGATCGGTTCACGAAAAATATTCCAGCGGTTCACAACATTTTTCCCGACTCACGACATCTTCAACTAACCATCACCGATATCTTATCATATCCCCCATCTTTTTGATCTGCCGCTGCACCCGCCGCAGATGCGCCGCATGATAAAAGTATTCCAGGGTAATATCCCCGCGGTCCTTTTTGTGCAGGACGACCACGATCCTACCCTCATACTTTCCCGCATAAGGCTCGAAATCCGCCGCCGGCACACGGAAGCAGATGGCGCTGTCCGCATTCATCTTCTTTACCTCCTTCGCCGTCAGCAGGGACATCCACCCTGCCTCCCGCTGCGCCAGGCAGGCATCGTTCCCCAAATAATTCTTATTCTCATCATAGTCGGGCATCACCTCCCGGATCTTATCACCGGACTCCCGGGTGATGGCTAGAAAACTAAAGAGTATATAAATATCATCCCGCTTATCATAAGCCCTGTGCATACAGCCGGAGGGATAACAGGTCACCTCCTTTTTTTCCGTTACCAGCGGACCGAGGTCGGGAAGGTCCTTAAAACGCCGGGCCGGTCGATAGACCAATCCCAGGCTTGCTACCGAGACAGACAGTTGGCTGCTGTCCATCGTCTTCTGCACCAAACTATCGTCCTGGGCAAAGCAAGCCGTAGATCCGACAATCAGCGAACTAATTATAAATATCATCAACTTCATGTACAAGGCAGATTAATCTGTGATCGATGGCTTAGTAACGAATTTCCTACCCCCTTGCGTATAATCCATCCCATTTTCATGGCAGTTGGTCACATTCGGCATATTAGCAGTCCGGGGCCCCCTACTTTGCTGAAAATCTAACAATATGACAAGCGCTTCAGCCTTTTCAGCAGCCATGCTGGCCTTCTTACTTTTTTTTGTGGCCGATATCCGGGCCCAGACCAATCCCAACACCGAACCCAACACCATCCGGATCGGCAAGGCCGGGACCCTCTATTCCAAAGTGCTGGGCGAGAACCGGCAGTTCCTCGTCTCCCTCCCCGGCAGCGCCAATGATACCTATTTCTACAAACGCTCCTACCCCGTGGTCTATGTCATGGACGGCGAGTCACACTTCCTCAGCGTAACCGCCATGATCAAACAACTCAGCGAACCCAACGGCAACACCATGTTCCCGGAAATGATCGTCGTCGGCATCCTCAATACCGACCGCCACCGCGACCTGACCCCCACCCACGTCGCGGCCCCGCCTGTCATGGATAGCATAATGGCCCGCAGTACCGGAGGCGGAGAAAATTTTCTCTCCTTTATTTCGAAGGAACTGAGGCCGTATATCGATTCCCTCTACCCGACGGCGCCCTACCGGGTCCTTATCGGTCACTCTTTGGGCGGTCTGATGGTCATGCATACCCTCATCCATCACCCCTCCCTCTTCAATGCCTATATCGCCATCGATCCCAGCATGTCCTGGGATGATCAGCGTCTGCTGCACGAGGCCAGGAATGGCCTGCAGTTCGCACCCATTGCCAACAAAGCTCTCTTCCTGGCCATCGCCAACAGCACCCGGGCAGGGTTGGCGCCGTCACCGGCAGGGATCGACTCCAACATGCTCCGGCTCTCCAAAGTTCATTACCAGTCCATCCTTTCCCTCCGCGATATCCTGGCCGCCACGGACAGCCGCGGCGGCCTCCGCAGTTCCTCGAAATATTATCCTGACTATGATCACAGTGCCGTCCCCCTGCCCGCCGAATACGATGGCCTCCGTTTCCTCTTTTCTTACTACGATCTGGATTTCCAATACCCCCGCTTCGTCAAGTCAGCCAACCCGTACGATACAGCCATCGAGGCCCATTACCAGCTCATCAGCCGGCAAATGGGCTACCGGGTCTTACCGCCGGAACCCTTTATCAATAACCTGGCCTATAACCTATTGCAGATGCACCAATTCACCCGGGCCTATCGCCTCTTTGCCATGAATGTTACGAATTATCCCAACAGCTTCAACGTATATGATTCCATGGGGGATTATTATGACGCTACCGGGGATAAAGAAAAGGCAATGGCCAGCTACCGGCAGTCCCTGACCCTTCGGGAAAATCCCGAGACCCGGGAAAAATTGAATAAAATGCAGGCGGCAAAATAGACTTTCCGGTTTATATTTATGGAAATAACCATCCCATGATCGATCTGGCATCCCTCCGCGATTCATGCCTTTCCTTCCCCAAGGTCAAGGAAGTCATCCACAGCGGCAACCCTGCATTCCGGACAAAGAAAAAGATCTTTATCACGGTCAGGCCATCAGAGGGTACGGTTAACCTGAAGCTGGATCCCATGGAACAGGAGGCCTACCGCCAAAAGAATCAGCTGGATTAAATCCCGTATATCCCGGTATTCAACTGCCTGTCCCATCCCTTCTGCTCCGAATGCTGAAAAGGAGTATCTTAATAATCCAAAAATCTCCTAAATTAAAAGCACATGAGAAATTTCAGCCGTTCCGCGCTGGGCCTGGCATTCGCTGTGATCGCCAGCCTGCCTGCCTTTGCACAACCTTCCCCCACCCCTGTTCCGGATACCTCCGTCATTACGAAACCGGATAAATCCATCACCAAGCATACTGCAAAGATCGAAGGAAAGATGATATCCTATACGGCTGTGGCCGGCACCCTGCTGCTGAAGAACGCAGCAGACGAATCCATCG
>Ga0247778_1001319_pt1 | contig 11236 bp, 10 predicted proteins | sample UWRJL049202B5_FD_179939 | JGI IMG/M metagenome (GOLD analysis project Ga0247778, IMG submission 179939) | Plant litter microbial communities from Arlington Agricultural Research Station in Wisconsin, United States - UWRJ-L049-202B-5 | ecosystem: Environmental > Terrestrial > Plant litter >... | reverse complement strand
CAAATGGGGCATGTCGATCGATATGAATGCCTGTTACGGTTGTGGCGCCTGTGTCGTGGCCTGTCATGCGGAGAACAATGTCTCTGTCGTTGGTAAGAGTGAAGTGCTGCGGTACCATGATATGCACTGGCTGCGTATCGACCGGTATTTCTCCTCATCTCCCGGCAGCAAGCTGGATGATCCGAACGATGTGCAGGTGGTATTCCAGCCCATGCTCTGCCAGCATTGCGACAACGCACCCTGTGAGAACGTATGTCCCGTGTCTGCTACCAACCACAGCAGCGAGGGGCTGAACCAGATGGCTTATAACCGTTGTATCGGTACAAGATATTGCGCCAATAACTGTCCTTTCAAGGTCCGCCGGTTCAACTGGGCTGATTACACGGGTGCCGATAGCTTCCCGGATAACCAGGACCAGACGACGGTCGGCAAGTTAGATGCCACGGTATTCCAGATGAACGATGACCTGACCCGTATGGTGCTGAACCCGGATGTTACCGTCCGCAGCCGCGGTGTGATGGAAAAATGTTCTTTCTGCGTACAACGTCTGCAAGAGGGCAAACTGAAGGCCAAGAAAGAGAATCGTCCCCTGAAGGATATGGAAGATGTCAGGACTGCCTGTCAGCAGGCCTGTTCTTCGGACGCCATCGTCTTCGGAAATGCAAATGACAAACATAGCCTGATCACAAGGACAAGAGAAGAGAACAGCGGCCGTCTGTTCTATGCATTAGAAGAGATCCATGTGCTGCCCAATATCAATTACCTGGCGAAGGTGCGGAACACGGATGTGGTGCTGGGTACTGAAGGAGAAGAGAAAGAAGAAGCCGTGGAAGTTCATGGCGCAGAGAAGAAGGGATAACGATCGATCTGATAGATATAATTAACAGATGAGAATTTAATGGCTGGTGGCAGCGGCCGCCGGCGAAAAGCTCAAAACACTATGGCATCATTAAAGTACGAATCACAGGTAAGACCACCCCTGGTAGTTGGCCAGAAAGACTATCACAATGTTACAGAAGACATCGTGCGTCCCATCGAGGCCTCTCCTACCCGTGCGTGGTGGATAGGATTCATTATCTCGGTTGGATTGCTGACCTTCGGGATCATCTCCGTTACGCATGAGGTGATCTATGGGGTCGGACAGTGGAACCTGAACAGGACCATCGGCTGGGGCTGGGATATTACCAACTTCGTATGGTGGGTCGGTATCGGTCACGCCGGAACCCTGATCTCGGCGATCCTTTTGCTCTTCCGCCAGGGCTGGCGGACGGGGGTGAATCGTGCTGCAGAAGCGATGACGATCTTTGCCGTTATGTGTGCGGGCCAGTTCCCCATCTGGCATATGGGTCGTGTGTGGATGGCCTTTTTTGTAATGCCTTATCCCAATACCCGCGGTCCACTCTGGCCTAACTTCAACTCTCCCCTGCTTTGGGACGTGTTCGCGATATCGACATATTTTACTGTTTCTCTTCTCTTCTGGTATTCGGGTCTGCTGCCGGATCTGGCAACGGTCCGGGACCGCGCCAGGCTGAAATGGAGGAAGATGTTCTATGGTCTTACATCTTTCGGATGGACCGGATCTACAAAACACTGGCAGCGTCATGAGGCCTTGTCCCTGGTGCTGGCCGGTCTGAGTACGCCACTGGTTCTTTCAGTACACACCATCGTATCTTTTGACTTCGCCACCTCGATCGTTCCGGGCTGGCATACCACCATCTTCCCTCCTTACTTCGTTGCGGGCGCCATTTTCTCCGGGTTTGCCATGGTGCAGACCCTGCTGCTGGTCACGCGTAAGGTGCTGAAGCTGGAAGAATATATTACGCTGGAACATATCGAAGTGATGAATAAGGTTATCGTTCTGACGGGTTCGATCGTAGGGGTCGCCTATCTGACGGAGCTGTTCATTGCGTGGTATGGTCAGAATAAATTCGAAGGTTGGGCATTCATGCAGAACCGCGTGAATATATTCAGTCCCTATGGTTGGAGCTATTACCTGATGATGGGTTGTAACGTACTGTCCCCGCAGATTTTCTGGTTCCGGAAGATGCGGCGCAATCTCACCGTCACCTTCTTTATGTCCGTGATCGTGAATATCGGGATGTGGTTCGAACGTTTCGTGATTATCGTGACCTCCGTTTACCGGGACTACCTGCCCAGCAGCTGGTCTACCTATTACCGTCCTTCCATCTGGGAGATCGGGTTCTACCTGGGTACATTCGGTTTGTTCTTCACCTGTTATTTCCTGTTCTCCAAGTTCTTCCCTGTTATCGCGATCGCGGAGATCAAACATATCCTGAAGAAATCCGGCGCCGTCTACAAGGATAAGATGGACGGGATCGAGAAGGAATCTGTGGAAGAGTTTGCACACGAGTACGCGCATGCGCATTAGTGAGTGGTGAATGGTGAGTGGTGAATGGTGAGTGGGCAGTGGTGAGTTGAGGATTTGTTAAGTAAGAAAGACAGAATATTATATAATACAAGAGATATGGCAGTAAAAAAATTTGTTGTTGGATATTTCGAGGACGAAGGCCCCCTCTTTACTGGCGTGAAGAAGGTCCGTTCGGCAGGTTATAAGATCCATGACGTATATACGCCCATGCCGATCCATGGTCTGGACAAGGCGATGGGACTGCGGGAGACCAGTCTGCATACCGCGGGATTTATTTATGGCATCACCGGTACGACGACGGCGCTCAGCGGCATTGGCTGGATCTTCAATTCCGACTGGCCCATCAATTTTGGCGGCAAGTCTCATTTTGACCTGCCGGCCTGGGTACCTATTACATTCGAGCTGACGGTTTTGTTCTCTGCCGTGGGCATGGTGCTGACCTTTTGTTATCTCTGTCAGCTCGCCCCATTTGTAAGGAAGCATCATTTCAATCTCCGGTCGACGGACGATCAGTTCACGATGGTGATCGAGTGTACGGATAAAACGAATGAGACGGAAGTGTCGGCATTCCTGCAGAGTATCGGTGCGAAGGGCATCAATACGCAGGTGGCAGAGACGGGCTGGTGGCTGGGCCGTTATGACAGGGACCAGACACGCCGTGATCATACGGGCGCCACGCTGGCGTAGAGCAAGTAACACAGAAAACGAACTTTGTATATATTCTATATAATGAAAAAAGTAACCATCGTATCGTTGTTAATCATAGCTGTTATGATCATTGCCAGCTGTAGCGATATCAAGCGCAATCCCGGAAGAGTATATATGCCCGATATGGCTTATAGCCGGGCATACGAAACTTATTCCGTGACTGAAGAAGTGAAGGCCGAACTGTTGAAGAAAGGCATACATTTCAGCAATGTCCCGGTCGAAGGCACCATCAAGAGAGGGGAACTCTATCCTTTTTTGCTGGGGAAGGATAAGGATGGGGATACTACGAACTATGTAGCGGCGAAACAGGTGAAGAACCCCCTGACCTCCCTGGATACGGCGGAGTCCGAGCGTCTTTACCTGGTCAACTGCGCGATCTGTCACGGGACGAAGCTGGATGGCAATGGTCCTCTCTATAAAGGCGGCGAAGGTCCTTTCGCGGCCAAGCCGGCCACCCTGGTGGGAGACGCCAAGTATGAAGCCATGCCGGATGGACAGATGTTCTATTCTGCTACTTACGGCAAGAATAAGATGGGCAGCTATGCATCCCAGCTGAATACGCACCAGCGCTGGATGGTGATCGCCTATATTAAATCCAAACAAGGTGCGGGTAAGGGCGGCACAGCGGCAGCGGCCCCTGCGGCAGCGGCTAAGGATTCTACCGCTGGCACGAAATAAGAAGCAAAAGAATTAAGAATACTTAAATCACGCACGAATGTCATCAGTTAAGGAACATTTTCAAATACCCGGCCGATACAAGCAATGGTCGATGGGTCTGATGGGTGTAGGAATACTCTCCCTGATCATAGGCTTTATTATGTATGGCAATCCGGATCACGGCACCCGGTTCTGGGCCACCCTCTTGCAGAACAGTGTATTCTTTTTGCTGATCACCAATGCGGCCATGTTCTTCTTTTGTGCGACGACCCTGGCCTGGGGCGGCTGGACCCTCACCTTTCGCAGGGTGACCGAGGCGGTATCGGCCAGTGTTATTCCCATCGGTATCATCACCTTTATCATCCTGATGTGTATCGTATTCGGTGGCAAGAACACCATTTACGAATGGCTGGATAAAGACTATGTTGCGCATGACGAAGTGTTGAAGGGCAAGGCCGGATTCCTGAATCCTACTTTCTTTACCATATGGACTACTTTATCGATCGGTCTGTGGATCCTGCTGGGCAAAAAAATGCGTAATCTCTCCCGGGAGATCGATGACAAGCCTCTGAATCTTACGGAGGGCAAGGCGTATATCTGGAAGAATACGGTATGGTCGGCCATTTACATTGTATGGTTCGCCCTGACGGTCGCCTCCGTGACGCCCTGGGTATGGCTGATGAGCATCAACGCCCATTGGTTCTCTACGATGTATAGCTGGTATACTTTCGCATCGACCTTTGTATCCGGCATAGCGCTGATGACCCTTTTCGTGGTCTATATGAAGAACCAGGGATACCTGGAGTACGTAAATGAGGAGCATCTGCATGATCTTGGTAAATTCCAGTTCGCCTTCTCGATTTTCTGGACCTATCTCTGGTTTGCCCAGTTCATGCTGATCTGGTACGCCAATATTTCCGAAGAGACGATCTATTTCAAATCCCGGTTCGACGGTGCATATAAGGGGATCTTTTATCTGAACCTGGTGATCAATTTTGTGGCGCCGCTGCTGATCTATATGAAGCGGAGTTCGAAGCGCAGCTATGCGGTCCTGGTCTTTATGTCGGTCCTGCTGATCTTCGGTCACTGGCTGGATTTTTTCCAGATGGTCTTCCCGTATCACTACCCCAATGAAGTGCCGATGAATTTGTTCGATTTTGGGGTGGCGTTAGGATTTGTCGGGTTGATCATGTGGCAGACAGCCCAGGTATTGGCTAAATACCCGCTGCTGGCCAAACATCACCCTTTCCTGAAAGAAAGTATTATCCACCATACTTAAATTGTTAGATTACCATGTCAACTATTTTTCTGTTACTGATCCTGTTTTTAGGCTTTCTGATCACCTTTCAAATTGCAAAGGCCAGTGAGTATGTCGGTGTCCTGAAAGGCGAGAAGAAGAACTTCGAGCAGAACAACCGTATCAATGGTTTTCTGATGATTGCCTTCCTTGTATTGGGCCTGATCGGGGTATACTGGTGTAATGAACTGTTCAGGGGTAAGATCCTGGGTGAGTCTGCCTCCGTCCATGGCGAGCAGATCGATAATATGCTGTATATCACGATCACGATCACGGGGATCGTCTTTGTCATCACGCAGGTGCTGTTATTCTGGTTCGCCTACAAATACCAGCATTCTGAAAAGAGGAAGGCCTTCTATTTCCCCCATGATAACAGGTTGGAAGTGATTTGGACGGTGGTCCCGGCCATCGCCCTGACGGTATTGGTGGGATTTGGCCTTTTCTATTGGTTCCGTATCACCGGTGATGCACCCAAGGATGCCCTGGTGGTGGAGATCACGGGCAAGCAGTTCGGCTGGATCTACCGTTACCCCGGAAAGGATAATACTTTTGGAAAGAAATACTACCAGAATATCAGCGATAAGGACAACAATGCCCTGGGTCTGATCTGGGATGATCCCTATAGCCATGATGACCTGGTCGTCACCAGCGAGCTTGCCGTGGTGGTGAATCAACCCGTCAAGCTGGTCATCAATTCCCGGGATGTGATCCATGACGTAGGGCTGGTCTATTTCCGCCAGAAGATGGATGCGGTTCCAGGTACGCCAACCACAATGTGGTTCATTCCGAAGTTCACGACCGACGAGATGAAGAAGAAACTGGGCAATCCCGACTTTGAATATGAGATCTCCTGTGACCAGATGTGCGGCAGGGGCCACTATACCATGAGGGGGATTGTAAAGGTGTTAAGCAGGGATGAGTTCGTCCTTTGGAAGGCCAAGCAGAAGCCGAACTATGCGCAGGTATTCCCCGATAAGGATCCTGCTGCTCCTGCCGGGGCGAAGACGGACACTGTGAAGACAGCAATGATTACTCCCGCTACGGCGCCGACCGAGGCAAAGCTGGCAGGGCAATAAAATTATTTTATCTAATTAGAAATAGGGAAGAAGGCGGTTTTCAATTAAATTTTTTCTCATGAGCAACGAAGCAACATTACACGGGCATGCTGAAGTGGGTTCCACTCATGACGCGCATCACGATGAGCATGGCGCGCATCATCACAAAGAGACCTTTATAACGAAATACGTATTTAGCCAGGATCACAAGATGATCGCCAAGCAGTTCCTGATCACAGGGATGATCTGGGCGGTCCTTGGGGGCCTGATGTCGGTGTTGTTCCGTCTGCAGCTGGGGTATCCTGATGCAAAATTCGCCTTCCTCGAAGATCTGCTGGGCAGCAAGTGGGCCAAGGGTGGTCAGATCCAGCCCGAGTTCTATTATGCATTGGTTACCATGCACGGTACGGTACTGGTGTTTTTCGTGTTGACGGGCGGGTTGAGCGGAACGTTTGCGAACTTCCTGATCCCGTTGCAGATCGGCGCCCGTGATATGGCGAGTCCTTTTTTGAATATGTTGTCCTATTGGTTCTTCTGGACGGCCAGCGTGGTGATGATCTCTTCTCTTTTTGTTGAGACCGGCCCTGCCAGCGGCGGTTGGACCTCCTATCCGCCACTGAGTGCCCTGGGAGATGCCTCGGAAGGTTCAAAGATGGGGATGGATCTCTGGATCATATCGATGGCTCTTTTCGTCGTCTCCTCTCTTTTGGGTGGTCTGAACTATATTTCCACGATCCTGAATATGCGTACCAAGGGGATGGGTATGACCCGTCTGCCTTTGACGATCTGGGCCCTGTTCTTTACAGCCATCCTGGGTGTATTGTCCTTTCCGGTTCTTTTGTCAGGCTTTATCCTGTTGTTGTTCGACCGTCATGGCGGCACCAGCTTCTACCTGTCTGATATCTTTTTGGCCAGCACCGGCAAGGCGCTGCCCAATGAGGGCGGCAGTGCGATCCTCTACCAGCATTTATTCTGGTTCCTGGGTCATCCGGAAGTGTATATCATTATCTTACCGGCCATGGGTCTCGTTTCGGAGGTCATGTCCATCAATGCACGCAAACCGATCTTCGGATATATGGCGATGGTGGGTTCCATGTTCGCCATTGCTGTCCTGGCCTTCCTCGTGTGGGCGCATCATATGTTCGTAACGGGTCTGAATCCCTTGCTGGGTTCGGTGTTCGTTTTGCTGACCCTGCTGATCGCCGTGCCTTCCGCCATTAAGGTCTTCAACTGGCTGACCACTTTATGGAAGGGCAATATCCGGTTTACCCCGGCCATGTTGTTCGCCATCGGTTTTGTCAGCATGTTCATCTCCGGTGGTTTGACGGGTATCTTCCTTGGTAACTCGACGCTGGATCTTCAGCTGCATGATACGTATTTCGTGATCGCCCACTTCCATATCGTAATGGGTGTGTCTGGGATCCTGGGTATGTTTGCCGGTATCTATCATTGGTTCCCCAAGATGTATGGCAGGTATTTGAACAATACAATGTCCTATATCCACTTCTGGATCACTTTCATCGGCGCCTACCTGATCTTCTGGCCGATGCACTATGAAGGGTTGGCCGGGATGCCCCGTCGTTACCTGGATTACAGCAACTGGATATCTTTTAACCAGTTCGGCGGTCTCAACCGGTTCATCTCCACGGTGGCGATGGTGGTATTTGCCGTGCAGCTCTTATTCATTTTCAATTTCTTCTATTCGATATTCAAGGGCAGAAAGGTGATCACTCAGAATCCCTGGGGTGCTACAACGCTGGAGTGGACCACGCCGATCCGCCCGGGTCATGGCAACTGGCCTGGTGAGATCCCTGAGGTCCATCGCTGGCCTTATGACTATGCAAAGGATGGCAGGGACTTTATCCCCCAGACCGAGGCTTTGGGAAGTAATGAGAGTAACCATTGATCGAGGATAGAAAAAAACATACTATGCCCTGATGCGAGTCAGGGCTTTTTTCAGCGGTGAGTGGTGAATGGTGAGTGGTGAGCGGTGAATGGTGAGTTGATTTTGGAGAATTATCTATGTTAAAAGAAATGAAGCAATCGGGCTCTTTCAAATTTGCCGGCAAATTGCAGGACTACAAACTGCTGATCAAGTTCAACCTCAGCTTCATGGTTGTTTTCTCAGCATTGATTAGTTATTTGCTGGCGCCGAAAGTAAAAGAATATGACTGGATGTCCCTGCTGATCTTTTTTGTCGGGGGGATGCTGGTCACGGGGAGCGCCAATGCGATCAACCAGATCGTGGAGAAGGATACGGATGCGATGATGAAGCGGACGTCTAACCGGCCGATCGCCTCGGGGAGAATGAGTGTGGAGGAAGGCTGGGCCTTTGCGGTAATCGCGGGTGTCGGCGGGGTATTGATGCTGTGGCATTTCAATTTCCTGGCGGCTGCCTTATCGGCCTTTAGCCTGTTCGTCTATGCCTTTATCTATACACCGTTGAAGAAAGTGCATTCGATTTCGGTGTTGGTAGGGGCGATCCCGGGCAGTCTGCCCTGCCTTATTGGCTGGGCGGCCGGCAATGACGATCTCAGCGCAGGTGGTTGGGTCCTTTTTGGAATCCAGTTCTTCTGGCAGTTCCCGCATTTCTGGGCGATTGCCTGGATTGCGCACAAGGATTATACGACGGCCGGGTTCAAGATGATGCCGTCCAATGAGGGGCCGACGAAATATTCGGCGATACAGGCGGTGATCTATTCGCTGTTGCTGCTGCCGGTGGGGGTTCTGCCCTATTTTACCGGGATCAGCGGCTGGGTCAGTCTCCTGGTAGTTTTGCTGGCGAATCTCTTCATGATCGGGACCTGTGTAAGACTGTACCGGGAGATGACGGTGCAGGCGGCGAGAAGAGTGATGTTCAGCAGTTATATATATCTGCCGGTAGTGCTGCTGGCGCTGCTTGCCAACAAAACAGCCTAGCTGTTCCGGCGGCAAGAAAAAATAGTGAAAATGATAAAATCGATAGAGGGCAATATAAAAGTGAACGATCAAAGAAAGAAAATACATCCTCATAAATTTACGTTATGGGTGGCACTAGGCAGCATTATCATGATGTTTGCCGGGTTGACCAGTGCCTATATTGTGAAGAGGGATCAGCCGGGGTGGACGAGCTTCCCCATTCCGCGGGCTTTCTGGTATTCGACGGCTGTAATCCTGCTGAGCAGTCTGACGGTGCAGATGGCGTTGAAGTCATTTAAAGAGCGGGAGATGCTGCGGTACCGGAACCTGATCACGCTGACAGCGGTTCTTGGGCTGGTTTTTATGTTGCTGCAGTGGGTGGGGTTCAAGGCCATCTGGAACACGGGGATCACATTTAAGGGTTCCGGCGGGGGGCAGTTCCTCTATATCATCGCCGGACTCCATGTGGCACACGTGCTGGCCGGGGTGGTCGCACTGATCGTGATGTTTATACGGGCGTTTGCGTCGAAGATCCGCAGTTATAACAGCGTTCCGGTGGAGTTGATGAGCACGTACTGGCATTTTGTGGATCTCCTATGGATCTATTTGTTCATTTTCTTTATGGGTATAAATTAAAATTCATTTTTGTTAAATAAATTTGCAAACCAACTAAAATAACAACATGGCACAGACAATACCAGCAGGTCAAAAATGGTGGGGCGGAGGGAAGAGTCCGTTCAACGTGGAGTATGGTAAACTGATGATGTGGTATTTTTTGATGAGCGATGCCTTTACATTCGGCGCCTTTTTGATCTCTTATGGTTCAATACGGTTTGCTACTAACGGCTGGCCTGACCCGAATGAGGTGTTCAGGGCTTTCCCTGGTGTTAACCCGGAAGTTCATCTGCCGCTGGTATTTGTGAGCCTGATGACGTTTATCCTGATCATGAGTTCTGTGACCATGGTGCTGGCTGTGGCCGCGGGTCACCAGAATGACAGAAAAGCCGTCACCAAGTGGATGATCCTGACGATCATCGGAGGTTTCATGTTTTTGGGCTGCCAGGCCTGGGAATGGACGCATCTGCATGGCGAGGGCGCCTGGTGGGGCAGGAATCCTTTTATCAATGCGGACGGCACGAAGGCGACGACCAATTTTACGAATTTCTTTTTCACCATCACGGGCTTCCATGGTTTCCATGTATTCTCCGGGGTGATCATCAATATCATCATGCTGATCAAGAACCTGCGGGGTGACTTCGAGAAGAGGGGTCATTACCTGATGATTGAGAAAGCCGGTCTGTACTGGCACTTTGTGGATCTGGTATGGGTATTCGTGTTCACCTGCTTCTATTTACTGTAGGACTTGACTATTAACATTTAACGACTAAAGATATTTTTATGACAGAGACGCATACAGCCGCAGGAACCCATCACGAACCGGAATTCTCTACGAAGCCTATCTGGAGGACCTTTTGGATTCTGTTAGGTATTACGATGGTGGAACTGGTATTTGCCACCATTCACCTGAAGACGGGATTCCCGCCAAAATTTGTACTGAACGGGATCTACCTGATCCTGACCTGTGCCAAGGCCTTTTATATCATCGCCGAGTTCATGCACTTGCGTCATGAACTGAAGAACCTGATCATGACCCTGGGGATCTCGGCCCTGCTATTTGTTTGGTTCATCATTGCCTTTCTGTGGGATGGCAATTCCTATAAGGATCTGCGTAACCGTTATGACGAGCATCATGTGGAGCAGAGCAAGATAAAGGTCGCGCCGGCAGAAGGCGGTGAGCATGCGCCTGAAGCGAAGAAGCCCGGATCTCCTGAATAGCAGCCCTGGTTTGAAAAAAATATTCATTCCGCAAAACCATCGCTGCAAGCGATGGTTTTGCGTTTACTTAAACGATCTACATTGAGCAAGAAAGCGTGGCTGGCATTATGTGTGGCGGTATTCATTCCCCTGGTATTTTATATGATCGCCAGCAATTATAAAGTGGCGATGCCCAAAAGGTATTTCCCGGATTCTGTTATTACGAAGATAAAGGACGGGAAAGAGATCACCGATACGGTCTGGCACCGGGTGACGAATGTGAGTCTGTCGAATCAGTTGGGTGAGACGGTGTCACTGGACCAGGAGCAGGGAAAGGTGATCGTGGCTGATTTTTTCTTTACCCATTGCGCCAGTATCTGCCCGATCCTCACCAGGAATTTTAAAAGGTTGCAGGAC
>Ga0247778_1001317_pt1 | contig 11267 bp, 7 predicted proteins | sample UWRJL049202B5_FD_179939 | JGI IMG/M metagenome (GOLD analysis project Ga0247778, IMG submission 179939) | Plant litter microbial communities from Arlington Agricultural Research Station in Wisconsin, United States - UWRJ-L049-202B-5 | ecosystem: Environmental > Terrestrial > Plant litter >... | reverse complement strand
TTCCTATTAAATAATAGTCGTTAAATTCATTCTCCCCATTGGCAGGTTCAGTATGTTTCAACCGGGTAGCAAGTTTCAACGCACTGAAAAAAGTAAGCGCGTGAGGGTAATTATTGGCCAGTGCGATAAGTAAGAACAACCTTTCAATCATCCCTTTTATGATGGATTTAAAGTCCAATCCGATTTTCCGATAAAATACCTGGGCCGTTAGGGCGAAGCAAAATGCAACAAATACTTCAGATATACCTATCAATATTATTATCAATATCATCTTTGACATCTTATTCTCCTCCCAAATATTTTATAACCTCTTTTAATGCAAAATACTCTTCCAGGTGCAGGCTTTTTTTCCTTTTCCACATCAGGGAGGGGTTTTTATCAAGATCTTCCGCCACTTGCTTATAATCTTTACTTTTAAAAAATCCAGAAACAATATAATAATCCATCTTGATTCTCCATCCATCTATAAAGCCTTGCATTACAAAAAAAGCTTTATTGAGCGCCTTAGTTCTTTTTTCATCCTTTAATCTAAAATAAAACCTGTCCTTGCTATTCTTTAATGCAGACAACTGCTCTCTTGCTGCAGTAAGGCCCTCTCCCAGCATTCCATACCCTATCTCTCTGTTTATTGGCGTTTCTATTTTCCCCTCGACCAATACATATCTTAGTTTAAAAATTTTCCCTTTTATTACAATTGTTTCCTCAATTTTTAAAATAATATCAAGCCCTGCGGAAAGGTCCTTCACAACACTTTGAAATTCATCTCCTAATGTAATAGTCATCGGCGAGAGAAAATTCTTCTTGCTGGTCTTGTTAACAGCGTTTACGACCTCCCTGAAGTCGTTCATCAGTATCTGCTGGTCGAGGGCGCGGCTCCCTACAATATCAGCCATTAATATGAATTCCTCTCTTGATCTGGCCTTCTTCATAATTTCAAAAATACTGAAATTTTCCCATTGATTTCACTTTTCATGCAATACCTCCCCACATTTCACTTTTCATGCAATATATATCTCCATTTCACTTTTCATGCAATACCGCCTTCACCTCACCTTTCACGCCTAAAAAGGCCGGCCCGGGCATCCCGGTCACCGGCCTTTAAAACGCAACTTCAATCTTCTTATTCCCAACCCGCAGTCCAACGGGCTTACCCAATTCCTAACCACAGTCCAGCGGGCTTGCCAAATTCCCAACCGCCGTCCGGCGGACCTGCCTAATTCCCGGCGGCCACCCCAACCAGCGCCACATCCGGACGCCTCGCCCCCTTCTTCAACCCCTGCTCGATCTGGTGGATCGCCCGCATCGTCTTGATCACAGAGTCCGGCGTCACGGAAATACTGTCGATGCCCTCTTCTACCAGGAACTGCGCGAAATCAGGAAAATCCGAGGGTCCCTGCCCGCAGATCCCCACCTTCACACCACATTCCTTCGCCGTACGGATCAGCATCCTGAGCAGGGTCTTCACCGCCTCATCCCGTTCGTCATAGATATGCGCCACCAACGACGAATCACGATCCAGCCCAAGGGTCAACTGGGTGAGATCGTTGGACCCGATGGAAAACCCATCGATATGCTTCGCGAACTCCCGCGCAAGAATAATATTCGACGGCACTTCCGCCATGAGAAAGAGCTCCAGCCCCTTCTCACCCTGTACCAGGCCATATTCCCTCATCACATCCTTTACCTTTACCAGCTCTTCCACGGTCCGGCAGAAAGGGATCATCACCACCACGTTGTCCAGTCCCATCTCCTCACGCACACGCCGGATGGCCTTGCATTCCATACCAAATGCAGCCTTATATTCCAATGAATAATACCGCGAGGCGCCCCGCCAGCCGATCATAGGATTCTCCTCTTTCGGCTCGTAATATTTTCCACCCAACAAATTGAAATACTCATTACTCTTGAAGTCGGAGAAACGAACGATGACCTTCTCCGGGTAAAAGGCCGCCGCAATACGGGCAATACCATAGGATAACTTGCGGATAAAGAAGTCCTCCTCACCGTCAAATCCTACGATCTTCTTCTGGATCGCCTCCGTCAACACGGCATCCTTTAACGCACGATGCGTCAGCAACGCCACCGGATGCACCCCGATATAATTGTTGATGATAAATTCCTCTCTCGCCAGCCCCACACCATGATGAGGGAAATTGGCAAAATGAAAGGCCATCGCCGGCGTGCCGACATTCAGCATCAGGGGCATATCGATAGATGGCAGCTGGTCCAGATCCGTCTCGATCTTCTGGAATTCCAACGCCCCTTCATAGACCTGCCCCTCATCACCCTCCGCACAGGATGCCGTCACCAATAACCCCTCCGCCAGCACCTCCGTCGCATGACCACAGCCCACAATGGCCGGAACACCCAACTCACGGGCCACAATGGCCGCATGACAGGTGCGCCCGCCTTTATTGGTGATAATGGCCGCCGCCTTCTTCATGATGGGCTCCCAATCCGGATCCGTCATATCGGTCACCAGTACATCCCCGGCGACAAACTCATGCCCGTCCGTCACCCGTTTGTCCAGCGAATGCATGATGTTCACCTTCCCGGTGGCAATCTTATCCCCCACGGCAATCCCCTTCAGCAGGGATTTCGCAGTCTTTGCTTTTTCACTCAGCTGATACTCCGTAAGTGTATTCTGCGCCTTTCGGGAATGGATCGTCTCGGGTCTCGCCTGCACGATAAATAGTTCACCCGTAAGGCCGTCCACGGCCCATTCCACATCCATCGGACACCAGTGTTTCTTCAACCCTGAATAGTATTCTTCGATCATACAGACCCATTTGGCCAGTTTGAGAATGGTCGCCTCGTCGAGACAGAATTTCTGCTGCAGATGACGGTCCACCGGTATGATCTTCACCCTTTCATCGGGGTCATCACCATAGACCATCATTTTGTCCTTCGATCCCGCCTTCTTTTCAATGATCGAGGCATAGCCTTTTTTCAGGGTCGGCTTGAAAACGATATACTCGTCCGGAGAGACAGCCCCCTGCACGATCATCTCGCCCAACCCGTAACTGGCGTTGATCACCACCACATCCTTGAAGCCCGACTCCGTATCCAGGGAAAAGGCCACTCCCGAAATACCCAGATCCGATCGCACCATCTTCTGCACACACACCGACAGTCCAACTTCAAAGTGATCGAATTTGAAATTCTCCCGGTAGCTGATAGCCCGGTCCGTAAACAGGGAGGCGAAGCAGTTGCGGACAGAATCCATGATGGCCGCCGGTCCCCGCACATTCAAATAGGTCTCCTGCTGTCCGGCAAAAGAGGCATCCGGCAGATCCTCGGCCGTGGCGGAAGAACGTACCGCCACATCCGTGTCCGTCTGGTCATACTGACCGGAAAGCCCGTGATAGGCCTCGATGATCGCAGTACTGAGCGCAGGAGGAAACTTGCTGTTGCGGATCAACTGGCGGATCTGCAGACCGCCACGTCGCAAAGACTCCACACTGTTGTGGTCGATCGTGCCCACGAGACGGTGAATCTCGGCGTCCAGGTTTCCATACTCGATAAACTCACGGTATGCACTAACCGTAATAACAAATCCATCCGGGATACGGATCCCCAGTTCGTCCAGATTGTTGATCATCTCTCCCAGAGATGCATTCTTACCGCCGGCTATCGCAATATCCGATAGTCCGACTTGCCGCAAAGGCAAAATGTACATTGATTGGGTCATATGGTGAATCGTTGTTGAAAAGGGAAATGGCGCGGTTGCTCACCCGTCGCCGCGGCGTCAGCTATACATTTGGATGGCCTGCCAGCATCTGCATCAGCAGGCTATAGGCTACACGTGCATCGGGAAATAACTTGGAGGGATAATCGGGTCGCATTAGACAGCAAAAGTAGAGAAAATATATTATAATTTTATTTATTATGTAAAAGAGACACGAAGTCTCCGTTATCAGCCTTGAAGGTCTTATCTTGGTAGTATGAAAAGAACGATCCTGTTTGCCTTGCTGCCGGTCCTGATCCTCGCAGCAGCCTATACCCACCGCCCCCTCACCTGGGTGGCTATCGGGGATTCTATAACCTATCTTAACGATCACTCCGACGAGACCGGAGATCGTGTCACAAAGGGATACATGACCCGGGTAACGGAAAAATTACCCAATATTCACTATATCAACCAGGGACATAACGGCTGGACCTCCGGCGGCATCGCCCGGGCCATCGACAAATTGGGCATACCCGTGGCCGATGTCTATTCCATACTCCTGGGCACCAATGACTGGTGGCAGGGAGTCCATATCGGCAGCTGGCAGGATTATACGGGCAATACCGGTGACACCACCGTCTACGGCTCCTTCCGCATCATCCTGGACAAGGTCCGCAGCCTCAACGATGAAGCCACCATCATCCTCATGACCCCCATGCAACGGAGCGACTTCGTCTACCTGATGGACATGAAAAATAACGCCTATGGCTCTTACCGGGACAAGGCCGGACAGACCCTGGAAGAGGTGGCCAACGCCATCCTCGATATCGGCCACCAGCTGAATATGAAAGTCATCGACCTCTACCACGAACGCCGTCTGTCCGTTTCGCGGGCCGTCCACTTCAAACGTCTGCGCGATCCCCGGACAGGTAACCCCGTCGATTATCATTATCCGGAATATACCGGCATCCCCTTCAATCCCGCTACTGATGAATACCCCTACCCACCGGATGCCATCAACATCACCTATGACGGGCTGCATCCCTCGGACAAAGGCAATGCCATCATTGCAAAGAGGTTGGTAAAGGTCCTGAAGAAGTTATAGGAGAATCCACCGGCAACCGCACCGTCAGTACACACCCTTCCCCCGGCCTGGACTGGATGTCCACCTTCCCGGAAAAGAGCTCCACCCGGCTGATGATATTGGTGATACCCACGCCCTTGCGATGCCTGGAAATATCAAATCCAACCCCGTTATCCACCACCGTCAGCACAATATCCGGCCCTTCGATGATGACCCGGATGAGGACCTCCGTCGCATGCGCATGTTTGATGATATTATTCAACTGCTCCTGGATGATCCTGAACAGGGTCAGCTTGCGACCGTCGTCCATCTGCTCTTCGATAATATTAAAATCCATCCGGATCTGAAATCCCGCCGTCTTCTTCATATCCTCCGTGATATCTTCGATGGAATCCAACAGACCGATCTCCCGCAGCCCTGGCGTGATCAGCGACTTGGAGATCTTCCGGATCTCATTGATGGCCCTGGCAACCAGTTCAGAGCTACGCTCCAGCAGCTCCTGCCGCATCTCCTCATCCGTCATCGCCGTATTGATATAGAGGTTGCTGGCGCCCAGGATCTGGTTGACATTATCATGCAGCTCCTTGCCGATCTCGGTCCTTTCCTTTTCCTGCGCAACGATGACCGCCTCGGTGATCTGCCGCTGCCGCGACAGACGCTGCTCGTTAAGTTCCTTCTCCAGCTTGATCCGCTGGGTAACATCATTGGCCAGGACCAGCAAAGCCTTTTTGTTCTTATAATTGATATTATGCCAGGTGATCTCTACAAAGATGATCGTCCCATTTTTTTTCACATGCTGCCAGAGACCCATCCTCATCACTTCCCGGCTGTCCCGGATCGACCCCAGTTCACGCAGGAGCTCCTCCTTATTGCCCATCAGACGTATATCCGCCAACGTTATATGAAGGAATTCCTCGTTCGTATACCCGTAATGCTGGACGGCGGCGGCATTCGCCTCAAGAAACCGTAGGGTCTCCGTATCCAGGACCCACATAGGCATGGGATTATGATTAAAGAGTTCCCGGTACCGCAGTTCACTCTCCCGCAGGATCTCCTGGTTGCGCTTGCGCTCCAGGCTGTATCGGATGGCGCGGGTCAGCAGCCGCTCATCAAAGTCACCCTTCACCAGGTAGTCCTGCGCCCCCATCAGCAGCGCTTGTAAGGCAGTATCCGTGTCCGTTAGCCCCGTCAATAAAATGACGGGCAGACGTTGGGCGGACTGACTGATGGACGTATAGGACTCCAGACCAAATCCATCGGGCAGGGAAAGATCCAGGAACAGGAGATCGACGATCTCAGTCTCCAGGATCTTTTTGGCATCCGCCAGCCGGCTGGCCTCAAAGATCGTCCCGATGACAAGACCGGTCGCCCGCATCAACTCCTTAAAAAGAAAGATGTCTCCCGGGTTGTCTTCCACAACCAGGATATTCAACGGTATCGATTCACGGGTATTCATGCTGTTTTTGGAAGTTTTACAATGCTGATCCAGAAGTCCTCGATGGTTCGCACGACATCCATGAACCGGTCCAGGTCCACCGGCTTGGTAATATAACAGTTAGCATGATTGTCGTAAGAGGCGAAGATATCCTTCTCCGAAGAAGAAGTGGTTAGCATGATCACGGGAATCCTTTTCAGATCCGGGTCGTTCTTAATAATGTTCAGCACCTCCTTGCCATCCATCCGGGGAAGATTAATGTCCAGCAGGATGAGATCGGGCGACTCGCTGTCCCCAAAGGGTGGCTCTTTCTTCAAAAAGGACAAGGCCTCTATGCCATCATAAGCCACCGAGATCCGGTTGATGATCCGTGCCTCCTCCAAGGCTTCCCGGGTCAACAGGATATCCCCTTCATTATCGTCTACCAGCAGTATATGGATCCCACGCATAGAATAGATTTTTATGGTTGTTTGGTAATGGTAAAGAAAAAAATACTGCCCCCCTCCGGCGCCGGCTCTACCCAGATCCTCCCACCATGCCTCTCCACAATCTTCTTACAGATGGCCAGGCCAATGCCGGTCCCCGAATACTCACTCTTGTTGTGCAAACGCTGGAAAATAATAAAGATCTTGTCGAAGAACAGGGGATCGATCCCGATGCCATTATCCTGGACGATAAAAGTCCAGTGATGCGCCGATTCTTCCGCCCGGATCCGGATCACGGCAGGTTCGTTACTATGATATTTCAGGGCATTGCTCACCAGGTTCTGGATCAATTGGGTCAGCTGCACCTTATCGCCCCGGACAACGGGCAACGGCCCTGCCTCCACGCGGGCCCCTCCCTCCGCGATCCTTTCACGAAAGATATTCCCCACCTCCTCCATCACCTCATCCATTTCCACCGCGGAGAACTCCTCCTTCCCCGTACCGGCCCGGGAGTACTCCAACAGATCCAGGATCAGGGCCTTCATTCGCTCGGCCCCGTCAACCGCATAGTGGATATATTGATCCGCACGCTCGTCAAGTTTCCCGCTGTACCGCTTCTGCAGCAGCTGGAGGAAACTGCTGACCATCCGCAGAGGTTCCTGCAGATCGTGCGAGGCGATATAGGCAAACCTTTCCAGCTCGCTGTTGGAGGCCGCCAGCTCCGCCGCCCTCTTTTGCAGATCCATATTCAGACGATGCAAAAGTTGTTCCGAACGTCTGCGCTGTGTAATATCATTCACCACTACCATCCGCGCCTGCCGACCCTCATAAATAAAAGAGTGCGCCGTAATCTCCACATCGATGATGTCCCCATCCTTTTTTATATGCCGCCAGACGGCGCGCTGCTGGTAGGAGTCGGATGATCGGCGGGCCTCTTCCACATCCTTCTCCAGCATCGCATGATCCTCCGGCGGACGGATATCCCTGATCGTCATGGCCCCGAACTCCTCTTGTGAATAGCCGTAATGAGCGATCGCCGCCTCGTTAACTTCAAGAAACTGCAGGCTGTCCTGGTCATAGATCCACTTGGGCAGAGGACTCTTGTAGAACAGGGACCGGTACTTTTCCTCCGAACCCTGCAGCTCTGCCGTCTGGCGATGGACCCGGTCCTCCAGTGCAGCATTGAACCAGCTCAACTCCTCCCTCACAGCCCTCTCCCTGGCCAGATCGACCCGTACCTTTTTAAGGAATATGATCCCCAGGACGAGGACGGCGCCCATAAGACTCCACAGCACGATATTCAATTCCAGGGTCCGCCGGCGGTTAGCCTGGCGTCGCTGGTCCAGCGTACCACTCTCCTCCGATGCCATCCGGTCGCATAAGGACCGGATCTGGAAGGAATACCCATGGGTGGCACTCCCGGCGATCAACCGGGCCGCCCCGTCAAAATCATCACCCCGGCGGAGACCGATGGCCTGCTGCAGAAGTTCCCGGTTCCTGTCCACATAATGGGTTAAGTCCCTGATACGCCCCTCGTGTAATGGATTGTCCGTCGTCAATTCCTTCAGACCGGCAATACGATCATGCAAACGATCGTCCAGCACACCCAGGGAATCTATAAAGAGACTGTCGCCCGTAAGAAGATAATTTTTAACGGCCAGTTCATATCGGGCGCTGATATCCGTGACTTCATGCGTTTGGGAAAGGACCTGGTTGGTATGCCTGATCGTGGCCCCTGAATCCTGGATACGCCGGTACTGCCAGATAGAGACCAGGACGATGGCCAATACAGTCACGATGGCGACAGAGATGCCAGTGATCAAAGTTTTTTCAATGCTTCTACTCATAGTTTATCCCGGGTAAGGCAGCAAGGCGAAGGGGCGACAACTAGAGTAATTTACTGAAATTTATTGATTATCCAGCCCGAGAGACCGGATAGCGGATAAAAAGGATTGGGAATTCTCGGCAAGGATCAGCAACTTATCATCACCATGCAGCACAGTCGAACCTACCGGAGTGATATAATCCGTCCCGCGGATGATCATGAGGATCTTGGCTGTTTTGGGGAAATTGATCTCAACGATCCGGCGGCCCTTCACCACGGCATGGACAGGCAGATGAACCTCTTCCCGGACAGACATGACCGGGTCGATCCATTCCATGTCGCTGCCCGACCGCTTCTTCGCCCTACCGGGAACAATCAGATGCAGCATTTTGGCGACCGCAGGCAGGGTCGTACCCTGTACCAGCACCGAAGAAATGGCAATAAAAAAGACCAGGTTGAAGATCATATCCGACTGGGCCAGACCCGCGATCATCGGATAGGTGGCAAAGACGATCGGCACCGCACCACGCAACCCCACCCAGGAGAGAAATAATTTGCTCCGCCGGTTGGCTTTATTGAACAACAGACTCCCAAAGACCCCGATCGGCCGGGCGACAAAAATAAGGAAGGCCGAGATCAGCAGCCCCGGCCCCGCAACGGCAAGGACCTTCGACGGGAAAACCAGCAGACCCAGGGCCAGGAACAACACAATCTGCATCAACCAGGCCACCCCGTCAAAGAACTGGATCAAACTACGCTTGTGTATAAAATTGGAACTGCCCAGGATCACCGCGCAGATATAGATAGCCAGGAACCCGTTGCCTCCCATAAATTCCGTGGCCGAATAGCTGAAAGTAGCCAACGCGATCAATAGCACGGGATACAAACCCTGGTTGTTCAGACGCAGCCGGTTGATCAGCCACAGACTGCCTTTCCCGCATGCATAACCCATCAACCCGCCCAGTACAAAACCCTTTACAAAAAGAAGGATCAACTCCCCAGCCGGGAAATGCCCCTCTTTCACCACCGCCGTCAGCGAGATCGTCAGGAAATAGGCCATGGGATCATTGCTGCCGCTCTCCAGTTCCAGGACAGGCCGCAGAGCACCCTTCAGACCAATGCCCTTGCCACGGAGAATAGAGAAGACCGCCGCCGCATCCGTGGAAGAAACAATGGCGCCCAACAGCAGCCCCTCCGGAAAAGTAAAGCCCAGCAGGAAATGAACAAAAATACCCACTGATAGCGCCGTCAGCAGAACCCCGACGGTCGACAGGGCCAGACCCGTACGCAGAACCGGACGAATCGTCTTGAAATCCGTCTCCAGCCCCCCGGAGAACAGGATGAAGCACAGCGCCGTAACCCCCAGGAACTGCGCCGAATGCGGATCGTCAAAAGGAATCCCGCCCAACCCCTCCGATCCCGCAAGGATGCCGACTAAAAGGAAAAAGATCAGGGTAGGCACACCCCAGCGGCTGGTAGTCTTACCCCCGACAATACTCAGCAACAACAATACCGATCCTACCAGCAATCCATGTTCCGCGGTAACGTGCATAGACCGCAATTTACAGAAAAAACCACCGCAGTCATACGACAGATCGGTACTATTCAAGGGTTTCCACCTATTCTTTTTCTCACGCGAAACTGTAATTTAGTACCACCTGCCAATCACCCTAATTTCCTTCGTTAAACCCCAATTTTACCGCTCCCCGGAAATCACACAGCCTAAAGTGCATATACTACCGAAGAACCGGTCCGATACTTCCTGTCAATCATTTTGTAAATAGCATTGCCCCATGCCAGCACAGCCGGTCATCTATTCTTTTTTTTCATGGATCGAACGCCGATCAACCCATAAGAATTATCCTTTGTATCTAACCCTTATTCTTGTTGGTAGTAGTCTTTTTCTCGCATTCCCCCGTTACGACCTCTACCGGAATACCACCGCCTGGGACGTCACCATGCTGAAATCGAAAGACCTGACAAATAACCTGCAGCATATACCCCCTGCCAGCTACCTGGCAAAAAAAGTATTCCGGCTCACCGTACCCGTGATCATCCGGATCTTTCACCTGAACCGGATAGCAGTCCTCGTTATCCAGTTCATCCTTGGGGTCTGTTCCATCGGCATGTCCTACCTGCTGGGCCGGCGGATCCTGCGGGACCCGGTCGCCGCCACATTTCTTGCGGCAGGATTTACATACTTGTATTGCGGCAGGACCTGCTTCACAGAGATCACCTACACCTGGTTCGACGGATGGGCCTATTTCTTTCTCCTGGCAACCCTCTACAGCAGAAACATTTTCGCCATCTTCGTCCTGGCCAGCCTCGCCGCCTGGACGGACGAAAGAGCCTTTGTCGCCCTGCCCCTGGCCCTCCTTTTTCACCAGCTCTATATATCATCTTCCCGCACCACGTCCAACGCTACACGTTTAACTCCCAACTCACCTCTCACCACTCACTCCTCACCTCTCACCACTCCTCACCCTCAACTCACTACTCACCACTCCCCTCTCACCACTCCTCACCCCCAACTCACTCATCTCAACCCCGCCTCCATCGCCATCATCGCCGCCATGATCGGCTATCTCGCCCTGCGGCTGTTCCTGACCCAGCGGTTCAATATGCATACCCCGCATGAAGACGCCAACACCAGCAACTTCCTCGCCAATATGATCCATACCAGCTTTGGATTTGGAGCCTATACGTTCTTGGAAGGCTTCTGGCTGATGGCGCCCATCTTCCTCTACCTGAATTTTAAAAATAAAGACTTTTTGCTGATGGCCCTGACCATTTCCCAGATCCTTTTGTCATCCCTGGTGGCCCTCTTT
>Ga0247778_1001316_pt1 | contig 11313 bp, 11 predicted proteins | sample UWRJL049202B5_FD_179939 | JGI IMG/M metagenome (GOLD analysis project Ga0247778, IMG submission 179939) | Plant litter microbial communities from Arlington Agricultural Research Station in Wisconsin, United States - UWRJ-L049-202B-5 | ecosystem: Environmental > Terrestrial > Plant litter >... | reverse complement strand
GGCAAGATTACCGGCCGCGATAGACGCCGCACTCAAACAGCGTACAGCTGAAAAAGGACGGGAAGATGCAAATACAAATTTAAAACTGCTGGAAAATAAAATATTAGAGCAAAAGATACAGGAACATAAAAGGATTGCAAGGGCTATTATCAAAGCCCAGGACGCCGAGCGAAACCATATAGGCAAGGAACTTCATGACAATATCAATCAGATCCTGGCCGCCTCGAAAATGCATCTCAGCGTAGCAGGTCATGAAAATGAATCGATCCGTGAATTGGTCAAATATCCGCTGCAACTGCTGGAAACCTCGATCCAGGAAATTCGCATCCTTAGTCAGAAGCTGGTGACCCCGCTAAAAAATATAAATTTAGAAAAATTAATCAGAGAACTCCTGACCGTCCTCACCCATGATAAGGCGACAAGAACGAACTTTACCTACGCCCTGTCCAAAGAAGCAATATCCGATGACCTGAAATTGAATATATACAGGGTCATGCAGGAGCAAATCAATAACATCCTGAAATATGCGGCGGCAAAAACCGTAACCATCTCTATTACAGACCGGGACGGATCGGTTAATATTGTCATTGCAGATGATGGCAATGGATTTGATCCTGACAGTAAGACGACAGGCATCGGCATTTCGAATATGATAGACAGGGTCGAGTCCTTTAATGGAAAATTGCAAATACAGAGCTCGGCAGGCAATGGTTGCACGACCCGGATCAGCATACCTTGTTAAAGATCAGCAGCAGGTCCCGGAACGATATCTTTCCCCTTCTCGCCACGCGGGCGGATAAATATCGCAGACATCAGCGCCCCCAGAAAGGCCAGCCCGGCCGAGATCCGCAGAATCGAGGCATACGCAGCGATAAAACTCCGGTGATATGCGACCTCCACCCGCCCCTTCACTGCAGCCGTCAGCATAGCCGGCGCCCTTGCATTACCCAGATTGACCGCTTCGGCCATTACCGCCTGACGCTCCTGCTCAGGCAATACATGCAAAGGCCTTTCCTTCAATTGGGTTTGCATCGCCCCTGAAAAGAAGACAACAGCCAGCGCGCCAAAGATGGCATTCGCAAATACATTGGCGATCCTTGTCAGCGCATTGTTGATCCCGGAGGCCGTTCCGGAAAAATGATCAGGTACCGCGCCCATCACGGTGGCAGTCAGGGGGGCCACCGTAAAGGATATCCCCAGCCCGAACACCAGCACACCCGGAAGGAAGCTGGTCCAGTAATCGGCAGGACCCCGGGTCTGACCGATAAACGATAGGATCAGCAGGCCCGCACCCGCAATCGCAGGACCCGCGATCAGCAGCCTCCTGGGTCCATATTTATCGGCGAGCCCGCCGGCATAGCGGGCCATCGTGATCATCATCAGGGTAAACGGTAAAAAGGTCAGCCCCGATTGCAGCTGGCTATAACCCTGGACCTGCACCAGGTTCAGGGAGAGGAACAGCATTCCCGCCCCAAGACCGGCATAGAGAAAAAAAGTGAGGAGATTCGCCCCGCTGAAGGCCGGGTTCGAAAACAGCGACAGGGGCATCATCGGATGACGGCCCTTCATCTCGATCACGATGAATGCGCCCATTAACAAGACACCGGCAGTCAGGGTCACCACCACCTGCCAATGGCGAAATCCCACCGCTGGGATACGCAGGAACCCAAAAGTCAGCATCGCCAGACCCAATGCAATCGCAATGGCGCCGCCAAAATCCAACGGCTGATCCTTCCCCCCGTCCTTGCTTTCATGGACCCGGTGCCAAAGGATCAGCAGGCATGCCACACCAATAGGAAGATTGATAAAAAAGATATACCGCCACAACCCGGCGTCTCCAAACGCTCCACCTAACACAGGCCCACCCATCGTGACCACCGTGGTAAAGGCCGACCAGGTGCCGATGGCCTTACCCCTTTCCTGCTCGTCGATAGAAGAAGAGATCAGCGACAGGCTTCCCGGTATCATCATCGACCCGCCGATGCCCTGGACAATCCTGAACAGGATCAGAAGATTTACCGTCGGGGCAAATCCACAGGCGGCCGATCCGGTGATAAAAATAAAAATTCCCACCATGAAGATCTTTTTGCGCCCCAGCCGGTCTCCGAGCGCACCGCCGATGAGCATCAGTGCAGCCAGCATCAGCAGGTAGGCATTGAGGATCCAGAAGAGATCGGCCCCCGTCGCCCCCAGCGATTGCTGTAAAGAAGGCAGGACCACATTGAGGGCTGTCCCATCGATAAAGGCCATGGACGAAGCCAGGATCGCCGAGACCATCACCCATTTCCCTTCAGCGCTATGTAAGGAGACTGTTGGCATAAATATATATTCATTTCCCGAGGCAACATCATTCCCGGCCGGTCACGGCCCATTTAATCCGAACCTCGCCGTATACCTATTTCTTCAGCACGATTCGGAACGTCGTCCCCTTCCCCGGCTCCGACTGCCGGACAAAGAGTTGCCCCTGGTGATATTGTTCTATGATCCTTTTGGAAAGACTCAATCCTAACCCCCAACCCCGCTTCTTGGTTGTAAAGCCAGGCTTAAAAACCTTTTGCAAATTCTTGGCCGCGATCCCCTTTCCCGTGTCCGTCACATCCACGAGGATCTGGCTTTCCTGCTCCTGTATCTTCACCGTGATCGTTCCTTTTCCTTCCATGGCATCCAACGCATTCTTCAGGAGATTCTCGATGACCCAGTCGAACAGAGGGCCGGAGATCCGCGCGATCAATGGCTCCTGTTCTGGTCCCTCCATGTTGAATTGAACACTTCCTGAGGCTCTCTTGCGGATATATTCGACCATATTGCGGATCTGCCCGATAAGATCCCTTTCCTTCAGTTGGGGTTTGCTGCCGATCTTTCCGAACCGGTCGGATACCAGCTTCAGTCTGTCTACATCTTTTTGGATCTCCTGCACGGTCAGAGGATCGGTATTGCTTTCCCGCAGCATTTCCACCCAGCCTTCCAGCGAAGACACGGGAGTTCCCAGCTGGTGGGCCGTCTCCTTTGCCATACCCGCCCAGAGTTGGTTCTGGGTGGCCTTATTGCGGATCGTGATGGAGTACAGGGTGAAAAAAATAAAGAGCGCGACAATGCACAGCTGCACCAGGGGATAATATCTCACTTCATCCAACAGGGACGTATGACCGTAATAATATCGGTTCGCTGTATAGGGAGTATCGCTCAGTTTGATCTCCAGCGGCTCGTTCTCCGATCGGAATTTTTTCAGCTGGCTGTAACAGTAGGCCCGGTCGGATGCAGCACGGGTGGAGTCCAGGTTTATATAGTCGATGATGCTGTCCAATTCATTGGTCTCGATGATAGGAACGGATTGTTGACCGTTACGAATGAGGTTGGGCAGCGCAAGATCCATGCCCGGGTTTTTCAGGATGGCCTTGCTGGCAGCCACCCACTGCTCGACCTTCTGTCTTTCCTCCGCAGCGATCTTTTTGGCCAGGTACTGGGAATAAAAGATCGTGGCGCTGACAATGACGATCGCGATAAGGGCCAGCAATGACCTCCAGTTAAGCAATGATCGAATCATAGACGAATTTATAAAAAGCGGCCCACTAAACCCCTATTACCTTATTTTTGAGGCTCATTTTAATTAAATGTCGTCGTAGTGCCAACAATCGCTATCGTGATCCTCAACTGGAATGGACGCCAGCATCTGGAAAAATTTCTCCCCTCGGTAGTGGCCGGCCTCATGGATCCGTCCAACGACGGATTGCAGGTAGAAGTGATCGTAGCCGACAATGCCTCGACAGACGATTCGGTCAATTTTCTCCGACAGCACTACCCTACACTGCGGATCATTCAATCAGACCGGAATTACGGATTTGCCAGGGGCTACAACGAGGCCCTGCGGCAGGTGAACAGCGATTACTATGTACTCTTGAATTCCGATGTAGAGGTAGATCAGGGTTGGATCCGGCCGATCATCGATCTAATGGAAGGCGATGCCTCGATCGGGGCCTGCCAACCCAAGATCAGGATGTATGCTGATCGGGCATATTTCGAATATGCCGGAGCGGCAGGTGGATGGATAGACCACCTGGGATATCCTTTCGCCCGGGGCAGGATCTTCGATGTCTGCGAAAAGGACCAGGGGCAATATGACCAGGCCACTGCCATTTTTTGGGCCAGCGGAGCAGCGATGTTCGTGCGGGCGGAGCTTTATCATCGGTTGGGGGGCCTGGACAGTTATTTTTTTGCCCACCAGGAGGAAATAGATCTCTGCTGGCGGATCCAGTTGGCCGGGTACCGGGTCTATGCCTGCCCCGCTTCCGTGGTCTACCACCTTGGCGGAGGGACCCTGCCAAAAGGCAATGAGAGGAAGGTCTTTTTGAATTTCCGCAACAACCTGATCATGCTGGCCAAGAATCTTCCCCTGGGGCAGTTGATCTGGAAAATGCCCTTGCGGCTCCTTTTGGACGTCATTTCAGCCTGGAAATCCCTTTTGGCAGGGGAGGCAATCTACTTCTGGGCGATCCTGGAGGCCCATTTTGGTCTATGTAAGTGGTTCTTATTCAAACGGAAATACAGTGTATTCCCCCAACAAAGAGGCATAGGCAGGCAGGGTTGGTACCGGCGCAGCATCGTCTGGCAGTACTTTGTAGGCGGTAAAAAAACTTTTACCGAAATTATGGGAGGTAAAAGATGATATTTTCATTCAAAATGTTATTTTTGCCTAGCAATTAAATAGTTATGGATCAACAAACAGAAATCAGGGACCCCAAATTGAAAGACTTTGCCTACAGCTGGGTAAATTCTTCTGTTTTCTTATTCTACTTGCAGGTGTTTTGCATCATTGCGCTCGTCGTCGGCGGCTCCTGCGCACTATATGCATCCCGTTACAAGGGTAAACCCAGTGTAGAAGTTCCGGCTAATACCCTCTACACACCCCAGTATAAATAAAAGGCAAAATTTTTTTTAGGGAATGATCGATTCCCCCTATTTTTGCACTCCCAATAAAGTTCTTTACACCGTTGAGTAGATAGGGAGACTTGTCTGAATTGAATAGTACTCACGGTACATATGCGGAAGTAGCTCATTTGGTAGAGCGCGACCTTGCCAAGGTCGAGGTGGCCGGTTCGAGCCCGGTCTTCCGCTCTTCTAAAATTCCATCCGCCTCCTTTGGTCGATGGAATTTTTTATTTGAAACGTTTTTTGACACTTCAAGACCTTGACCCGGGTGGCGGAATCGGTAGACGCGCAGGACTTAAAATCCTGTTTCCCGCAACGGAAGTAGGGGTTCAATTCCCCTCCCGGGTACACCACTGGTTCCGGCCATTATTTTTAACCGGAAATCTACCTTGCTGCGTGGGTGGCGAAATTGGTAGACGCACTACTTTGAGGTGGTAGCGCTCGAAAGGGCGTGTGAGTTCGAATCTCATCCCGCGCACTTTAACACTTAACGCTTTGTAAATCATATATTTACAAAGCGTTATTTTTTTATATGCAAATTTCTACTTCATTCATTTTCAGCTGATTACATATATTGCATAGGTGGTTTTGGCGCCCAAATGGCGGACGGCTTTGATGTGTACCTGCTTGTTTTATTGTGTTTAATGTATAGTGATTATCGATATTCGTTCGATAATTCAACTCCCATGAGTATCACAATTACATCGAAATTGTCACGCAATGGCCAACGAAAATGGTACACATTTGATTTTGGAAAACAGTCTGGACAACGCAAGGCTGCTGGTATTTTTACGTATGAACATCCCCGGAATAAAATTGAGAAAAGGCATAATGACGAGGCATTGGCGCTATTGGAAATCAAAAAATCAGAACTTACTCTTGAATGCCAATCCTTCGGCACTTCCTTTATCCCTTCCCACCGCTTCCGGGAAAATTTCCTCGATTACTATACCGAGTTTGTGAGCAACAACGTTCGATCGGGTAATCGTCATCTTGAATCGAGCCTGGAAAAATTTAAGGCTTTTACTAAAAAGGCGTACGTTCCTCCGCACTCGATCACTTCAAATGTTTGCTTCCGCTTTAACAGGTATTTATTGGATCGGCATTCTGGGAAAACACCAGAGGATTATTTTCGATCCTTTAAAAGAGTTATTAAAAGTGCTACCAGGGACGGTTATTTCCGGATCAATCCTGCAGAAGATGTAAAATGCAAGACCAATCCCAGCAGGTGTCTAAAACAATTTTTGGAATCACATGAATACATCGCTCTTATTAAGACGCCTATGGCAAATAGGGAAGTACGAGACGCCTTTATTTTCTGCTGTTATACGGGGCTTCGCTGGTGTGATGTAACTTCCCTGGCCTGGGCTCAAATTAGGCAGGACGTACTTGTCCAGGGTATTATTCAGAAAAAGACAGGGAAACCGGTAGAACTCTTTCTGCATCCTGTGGCCCGGCAAATTCTTGCCAGCAAAGTCCAACAAGCCTCATTACAATCAACTCGCGTCTTCCAACTTCCTACGGCCAACGGCGCTAATAAATCGCTTAAGGGCTGGATTAAGGACGCGAGAATCAATAAATACATTACCTGGAAAGATGCCCGTCTTAGTTTTTCCATCCTTTTGCAAGACGCCAATGTGGATGCGGCAACAGTGGCGTTGCTACTGGGGCATAGTACCACACGGTATGTCAACGAAACTTACAAGCGGCATAGACCTAAAAATCAGCGGGAGCATATTATGAAACTTCCGGATGCCGAATGGAAGTCTTAATAACATTTTCCATTCCGTCAGCTATTCTTACTATTCGTTACCCTTAAACTTTTTTAAGAGGATTCCCAGTCTCTCCATCAACCTCTCAAATATCACTGCCTCTCCATAAATCATTTGTTCCTGCATCAACGCGTAATCTTCCCGGTACTGTTCATGCAGCGCCAAAGGCGGCAAAAAAGAAATGGTAGTCCGTTGCAGAGTTTCGTAATTGACGTGTCTCAGTCTGCTATATTGCTTTCTATGCTCAATAATGGCCGCATACAATTGCCCGTCTTCCAGTGCCGCATCCGCTACTCCCGACTTATCCAACCGATAAAGATCATACAAGTGTCTGGACATCCGCTCGATCCGGATCTTGTCCATATCCGTCTTCATGAACTCCTCATGCAATAGAAAGGCTTTCTCCAGGCAGGTTTTTCTCGGGTCCACAGCTGCGATCTCCATCGGCGTCTCTACATACGCCTCATTCGGGAACCAGGTGTACAAAATGGACTGTACAGGCTTTTTTGTATATGGTTCTTTCAACGAGCGGACACTCACTTCCACTCTTACCTCGTCCCTTAGATATGGATTGGCTTCATACAAAGACGGATATGCCACCATCAATACCTGTGGATCCTTATCCGGCATTTTGGGATTAACTTCTTCCGCGGTAATAGTTACGACGCCAGCTGCTATCTTCATTTTCGCCAATTGCTCTTCCAATGCCGCTTTTAATTCGATACTGGTGAACGAACAGCCCCGGCGTTTCAATCTTTCAAGGTCGCCCTTGGTTGGATCTTTCTTGTACTCTACGCCAAACGCTTTCGCATCCAGAGCTATATCTATATCTTCGGAAAAATTATCACAACTCGTGATAAATTTTCTTATCCAAAGTAAATCGTTATCAAAAGAAGATTATCAAGTCATTTGATCATCAGCGGTTTATAACTTAAACTTTTTCATACAACTTTTGATAACGATATTATACTGGCTTATTTGGTGAGGTTCCTTAACCAGTTTTTTAGGCTGGAGTCTTTTTCCCACAATCCTTGATTACCAGTGCTGGGGATGACATTGATATAAGCAGCTTCCAGTGCTTCCCGTTTTTGTTTTGAATCAGCCCGCGCGTATATTTCTGTCGTCTGTATGGACACATGCCCAAGCATATCTCGTATATAAACAAGATTAACTCCTGCTTGGAGAAGGTGCATAGCCTTGCTATGACGAAGGCTATGGGGTGATATTGGGGGGATAAGTTCAGGCTTTAGCTTCCGAGCCATGCCGGCATACGTATTTAGTATGTATGTTATGCCTGCGTTTGTCAGTCTCCCTCCTCGATTGTTGGCAAAGAGCGGGCGTTGGTTGTTCGTAGGATTGTCAAGTGAGTTTTCCTTCATATACGCCTGCAATAAGGAAAGTTGTTGGCCTTGCAAAGGTACCAGGCGCTTTTTATTTCCTTTGCCTAAGAGCATGATGCAGGCAGGTTTATCCATGCGTAAAGACGAAGGGGATAGATCTATAATCTCCTGTACCCTGGCACCTGTGTCGTACATTAATGCAATAAGTGCCAGGTTCCTCCTTCCCATGCGATTACCTGTAGGGATTTGCTCCAACAGCAATTTGATTCCATCGACAGTAAGATAGTTAACGCTCGTTCGCTCTTGTCGTTTCACTTTAATTGAGAGAACCTCCTGCCAAAGGGCCATGCGCTTCACATCTTCGTATTGCATGTATTTGAAGAAAGAATGCAGGGCAGCAAGGCGCTGGTTTCTGGTTGTATTGCTGCATTTTTTGCTAGTTTGAAGCCAATCCAGAAAGCGCAGTATTACTTTTCTGTTAAAATGGTCAAGCAATAAGGCGTCAGCCCTGATATTCTCCTTTTCAGCCATGAATGCCAGCAAACGAGTAAAAGTATTACTGTATGACCTGATCGTATTGGTGCTGGCGCCACGTTCTCCGACAAGGTATTCGGAAAAAAACTTGGTCAGGTACTTTGCAAAGTCAGTCATTTCCATGATCTATTTCTTTGTAAGGGTTACTTGGAAAAACAAAAGATGTTATCGACGATTCCATTCGGATGATCTCAGGATACATTTCACTGGTTAGACGCACGTAAGTCTCCGTTCCTTTGAGTGATTTATGTCCCAGGAAGACCGATAGTATTGGCATGGCACAATATATATCCATTCCATCTCTGACCATTTTTATGAGGGAATGCACAGCCGTAGTGTGACGGATATCATGGATCCGGGGCCCTTCGCCATCACTGCGACGGGGGATTCCGCACTGCACAAGTATCTCCCTGAACCAACGGGTAATAGAGCCTATGCCTATCGGTTTCCCTATTGTGGATACAAAGAAGAATGCCGTAGGAGCCGATATTCCCTTGATAGGCATACGGTCACGACAGGCCTTATACTGGGTGAGCACCTCAAACAAGGAAGGGCATAGAGGAAGCAGCCTTTCCATCTGGTTCTTCGTCCGTTTAAGCAGTATGCTTTTGCGTGAGAGGTCGACATCTTCATTTTTTATAGAGATCGCCTCGCCAATACGCATTCCCGTGGAATAAAGCAACCGGATCAGGCACGGTACAGTAATGAGCACGCTCGTCATGGATCTGTACGGCAAGGTTAGTTTGTCGCTTACCCGGAAAATACTCTCCATTTGTTCGTGGGAGAAAACATAAGGGATAAACGGCGGCCAGTTTTGCCGGGGCAACCTGTGTATGTAACATTCGTATCCCAGGTGACACATGTAGCGACAGAACTGCCGTATTATAGAGTGCTTATCGTAAAGTGTCCTGGCTTTGTCGTTGATGCGGGTTTCACTCCATGCAGTGATCTGCTCTCGTGTGATGTGAGGTTCGGTAGCGCTTGTAATGAGGAAGAAGCGATCCAATTCTTTAAATACGTCCTGGAACTTGGAAAGGCCAAAGCCCATCTGTTCTTTCATTTGAAGAAAGCTGTTGAAGTAGGGCGCAAAAATGCTCCTGTATACAATTTTCTTACTCATAAAACATACCTCCTTTTTGCTCATAAAAGCCTTGGCCGACTATGGGAACCTCAAGTGCGCAGCACTGAATGCTATTGAGGTCAACACGCAGGTACTTCATCGTGGTCTGTGTAGCCGTATGCCCGAGTGTTTCTGATATAACCGGCAAAGGAATGCCATTGCCGAGTAACTGGGTGGCAAGTGTATGACGCATCGCATGGGGGCCAAACTTTCTGTTTCTGATATCCACTTTAGACGCTTTGATAATCCGGCTTATAGCTCCATTAATGATAAGACGATTGACCGGATGGTATGGGGCACATGCAGAAATGAAAATATTTGGCGTGTGCGATACTGGCCGCCCGTATTTCAGATAGGTTATAATAGCGTCTCCAACATCAGTCAGCAATGGAAGCTCAATTTCCCGTTTGGTCTTGTATTGTGTAAGCCTGATAACGTTGGTGTCCCAATCCAGATGTGTGAACTGCAGCCCAGCGATATCAGATGAGCGTAGGCCAAGTCTGGTACTCAGCAACAGCATGGCGTAGTCCCGTTTCCCTACCGGACAGGAGCAGTCTATGGCTTCTTCTATCTGCTTAATTTCCGTTGGAGTGTATACAGAGGGTAACTTTTCTCGCTTGGGAAGAGAGATTCTGCCAATTACATATTCGATGTCACTATCTACCAGTTTGTATGCGTACAGGTAGCGGCAGAATAGGCGCATGGTATTCAGAAATTTATCTTTACAATTTTGTACAGATGCTATGAAGGCGAGTACGATCCCATCGTTTATTTTGGAAACCCGATGTACTGATTTCAGTGTCAGGTGCTGGATAAAATAACTCAGCACACGCCTGTGTTCATTGAGCGTAAGCATGCTCCGCCGAAGCTCTGCCTGAGAAGCAATGAAAGCCTCAGCAGCATCTCCAATTTCCCCGGGAAGTTCATAGTTGACCCTATGGACAATTCTTCTGCTGACTTTTCCATGAACAAGGAAATCCGAAAGAACGGCTACACTGCGGCGAACAGCCCGCCTGTAAGTGGCACTTTCAAAAGGAAGTGGCAAACTAATGAAATCTTCTCCGACCTGGGTAGTGTAAATCGCTATGGAATGTTCTCTCATATACTTCTCAATCCCAGTATCCCATATCCTGAAATAATCCCGAATCCGTGCTTCGGAATAACCATTCTCTCTCAACCAGGCCACACAGTCCTTGGCAAGAGAATTGATGTCTTGTTTTACCATCTTTGTTAGTGTTTATCAAGCGCTGAATTACGCCTGCCAACAGATAACGATGGTTATCAAAAGAAGATTATCAAAAGTAATACTGTGAATCAGTTGGTTACGGAAAGATAGAGGAAGTTGCTTTCGATAACGATTTACTTTGGATAAGAAAAACGTTCGATCAGACCCCAGCATTTACTCAAAGACGTCCCGCCTTTGAATATCATATACTCGCCATAAATGCCTTCAAATAGAGCCTTTAACACCAGCGTCACCCACCAATCTTTCTCAATTGCTTTGGCGTTTATCGCACTTGTACGCGCTGCCTCTTCCAGGGTTGACCGTCTTTGCTGATTTGAAAGATTAAGCCAGCCAGTCATACCTAATTTTCATTTAACAGTTTAACAATGTAGTCAT
>Ga0247778_1001315_pt1 | contig 11320 bp, 2 predicted proteins | sample UWRJL049202B5_FD_179939 | JGI IMG/M metagenome (GOLD analysis project Ga0247778, IMG submission 179939) | Plant litter microbial communities from Arlington Agricultural Research Station in Wisconsin, United States - UWRJ-L049-202B-5 | ecosystem: Environmental > Terrestrial > Plant litter >... | reverse complement strand
AAAAAAAAAAAATTTAAAAAAAATAAAAAAAAAAAAAATAATTAAAAACAAAAAAATTTAAAATTTAATTAAAAAAAAAAAAAAAAACAATAATAATAAAAAATCGAAAAAAAAAATTAGCAATAATAATAATAAAAATTCAATCAAATTCGATATTTATATTAATAATCTCTTAATAATATTATTTTAATTTCAATTCGATAATTGTTATATTATTAATTTTGAAAATTTTAATAAAAAATTATTGGTCAAATCTAATCTCGATAATTTAGTCAAATTATTTATAGTTCTTATTAATAGGCCAGAAGTCTACTCTGTATTACAATATAATAAATAGTTAATAAATATTAATATTATATATTATATTTATAATAATAAATTAATATTCTCAGATTTCGAAATTGATAAGGAATTACTTCTATTAATTTTAGTAAATAATTAAATAAAAATTTATAAAATAAGAACCATATTTTTTTAAATTAAGTAAAAAAATGGTAAAATTATAAAATTGATATTGTTAAATATATTCTATTTTCTAAAATATTTAATTAATTTATTTTCCAGCTAGATCTATATATATAATAACGGAAAGTTCGATTTAGAAATTCTATAAATATTTTCTGATAAAAAAAAATATTTGAGATTTATAAATTAAAAAATCTATTTTTTAAATTTAATATAATTATATTGGCGGTATATCTATTTTTTATCGTTAATAAAAATATATATTTAATCTTTTTAATTTAATATCCTAAATCGATTATTAAAATTAAAATAAATATCGAATTAATTTATTATAGATTCGTTTATATAAATCTAATAATAATTTATAAAATTAAAGATTTAATAAAAAATATAAAATTTATCAATAAATAATATATAAAAAAAACTTATTTATATAAATTTTATAAAATTAATAAACCTGTTTAAAAAATTAGTAAAAAATCTTGCAAAAAAAAAATTAAAATAGGGATTCGTTAATATTTGGATATTTTTAAGATAAAACATAAAATTCTAAACAGGAAACGATATAATATATTTTATATTAATAATATATCAAATATTAAAAAATTATATAATATAATCAATAAAAAAAATATTTAAAAAAATATTTATATTTATTGAAAATTCATCGAAATTTAATATAAAAAAATTAAAATCAAATAATAAATAATAAATAGAAAAAAAAATTTAATTTTTTAAAATTGGTAAAAATTATTTATAAATTAAAAAAATTTATTAATATTTTAATTCTAAAAATTTTTTATTAAGATAATATATTTGAATAAATTATTTAATTATTGATTAAATATATAAAATCTATAATAATTAATTAAAGAATTTTTGTTTTTTTATAAAATAAAATTATTCATATATATATTTATATCCTGAATTATATTATTATATTTCGATATAAAAATAAAAAAATATTATATTAATATATATATAATTAGATCAATTTTAAAAATATATTATATAAATTAAATATTTTAAATATCCGAATTTTGGGTTATAAAATCTATATTTTTATTAAAAAAAAAATTATTTTTGATAAAATTATTATAAAAATTAAAATTGATATTCTTATCAAATTCGAGGGAAATAATATATAGTATTATTATATTTTTTCATGGGCCAAAAAATATCGAATTATTTATTCTTCTTATATAAAATTTAATAAAAAATATAATATAATTCAAAATTAAAATAATAAAAATAAAAATATTTTTTTTATCGAAAATAAAAATAATAAAATAAATGAAAATTATAATAATATTAATTATAAATCTAATTTTATTTCGATTTTTGATAATAAGAAAAATAAAGATTATTAGTTTTTTATATCAAAAGATTTATTATTTTAATTTATTGTTAAAAATATTAAAAATAAATATTTTATTTTTAATTAAAAAAATAATAAAGATATAAAAAAATTATCAGAAGATGAAAAATTTAATAATTTTATCTAAGTTTAATTTAATTAAAAGAATTATTTAAATTTTAAATTAAATAATAAATTTAAAATATTTTATTAATTTAATAAATCTAAAAATATAAAAAATAAAATTTATAAAAAATTTTTTAATAATTAGAAATAAATTATTAAAATTGATATATAATAATTTATTAAAAAAAATTATATTTTATTTAATAATAATAAAAAATATTTATATATTGATTATTTATATATTTTTTTAATAAATATAAATATATTAATAATAATCAAAAATTTCATAATAATTAAGGAAATTTTATAAGGTTTGAATATTATATATTAAAAAATTATTATTTTTTTTGAATATAAATTATTTAAATACAAAAAAATATTTATATTTATAAAACGAGGATTAATTTTTTTTAATATTAAAATTATTTCTAACAAATTAATTTTTAAAATAAAAATTAATAAAAATAGATTATTTTTTAAAACAAAAATTTATTAAATTATAAAAAAATTTTATTAATATGAAAAATTTGATTTTAATCAAACATTTATAAAAATTATCAAAAATTATATTTGGAAAATGATTTTAATATTAATAATATTCTATAACTAGGAAATTGAATAAATAGATATATTTATTATATTCTTAAATTTAAATATTAATAATAATATTTATATAATAAAATTATTATAATAAAATAATCTTAAAATAGCGGTAGATATAACGATTGCTCTGGTTGCTTACTCAGCGCATATGTTGGATTGATATCTGAGGTTCTTCGAAAAAAATTATCATTGTATCGATATAACTATTATAAATATAAAAATACTAATATATTGAAATATTATTTGAATTGAATATAAAACTTCTATTTAATAAATAAAAATCTTATTTTATATAAAATTTTTATATTTTTATAAATCTTTTTTTAATAAAAATCCTAAATCTCCTAGATTTTTTTTATTTAAAAAAAATCTAGGAATTTAGAAAATCCTCTATATAATATTTATTATATGATTTTTTCTAATATCGGCTTCTTTGTGTAATAGTCCACTACCGAGCCTTAAGGCCGATGCTGTTTATGCCGAGAATTACCCTTTCCCTAGGTTCCGTTCGTAACATTATCCTCCTTCCTATTTTAACATATTTTTATATTTTTAAAAATAATAATCCTGGTTCCTGAGTCACTTTCGTCGTCCTTTTTCTTTCACAACTATACTTCCGCAATCATTCCATCCTTGCCTTTCTGGAATTGTCTAAAAGAAAAAAAAATAATATATTGCTTTGGCTCTACAAATCGAGAACTTTATTCGCCTAATATAATTTTATTTTTTTTGTTATAGTTTTTTTTGTACATATTTTATTAATATTATTTTCTTAAAAAAATATTCTAAATACATTCGCGCCAAACATGAATATAATAGCCCTAATTATTATATAATCTACAAACTGGTCTATTATTTTATTTGTAGGAAAATAATAATTTTAAAAAATCTCTTATTTTTTGTTTTTGAATTTTTGAAATTTCAATCTAAGATTTGATTTTCTATTTTCGATTTAGATTTTTTTTTTATTGATTTAATTTTTTTTAATTTTTCGATTTTTGATATAATTTAAATATTTTCAAATAATTAATCTATTTAATTAATTTCTAAATATTTTCCGAATATAAATATTTTTTCTATTTAATCAAATATTTGATTTATTTCTTAATAATTTTATAATTTAATATTATTTCAACCTTATATTCGGTATTGGAATTGATTAATTAGATTTCGGTGATAAAGGCCGATAATGCTCCTAGTAATATTAATTCGAAAAAAAATATATAAAATATTGGATAAATATTTATAATTTTAAATAATATTAATTTATAATTAATTAATTTTTTGATTTTTTTGATTTTGAATAATTTTAATTTTTTATAATTTAATTTTATATTTGATCTTTTTATTTTAATATTCTTTTATAAAAAATAAATTTTTTTTTTTTTTAATATAGGTTTTATATTATAATATAATATTATTTGTAAGCTGAAGAATGCCAAATCTGCGGTTAATTTTTTATATAATATTTTCAAATCGTTTATTTATATATTTATTATTTGATTATCTAATCCTAAAATTATTATTAATCGATATATTTTTAAATTATATCTATATATAATATATATTAATAAGATTTTTATTTTCTTTACTATAAATATATTATATATAAATTGAGCTAATGATAAAAACAATATCTAATTTATTTATTTATAATTTATATAACAGCGAAAATATATTTCCATAATTTGGTTCATTTGTTCTATTTATCCATTTATTTATACATGAAAATTGGTTGATAATTTCCTTTTAATCTTTAATAATATTATAAATATTATTTAGAATTTTGATATAAAAAATTTATTTCTATTTGATATAATTTTTTCTAATATTCTATAATTTGTTATTATTATTTTAAGAAAGATATAAACTAGATCTTCAATTATATTATTTTTTAGATATAATATTATATAGATATATTTTATTAATCTATTAGTGATAATTAGAATAAAATTATAATTTATTTTTATTATAAAATCTCGTAATAATAATAATTTAATTATAAAATCTTATATAATAAAAATCTATAATATCTTTGGTATATCCGGTAATTATATTATATTATAAAAAATATATTTTAATAATTTATTCCTGATATATATATTATATTTTTCGATAATTTTTTTTATTATATATTATATTTCTAGGAAATAATAATATCGTATTATTTTTTTCTATATTTTTACAATTTTTTAATATTTGTAAATAAATAATTCATATTATTTTTTTATAAATTTTTCGCGAATTTATTTTGGGATATAAATTTATTTTTCGAAAATAAATAATTTATTTATATATTTTTTTGAAATATTTTAGAATGTTTTCAGTTATTTTATTTTTTCCATATATTGTTCTAATTTTGTCTATAAACGGGTCTTGTTCCAACCTAATGGTTATATAAATTTTTTATTTATATAAAAAATTATAAAATCTTTTGTTTTCCAATCGTTCTTATATTTTGGTTTTTGGTTTAATATATCAGTTTTTGGGTTATCTATCCTTTTTATATATTTAATTCTCAAATCATATATAACAAAAATTTTTGTCTATTACATTTATTGTTGGTTTAAATCTTTTATTGTAATAAAATAGGTCAAATTTTTATAATTAATAAAAATAATGACCAGGAAATTTGTTTTCTAAAAATAATATTTCCATTTTTTCAAATATTTAATTATAACTAATAATTTTTTATTATAAATATTATAATTAAGTTTTGCGGATATCATTTTTCTTAAGTAATAAACCACAGGGTACCAATTTTTATTAGGATATAATTGGCTAAAAACCCTATTTATAGTTTTATTTAATACATCCAATTCGATTCTCGATTCAAGCTTTGATTAATAATTCCATTTAATAAATTCTTTTATAAAAATTTATTTTAATTTCTAAAATATTTTTTTAAATTTATTTATTTATTTAAAAATTTATTTTTTTCAGATTATATCTTTTAATAATAAGATTAATTTTGAATATCTTTTAATAAATTTTCAATAGAAATTCATAAATCCCAAAAATGATTATATTTATTTTATTATACTTGATATTTTTTAATTAATAATCGTTTTAATCTTTTTAGAATTTATAACAATTTTCTTTGATATAATAATATAATCCAAGAAGACAATCCTCTATATATAAAAATTATATTTCAATAATTTTAATCGAAACTTTTTTTATATTAATGCGCCTAATATTTTTTTAATATATCTTTTATATTCTAATTCTCTATTTAAATATATCAAGATATTGTTTAAATAATAAATATAGAATTTATTCAAAAATTTTCTAAAAATATTATAATTAATTTTTTGATATATTACTAGGGTATTAATTAATTTAAATAATATAACCTAATATTTATAATAGTTATAATAAATTTTAAAAACCGTTTTCTATTTTTCGTTTTTAGTAATCTAGATAAGATAATATATATTTTGTAAGTCTAATTATATAAATATAATTATTGATTTTAATTATTTTTACAGATTGTTTGTTTTTAGAAACAAATATCGATTTTTAATTATGATTTTATTTAGTTTTCGATAGTTAATACAAAATTATAATAGTCCATCTTTTTTTTCTGCAAATAGAATTATTATTTCAACTAGGGAATACAATTCTCGAATCTATTTTTTTTTTAATATTTTATTGATATATTCTTTTTGCAGTTTTATTTTTTTTTATTATATTATTTTAATAAAAGAAAAGGAGATTCTATTTCTTCCTTTAAAAATATTTTATAATTTTATAAATAATATTTAAATAAAATATTTTTATTTTTCGGATTATCAAATATTTTTTTATATTTTTTATATTATATTAATATTTTTTTTTTAATCTAATTATTAATTAGTAAAAAGTCTTGGATTATATATCTTAATATTTTGTAGAAAATAATGCTAACCTTTCTACTACTATATAATTATTATATATTGCCAATATAATTACATCTGGAAAATTTTAATTCATAAATTTCCCAATTTATTTTTAGATTATATTATTTTATTTAAAATATATTTAATATAATTTAATTTGTTTTTATTCTAATAATATTTTAGTTTATTTTTTCCTAATATATTCTGATTTATATTTATATAAAAATGGTTTTGTATATTATTATTTTTTTGTTTTATTTTATTGCCATTTTATTAATAATATTGAATAAATAAAAATTTTTTTTTTTTTATTTTTATTTATTTGTTTGTTTGATTATTTCAGGCGAAATAAAATTTTTTTATATATCAAAATCGAGTATAACCTATATTCTTCTTTCCCTAATATTAATATTAAAAACCAAATATTAATATCCTCCAATTATATTAATTTATTTTGATTTAATACAAAATTCTAAAATTTTATATTCTATAATTAGATTTTTTTATAATTTATATCGTGATTCCTATTTAATCAGTTTATATAATATATTAAATTTAAATATAAATTTTGAATTTTTTTATTTTTATAATAATTTTGTTATACGAAAATTATTATATTAATATTAAATAATAAAAAAATAGTTTTTCTTTAAATCCTTTTTCCTTTTTTTTCCGCAATTATTTCCTATATATTTTCTAATTTTAAAATATTTAATAACTCAAGTATTTATTTTCTAATTATTTTGAATATAATTTACTAATCTTATTCGAATAAAGTAAATATAATTTATATTATATTTTTATATATAATAATATAATAGATCCTTGGTTTGGTTTTTCTAATATTAAGATTTATTATTTCTATGAAAGATTGTTTGTCCTTTTCTTTAGATTTTCATATATTCTATTTTTATATCAGGATTTATTTTTTTCCTATTTTAAACAATTTGTTATTGATATTTTTCTTCCAGTTTATTAAGATATTGATATTTTATTATAATAATATAAAATATTCAGATTTTTTATTTGATCTTCCGTTATTATTAACTTTTTTTAGTTTTTTGGGATCAATTATATATAATAATAGTGGTTATATTTTATAATCTTATCCTTCCAGGTCTAGTCTTAAAATAGTTTTTACAATTTTTATTATTATATTAATATTCTATTTTCCTTATCGATTTTTTTTTATATAAAAATATCAAATATTTTAATAAATTATAATTATAATATAATCCTTTTTTTTTGTTTATTTTTTTTTATTTTTGATAATATTAATTTTTGAAATATTATATCAAGTTATATAGAATCCCTGTGGTTTTTTTTATTCTTTTTATAATTATAATATTAATAAGATTTTTTTTTTTCAAATATTTTTTTATAAAAACAATTATTGATTTTAATAATAGTTTCAATTATTTCTTCAAAGATATTTGATTGATTTATATATATAATTTCATTTTTGATAAATTCTTTAAACTTTTTATAATATATTATAATTAATAAATAATCGTCCCATCCTGTTTTTTTAATATATTATTGAAATTTAGCAATATATTTCGAGACTAATATAGTTTGACAAAATTGTCGTATCTTGCGTTTTATTATTTACTATTTATCAATATTATTGAATATTTTTTTTATTTTGTTTTTAAAATAAATATAATTAATAAATATATTAATCATAGTTTTTCTAACCCTATTTATGATTTTCTTTTCCGGGCTTTTATTTTTTATAAAATCAATTAAATAAATTTATATCTAATTGAAAATAATTTTTTTAAAATAATTAATAATATATATAATTTTGGCCATTTTGAATCTAAATAAATATTGATTAAATAAAATATAAATATTCATAGATATAAAAAATAAATCGAGCTTATTTTGTTTCTTATAATAAAAATTTAATATCTTGATATAAATTGACCTTTCTTAGATTATAATAATATTAGGGGATATAATTTCGGATACTATACTATTTTTGGATAAAAATTCTTTTATCGATATAATAATGGCTATTTATAAAATAATAGGATGCTCAAAGTGTAACAATTGTTTTAATTATTTATTTAATATATATATTGGATTAATATCTAAAATTCTTCGAAGGAAATTATTATTATATCAATATAATTATTATAAATATAAAAATACCAATATATTGAAATATTATTTGAATTAAATACAAAACTTTTATTTAATAAATAAAAATTTTATTTTATATAAAATTTTTATATTTTTGTAAATCTTTTTTTAATAAGGATTCTAGATTTTTTAAATCTTTTTTGCTTAAAAGAGATCTAGGGATCTAGGGGATTTTTTATATAATATTTGTTATATAATTTCCTCTAATATCAGCTTTTTTGTGCAATAGTCCACTGCCGAGTCTCAGGGCCGATACTGTCTATGTCGAGAATTACCCTTTCCCTGGGTTCCGTTCGTAACAGTAGATTTGAATAATTACGAATATAAATTTTTAAAATTTTTTTATAAATTGAAGCAAACTTTTCGATTATAATAAAAACTTATAAAAAAATCAATAAAAAAATTAAAATTCAATAAGATGAATAATGATAATTATATTTATATCAATTATAAAATAAAAATAATTATAATTATTTATATTAATAATTTTTTTATTATAAATCCCAATTTTAAAAAAATTGAAAAATTAAAAAAAATGATTTATATCAAATTTATTATAGATAAGATAAACCTAGTATAATATTTTATTAAAATTAAAATTACCTATAACAAAAAAAAAAAATTTTTAATTTATATTAAAATATTTATATTAAAATTTTTTTTGAATATTTTGGAATAAAGAATTATAATTCAATATAAACATTAATAAAAAAAAAATTAAAATGTTTTTTATCAAAAATATTAAATAAGTTATAATAAAAAAAATCAACCTATATCAGAATATAATAAATTCAATCAATTATATAATTATATATATAAAATCTAACATTTTGTTTAATATTAATTTATTTAAAACTTATATTAAGGCTAGTAAACATATATTTTAATATCTACAAAATATCATCTATTTAATTATATAATATAAGAGTATTATAATACAGGATATATATCTTGTTAGATATTTGGATTTAGATTTTATAAAATATAAAAAATTTTGCAAATTATAAAAATTTTATATATTTAAATTCGAAAAAGATATAATCTATATTTATTCGAAATTTTAAATAATTATTATAATATTAATAATGAAAATAAAATATTATATTATAAAAAAAATAAATTAATAAATAATTTAGATTAAAAATATATTATATTAATTTGGATATTAATTAAATAATATTTAAAATATAAAAATCAACTATAATAATACTAAAATTTTTTTTTTTAAAAATAATTCCAATAATTATTAATTATCGAAATATATAGAAATACAAATATATTAAATCAAAGAAATTATTATTTGAAAAATTATTGATATTTATTATATTTATTTAGAAAATAATATTATAAATAGTTTTATAAAATTGTTGAAACATGTGACCTACGATCACGTGTGTCACTCCCAACCACCACATCTGTCTATATAATGAGGGCTTCGCCCACCTTAGATCCTTAAGCAATATAATCAATTTGAATCTTTATATATTTTTTCAATAAATTATAAATTCGGAGTTTTGTCAAAACAAAAATTAAATCAAAAATCTTATTTTCTCCAAAAATTTCAATTTATTAATTATATATTTTATTAAAATTTTATAATTTTTTTATCGGAAATAAAATTTCAATTTATATAAATTATATAAATTACAAATTAAAATTTAAAATTTTTAAATTCGATTCGAAAACTTGAATATAAAAAATCAAAAAATATTTTAATACCCAAAAATATAAAATAATATTTAAATATTTATTAAAATATAATTTTATTAATATTTTTAATATAATTAATATTGAAAAACTAAAATATTTAATATAATTCAATTTTAAAATTGATATTGCAATTATTATTAAAGGATTAATATAAAATTTATTAATTTATTAATTTTTTAAAATTTAAAATAATTTAAAATAAATATTTAAAATGTTTAATTCTAAATTTATAAATAAATTTTTTTTATTCTATTTATTATCGATAAATATTAATACAAATATAAATATATAAATTATAAATTTCAATATTTTAAAAAATTTATTATTTTCATTTATTCAAACTCCATTTTTATGAATATTTTTTAATTTCCTAGACAAAAATTTATTACAGATTTTTTATATATAAAAAATTAAAATTAAATATTTTTTTATATTTTAAAAATTTAATATATTTTTATTATTTTTTTGAATATTATATCTAAAAAAAATTTAGAATACTTTTCTCCAAGTTTTTTTTTTTCCAAATAATTTTCTATATTTTTTCGAAAATAATCAATTAATATTTATTAATTCCGAATATATTTTTATTATTTTAGAATTTATTAACAAAAAAAATTCGATTAATAAAATAATATCAATTTTTTTATTATTTAATAATTTAGATTTTTTCAGTCTATAAATAATAATAATTTTATTAATTTAATTGCCAAAATATTCGATATTATTAAATATATTATATTCGCTATTTTCAATAATATTAATAAATTCAAAATAAGAAATTGGATTTATTTCAAAAACCAGATTCTCGAATAGATCATTTTTTATAAATTTAATAATTATTATAATAATCTAAAACTGGTCCGAATTATATTAAAAATTATTCGAAAGGAATAGCCGGCAGAGGAGGGCCGCCTAGTGCACATAATAAGGGAAACGATATCCGGGGATATAAATAGAAAATAAAAAAAAAAAATTAAATTATAAAAAAATATAAATAAATTTATTTATATATATATAAAAAAATATCTCA
>Ga0247778_1001314_pt1 | contig 11340 bp, 6 predicted proteins | sample UWRJL049202B5_FD_179939 | JGI IMG/M metagenome (GOLD analysis project Ga0247778, IMG submission 179939) | Plant litter microbial communities from Arlington Agricultural Research Station in Wisconsin, United States - UWRJ-L049-202B-5 | ecosystem: Environmental > Terrestrial > Plant litter >... | reverse complement strand
TACTACGGGCAGCTTCCACTGGTTCGGGAATTTTCCGCAGGATGCAAAGGATAACCTGGAATTCTCCAAACACAAGCTGACGATGCCTCTGCTGGCCATGGGTGCTGAATACCAGTCAGCATCATTTTTGGCCGCCCATTGCCGGGTCGTCGCTACGGATGTCCGGGAGGCAACGATAAAGGGCGCCGGCCACTGGGTGGTGCAGGAGAATACAGAGGCGGTGAGAAAAGGGTTGATGGATTTTTTTATGGAGAAGTAACCCCGGAAGACATTTTGGTAATGTTAAAATAATGTGATAACTAATTAAATGATTAGTGAACATCCGGCCAACCATGTTGTTACATTTGTCCTAAACTAACAATATGATAGCAGTAAAAGGATATGCGGCTCAATCGCCGGTAACAGACCTGGCCCCCTGGGATTTTGAAAGAAGAGAAGTGGGTCCCCACGACGTACAATTCGACATTTTATATTGCGGTGTCTGTCATTCAGATCTGCACCAGATAAAGAATGACTGGTTCCCGGGGATCTTCCCGATGGTGCCGGGTCATGAGATCGTGGGCAAAGTGAAGAAGGTCGGCGCCCATGTAAAGAAGTTCAAGGAAGGTGACCTGGCCGGCGTAGGCTGCCTGGTGGATTCCTGCCGGGAATGTGTGAATTGCAAGGAAGGGCTGGAACAGTATTGCCTTGTAGGCAATATCCAGACCTATAATGGCCGTGGCAAGGACGGGGTCCCTACCTATGGCGGCTATTCCAATACCATTGTCGTTCATGAGGATTTCGTCCTGCATATCTCCGACAAATTATCCCTGCCGGCCGTAGCGCCCCTGCTCTGCGCCGGGATCACCACCTATTCTCCTCTCCGTCACTGGAAGGTGGGAAAAGGACACAAACTGGCGGTCCTGGGTCTGGGCGGGCTCGGTCATATGGGTGTAAAGTTTGGCGTTGCCTTTGGCGCCGAAGTGACGGTGCTCAGTTCGTCAGCTGCCAAAAAAGAAGATGCCAAAAAATTAGGCGCGCACAAGTTCGTTGCGATGAACGACCCGGAACAGGTCAAGGGCGTTATCGGTTATTTCGACTTTATTCTCGATACGGTTTCCGCTCCACATGACATGGGTCTTTACCTGTCATTATTGAAGACCGACGGTACGCATATCTGCGTGGGCGTTCCACCGGAGCCCCTCAGCATTCCTTCTTTCGGTATTCTCGGCGGCAGGAAGAGCGTAGCAGGGTCGGGTATCGGCGGCCTGCCGGAAACCCAGGAAATGCTGGATTTCTGTGCGGCCAACAATATCGTCTCGGATATCGAACTGATCGATATTAAGGATATTCAGAAGTCCTATGAGCGTATGTTGAAGGGTGATGTACGTTATCGGTTCGTGATCGACATCGCTACGCTATAGAGGCTGGATTTTTCGCGTATGCAAATTTTTAGGGAAGGTTCTTATTGCCGCCGAACAGGGATCCTGCCGGTGGTGGTAAGAACCTTAACCTTGTGATAACATTAGTGCCTTATTTTGCATCGGCATTATTTCATATCATTCTCCATGCATACCGACTCTCTCCCCAGCCCCATTCCGGAACAAAGTGACGAATCGCTGCTGGAACTGCTGCGTTCGGGCGATATGCAGGCCTTCAATACACTATTTAAAAGGCACAGCCGCCGGGCGGTGGAACTGGCGACTACCATTGCAGAAGATCGTTCCTCGGCAGAAGAGATAGTGTCGGATGTGTTTTTAAGTTTTTGGGCAAGAAGGGCCAGCCTTCCGAATATTACCAGTTTCAGACCCTACCTGTTTACGGCGATACGGTACCGCGCCAAAAGGGTGATGCATGATAAAATGGCCGGCGCCAAAGTCATTTCATTGGAGGACTATAGACCGAAAGCACAGGATTCTCCCATCGATCCTTTTTGTCAATTGCAGGCCGGTGAACTGGCCGATACCCTGCAGGCTGTCATAGAACTACTCCCCCCCAGGCGAAAATTGATCTTTAAGCTCCAACGGATAGATGGCCTATCCTATAAAGAAATCGCAGCATTGCTGGAGCTCAGCGAGCGTACAGTAGAGAACCAGGTGGCCAGCGCGCTGAAAAGCCTCCGGAAATACCTGTATGCGTACCATTTTTCAATTTTCCTGGTCCTCCTTCAATCGTCACTGTATAATTGAACGCCACGTTCTGCAAATCCAAATCGCTTAACATTATGGTAACATTGCCCGATAGGGGGATCACTATGTAAACTGATATATGTATATAGGATCTGTTCATACATATTTAAAAGCATTGGCATGCACGATGTAAAAGAGTTTTGGTTATTGGCAGGTAAATACTTAGAAGGCGGGATCAGCGGATCAGAAACTGCAGTCTTGTTTGAAATGATGGAGAAAGATTCTTCCTTACGGGACGAATTTGAGGCTACAAAAAAATTATGGAAGGACAGTGCAGCCGAAGAACAGGGATATGATCGCGGTGTTTTTCTACGCACAATCCGCAAAATCAATGACTACGAAGAAGGGAGACTGGCATCACCTGAATTGCCGCCTTATGAAGGAAGTGTTACGGAAACAGCCCATGAACCCCTATTCCGCCGCAGAAGGATCGGCGCCTGGAAAAAATGGATCGCCGCGGCAGCTGCCCTCACCGGAGTCTTCCTCATCTCTTACTGGCTCCTCAACGGATCGGGGCGTGCCCATAAACCTGTACAATGGGCAACAATAGATGTCCAGCCAGGGCGGCATGAAAGACTGGTCCTCCCGGACAGTACGGTGGTCATTGTCAACGCCGGTTCTCATATCGAGTACCCGCTGTCCTTTACGGATAGCATTCGGGAAATACACCTGGACGGTGAGGCTTTTTTCGAGGTCACCAATAATCCTGAACAACCTTTTATCGTGACCAGCGGCGTTTTACGGACAAAGGTGCTGGGAACTTCTTTTAATGTACGTTGCTATAAGGAGGATGAGACCCAGACTGTACTGGTAGCTACGGGTAAAGTGCAGGTAAACGCCGCCGGACATCCTCCAATACAGGTGCTGCCCGATCAGCTGTTGACTTATCGTATAAAAGCAGGCAACAGTATTATCACAGGTCAACCGCATGAAGAGATGAATTGGCAGCGTAACCGGATGGCATTTAATGATATTTCATTCAGGGATCTTGCGGGAGAACTGGGGCGACGCTATGCCAAAAAACTTGTTTTCGCCGATCCCCCGCTGCAACATTGTCGTTACAGGGTGTCTTTTAACGATTTGCCACTGGAAAAAATATTGCAGCAGCTGAGCCTCACCAACGGATTCAGCTATATGTTCAAGGGGGATAGTATTTACCTCAAAGGCAAAGGCTGCATGTAGGTACCATCATTTCATTACTCATATCAACGCACTGGAAAGTGTATTAATCCACCACTAGCATGGCAAAATTGACACGTGCGGGCATGCCCGTATTAGGGATCATCATGTTCTTTTTTTTCTACGGGCTCCAGGTCCGGGGCCAATCTTCCGGGAACATCACCGTGGAAATGAGGAATGTCCCATTGACGGAAGTATTGGCGGCAATTGAAAAGCAGTCCGGCCTTCCGTTCGTCTTCAACCGCCAGCAGGTAGAGAGCATCCGGGTAGCCAGGGTTTCTTACCAGCAAAAGACCCTGACGGAAGTGCTGGATAAATTATTATCTCCATTGCAATTCGGGTATAAAATGGAATCCGGCAGTGTCATATTGTTTCCGGAGGTGAAAAGGGAAGAAAAAAAAATGGCCGCAAGCTACGGAAAGATCACCGGAAAGATCATCGATGAAGAGAGCGGGGAGCCTATTAGCGGGGCTACGGTTCTCATAGAGAATAAGGGCACCTCTACGGATATAGATGGATTTTTCGCCATTTCGTTCCCTAAAGGCATCTATACCGCCAGGGTGAGCTATACAGGATACGGCGTTAAAGAGATCAACGACATCGATCTGAAGAACGGCCAGGTCCTTCAATTGGATATAACGCTGAAAAGGGTGAAAGGCCAATTGTCGGATGTAGTTGTGAAGGCCAGCGCCGGTAAGGCAACGGCGGCAGCCGTCCTGCTGCGGCAGCGGAAAAGCATAGCGATCACCGACGGCATCTCTGCGGAACTGATCCGCCGGACGCCCGACAGGAACGCCGGCGATGCGTTAAAAAGGGTCACAGGCGTCAGCGTATTGGAAAATAAATATGTCGTGGTGCGGGGGCTTTCCGACAAGTATAACTATACGATGCTGAACGGGGGCGTATTACCCAGCACCGAGCCTGACAGAAGGACCTTTAGTCTCGATCTGATCCCGGCCCTGGCCATCGAGAGCATCGTGGTCGTCAAAACGGCAAATGCCGACCTGCCCGGGGAGTTTGCCGGCGGAGTGGTACAGGTAACTACCAGGGACTTTCCCGAAGAGAATTTTCTTACGATATCCATGGGTGGCGGTTTTTATGAGGGACAAACCGGGAAACCTTTCTTCAAGGACAGGGAAGGCAAAAAAGATTGGCTGGGCTATGACGATGGGGGGCGGGCCATACCCAGGGAGCTGGATCTCACTTCGAAACAATTTCAGCAGCTATACCCTGAAGAACGGTTTAAGCAGAGCAACCTGCTGAGCAAGGGTTGGGCGCCGATCCAAAGCGGCAATGCCAAGCCTATAGAGCAACTGCAATTGGGGTATGGCAAGACCATCCAATTTAAGAACAAGACCAGGCTGGGTATCATCGCACTCGGAAATTACCGTCGCGACCAGACCATCGACCAGGTGGAACGGTATGATCTGGCCCGCTACGTTCGTTATCAGGGAACTACCGGTCCCGGAGACACCCTCGGATTTATGCGGCTATATCCAAGAGAGCGGGACTATCGGTACCTGATCAATGAAGGCCTGCTGCTGAATATAGCTTACCAGTTCGGTAATCATAAGATCTCGGTAAAGACAATGCTGAACAGGGATTTTGAGACGGTGACCTCTTTGAAGGATGGGGCGAAAACACTGGGTAGCGGTTTGGATGATGTGGTGCCGAGCCGGGTAGTGGACATGCATCCGACCCAGAAGACCTTATTGGGCACACAATTGCAGGGAGAACATAAATTTGGTCTTGTCAACCCGGTGACATTTACCTGGAACCTGGCCTATAACAAGGTCAAGAAATATGAGCCCAATCAAACCAGGCTGAATTATGCAAATGTTTACTATGCCGACACGGTGCAGTACCAGGATAAGAATTATTTCCGGCCGGAGTTTGGTACGATCAGCGGTTCGAGCAGACTTTATACGGATCTTAAGGAAGACGCCTACAATGTCAATTTTGCGGTATCGACCCCTTTTACCGTCGCCGGCCAGCCGCAGGTCCTGAAGGCCGGATCTTTTTCCCAATTCAGAAAAAGAGAATACCTTACGCGGAACCTGGGATTTTATGATGCGGCCCGCGGCGTGACGACGCCCAATGACAACCAGGGCTTTCCCAGTTCTTTCCCCATCGATTTCAATCAGCCGATCGACCAGATCCTCAGTCCAGGGAACTATCGCCCCGGGGGATTGGTAGTCGTAAATTATGAGCTACCCGCCAATGAATATACAGGCGGCGCAAACCTGGCCTCTGCCTTCGTGAATATGGAAAGCAACATTCTGAAAAACCTGAAAATGGTTTACGGGGCCCGGGTAGAGTTCTATACGATGAGCCTTAGCACCAGCAAGAGGCTGGCCAGGCGGTTACCCGGCAGCGGAGGATCGGGCGATGATCAGAGCCCCATCGATTATATCCGATACAATACGGATGTGTTGCCGTCGGCCAGCCTGATCTATAACCCGATACCTTCTGTAAACGTGAGGGCGGCATATTCGAAAACGCTTACCCGGCCTGAGTTCAGGGAAGTGAGCCCATATGAATATTATGATTTTGTCAGTGGGTTCATTACCAAAGGTAATCCTGAGCTGAACAGGGGTACTATCCGGAATCTTGATTTCAGGGTAGAATGGTTTCCTGCGGCAGGAGAAATATTTTCCGCGTCAATCTTTAAGAAAGACCTTAAGGACCCGATAGAAATTACGACGCAGGCTACCAGCAATACGGCAGATTTTATTCGTACCTATAAAAATGTGGATGCCGCAAAAATCTGGGGGCTGGAATTTGAATTCCGTAAGAGCCTCTATTTCGGTGATGGGCCCGAGTGGCTGCGTAATATAACCTTGTTCGGTAATTATTCACGTATCCATTCGGCCATCAGCGGCAAGGCCGATCCTATTCCCGGTGAGATCAACCCGATGTTGCGTGAAAGGCCATTGATGGGTCAGTCGCCCTATCTGCTGAATGCAGGCATGCTGGTAAATGCATTTAAGAATACTTTTAGCTTTTCTGCGGCCCTCAACCGCAGCGGCCGGCGAATACTGGTGGTAGGCACAACCGCCGAGGACCGTGCGCCGATAGGGGCATACCCGGACGTCTATGAGAATCCCCGCAACCAATTGGACATACAAATAGGGCAGAAACTATTCCGGCGTCACCTGGAAATAAGGTTGAATGCGGCAAACCTGATCAACAATGCCTTCGTTCAGTATCAGGATTTCGATCTGAATAGAAAATATTCGGGCAACCTATACGATGCCACCGTGTATTCAAGGAGATCGTACCGTAACTATACGCTGACCCTGACCTATACATTTAAGAAATAATTATAATCAGCCAAGCAGATGAAAAAGATATACAGACTTATTATTATTGCGGGTTTTTGCATGGCTTTCAATGCCTGTAAAAAGAGTCACGATGCGGTAAGGGCGATAAAGCCTGTCGTAAGGCTTCCCGATCAGATCCGTGCCGACCGCACACTATACAGCGATACGGTATATACCTTTTACAGTGTATTCGTTACCGACAATGCTGTATTGACTATTGAACCGGGTACTTTAATAAAGAGCCAGGATTTTGCCGCCGGTGAATCGAGGTCCGGTCCATTCGTGATAGATCAGGGGGCTAAGATAATGGCGGAAGGTACCGTGGATAAGCCCATCGTGTTTACATCCGGCTCCCCGGCAGGGCAGCGGCAGCATGGTGATTGGACCGGTCTGTATATACTGGGGAAGGCGCCGGTCAGCGGATATGATGAGGCTACCGGCGGGCCGGCGACCATGATCTCGATACGGGGAGTCTCCATGCCCAATGGAGGTGGTGGGAGTGATCCGGAGGATAATTCCGGCATTTTGAAATATGTGCGGATAGAATTTGCGGGAGACCCCGGAAATGATTCCTACGCGCTCGGCTGTGTGGGCGTGGGCAGGGGAACCGTTATTGAAAATATCGAAGCCAGCTACACACAAATATCCGGTTTTGGTTTTTTCGGGGGGACGGTGAATGCGCGTAACCTCGTGGCCTTTAACAACAGGTTGGCCGGGTTCGTCTATGCCAACGGATATACGGGCAAACAGCAATTTATCGTAAGTTACAAGCACCCTTACTTCGCTGCGACCAGCGGTTTATGGTATACCTGCGATGCGGTTCTGTCGTTCAACGATATTCAGAATAACCCACTGATTGAAAGCACAAGGCCGGTCATATCGAACCTTACGGTCATCGGTCCCTATAATAACCCGGGCTACAATGAATTCCTGCCCTGGAATGCGGCCGTAAATATATCTTACGGCAGCGCCATGGTGCTAAGGAATTCCATATTGATGGGTATGCCGAAAGGAGGGATAAAATTTACTGACGACGCTGCGGCCCTGCACCTGCTGGATGGGACGACGGAATTTAGCTACAATCTTGCGCACAGCAATAATCCCGGTGAGGCATATACAACGGATATCAATGCCGTGTATTCAGTTGACAGTACGATAGTGAATGATTACGCCCTGAGCCATGATAATGCACGATATGAGACTCCTGCGTTGTTAGGGCTGACTGATCCCTTTAACTTTACATTGCCGGTAATGACGCCCCTGTCGAATTCCCCGGCATTGACGGGCGCCAACTTCGACGGGCCTGATTTTTCAGGATATTTCCAACCGGTCGTCTATCGGGGGGCATTCGGATCTGTAAACTGGATGAATGGCTGGACCAGCTTTTACCCGGTAACAGCCACATATTAATTGACCTTTCCGGATTCTGCCTTTGCCGCCTCCCAGCCGATCATGGCCGATTTCCGGGTGCTGCCCCAGTGGTATTGGCCGAACTCGCCGGTGGACCTGATCACCCGGTGGCAGGGGATTAAAAAGGCGACGGGGTTATCGCCGATGGCCGATCCTACGGCGCGGGATGCCTGGGGATTGCCCGCGCTGCCGGCGATATCGGCATAGGTGGATAGTTTTCCCATCGGGATCTTCAAAAGGGTCTCCCAGACCTTGATCTGGAAGGGGGTGCCTTTCAGGTGGAGCTTGATATCTTTTAGTTTTGTCCAGTCCTGGGTGAAGATGAAGAGGGCATTCTGCTGGATGGTATCGGACAATTGCCGGAATTTTGCATTCGGGAATTTTTCCGTCAGTTCATGCAGGGCTGTCTCTTCTCCCGCGTCGGCAAAGGCCAGGTGGCAGATCCCTTTTGGCGTCGAAGCAACGATGATGATGCCGAAAGGACTCTCGGCAAAGCTATAGTTGATGTTGAGCTGCTGGCCTCCGTTCTTGTATTCTCCCGGGGTCATCCCTTCCACTTTTATAAAAAGGTCATGCAGACGGCCCGTCCCCGAAAGCCCCGTTCCGAATGCGGTATCCAGCAGGCTGGCGCGGGATTCCTTAAGGATCTCCTTGGCATGCCCGACACTGAGGTATTGCAGGAATTGCTTGGGCGTAACGCCGGCCCATTCCCTGAACATCCTTTGGAAATGGAAAGGGCTGATATGTACATGACGGGCCGCTTCTTCCAGGCTGGGCTGTTCGGAAAAGTGGCTGCGGTAGAAGTCGATGGCCTCCGCAATACGTTGGTAGTTGATCTCCTGTTGTGTTTCCATGATTATAATTTTATAGCACGAAATTAGACAGGGCCGGCCTCTTGTAAAACCCGGTTCTTGCGGTAATTCTCGGATAAATTACGTATTTTAGGTAGGATAACTGCCATATGCATATTTCCCTCATTCGAAGAAAATTTTTCTGGATCGTTGCGGTTCTGGTATTGCTCATCGGGCTTATCGTCGTCCGGACGCATGAGCATACCATCGATTTCAGCACGGAGGTGAAGCCCATCATCAACAGGAACTGTATCACCTGTCATGGCGGGGTACGGGCAAAGGGTGGATTCAGCCTGCTGTTCAGGGAGGATGCCCTGGCAAAGACCGCATCCGGCAAAAGGGCCATCGTACCCGGTGACCCGGGCAGCAGCGAGATGATCCGCCGGCTGACCCTGAAGGATCCGGAGGATCGCATGCCTTACCGCCACGCGCCGTTGAACCAGGAGGAGATCGATCTCCTCACCCACTGGGTGAAACAGGGCGCCAAATGGGGGGAGCACTGGGCCTATATACCGCTGCAACCCGTGCCGGTTCCGGATCTGACTGACCCTTTCATCAGGAATGACATTGATAAATTCATTCTCCGCAGGCTGCGCCGGGAGAAGCTGCAGCCATCAACTGAGGCAGCCCGGGCGATCCTATTGCGCCGGGTCAGCCTGGATCTTATCGGTATGCAGGCACCGGACAGGCTGAGTAAGGCGTTTTTGGCTGATAATAATCCCGGTGCCTATGAGCGGCTGGTGGATTCGCTGCTGGCCTCACCGCATTTCGGCGAGCGTTGGGCCTCCCTGTGGATGGACCTGGCCCGTTATGCCGATACCAAGGGCTATGAAAGGGACGATAGCCGCAATATCTGGGCTTACCGGGATTGGCTCATCCGCGCCTTTAATGAGGACAAGCCCTATGACCGGTTCCTGGTCGAACAGGTGGCCGGTGATCTGCTGCCGGATCCGACCGATGCCCAGTATATCGCCACGGCCTTCCACCGCAATACCATGACCAATGATGAAGGCGGAACCGATAATGAAGAGTTCAGGACCGCGGCCGTCATGGACCGGGTCAATACAACTTTTGAAGCCCTGATGGGCACCACCTTCGCCTGCGTACAGTGTCACAGTCATCCCTACGATCCCTTCCGGCATGAGGATTATTATCGTTTCATGGCCTATTTCAATGATTCGCGGGATGAGGACACCTATGCCGATTATCCCTTACTGAGACGGTTAGACGATAGCCTGAAAAAGCCTTTGGACAGCCTGACGGATTGGGTGCAGCTGCATTCGGACCGGCCCCGGGCAATGGCCGTCAGGACCTTCCTCCGGACCTGGCAGCCCGCTATCAATTCCCTTACGGCGGACAAATTTGTCAACAGCGAACTGGCCGACACGAAGTGGCTCGTCTTCCGGGATCATGGCATGGCCAGGTTGCCCGGCGTTGACCTGGAGAATGCCGACCAACTGATCTATCGCTATACCGCGATGGCGGACGGCGGCATATGGACCTTGAGGCTGGACAGCGCCCGGGGAACTGTGGTGGCCAGTTTCCCCCTGAAAAAGAATGGAGGGTGGGAGATCGTCTCCGTCAGCCTGCCCCGGCAGAAAGGCATCCACGATGTCTACATCAGCTATGAGAATCCGCAGTTGAAAAATACCGAGTTCAGCGGTCTGCAGTTCGACTGGTTCCATTTTGGGGAAGCGCTGCCCGGTAGTAACGATAAAGATTATGCGAATTATAAGGGCCTGTACTGGAAGATACTGACAGCCACTGCGCCCACCGTGCCGGTCATGATGGACAACCCCGCAACCATGCATCGCCCGTCCTACGTATTCGAAAGAGGCAACTGGTTGGTAAAGGGTAAAAAGGTAGAACCCGGCGTTCCGCAATCCCTCAGTGCCGCCATGCCGGCGGGGGCGCCGAAAAATCGGATGGGTCTTGCGCTCTGGCTGGTAAGCCCCCAAAATCCCCTGGTCGCGAGGACCATGATCAACCGGCTTTGGGAACAATTATTCGGGTCCGGTATCGCAGAGACCCTGGAGGATCTTGGCACCCAGGGTTCGCCGCCTACACACCGGGAACTCCTGGATCATCTTTCCTACCAGTTCATCCATGAAGATGCCTGGAGTATTAAAAAGATCCTGAAGGAAATGGTCATGAGCGCCACCTACCGGCAGGACTCGAAACTAACGGAGACCTTAAAGGAGAAGGATCTCTTTAATAAATTATATGCCCGCGGGGCGCGGGTAAGGCTCAGCGCCGAACAGGTGCGGGACCAGGCCCTCTGTTTCTCCGGTGTATTGAATGAAGACCTGTATGGACCCAGCGTATTTCCTTTTCAACCCAAGGGCATCTGGCTATCGCCCTGGAATGGCGGCGAGTGGAAGATGAGTAACAGAGGCCAGCAATACCGCC
>Ga0247778_1001313_pt1 | contig 11425 bp, 8 predicted proteins | sample UWRJL049202B5_FD_179939 | JGI IMG/M metagenome (GOLD analysis project Ga0247778, IMG submission 179939) | Plant litter microbial communities from Arlington Agricultural Research Station in Wisconsin, United States - UWRJ-L049-202B-5 | ecosystem: Environmental > Terrestrial > Plant litter >... | reverse complement strand
AAAAGGGCCGTTAATCCTCAACATCACAAATCTTACCACTCAACTTCACAACTCACCACTCACCATTCACAACTCACAACTCACTACTCACCATTCACCACTCACCATTCACCACTCACCACTCACAACTTCACCAGCTCCTTCACCCCATGATACCCCTTCATGGTCAGCCTGACAAAGTACAGGCCTCTCGGCAGACCCGTCAGATCCAGCCGCGTACTAAACGACGCCGACTGCTTATCATACAGCAAGGTCTTCACCAGCACACCCGCCCGGTTCGTAATACCGACCAGCAGCGATCCCCTGGCCGGATGATTCAGCACCAGGCTGACTTCATTGCCCCTTGAAGGATTCGGGTAGAGATGATAGCCCGCCGCCAGCGCCCGGCCGTCATCCGACACAGCAGGAACAGAACCCGCCATTTTCGCAGCAGCACCCACCGACTTCTCAGCAGCCGCGGCAGATGCACCCGCCGGCGCCACACCCGTTTCGGAGAGGACCAGACCATTGATATAGGTATAGGTCCCACCCACACCCCGCGTCACAGCCACCCGCAGCACACCGGCGGCCGAGGGCCTGACACCTGCCAAGGTCGCCGCTCTCGTATGATTCGTATCAGAAACGATATTGATCGTATCACCCGGGTTGATGGAAAAATTCGTGCTGTTCCCCGTATTCGCCCTGCTGGCAAAAACGCTGACACTATAGATCCTGCCGGGGTTCAGACCCGTAAAAGTAAGATAGCGCCCAACCGTGGAATAGGCCGCATAGCGCAGGACCTCCGCGGGACAGATCGTGCCGCCGCCATAGGTCGATCCATTGTCCGCAATAGAAGTCGTCGCCGGCGTACTACTGCCGATCAGCGTTTGGGTCACCGTACAGCCCGAGGCCGTACCATCCGCAAAGACCAGGTTGGAAAAAGAACCCGCCGTACTGGCATCCCAGTTATTCCATGCAGCATTATTATACGGGTTGACACCGCCATAGACATTCAGATAGATGCTTCTCAACGTCGCGGAAGAAGTATCCCTCACCGTAACCGTCATCGTATCCGACCCGGACGCACCCAGGCTATCCGTCACAGTGAGCAAAAAGATATAGGAACCGGCCGACAGCCCTCTGACAAGGGTCGAAGCCGCAGAAGGATGCACGATCACCCCCCCCGAACCGCTGACCCGGGTCCACGCATAGCTGAGAACCGACCCATCCGGATCCGAGCCGCTGCCCGACAAAACCACGCTGTCCAGGAGCAGCGTAATCGACAGGCTCATCCCCGCATTTGCCACCGGGGGCAGATTGCTCACGGCCGAACCCGCCATGCTGGTATCACCCTGGCGCAGCATCCATTGAAAAAGATTCGACGGCTCATAATACGAACCGCGCATATTCGGAATGGAGGTACTGGTATAAATGAAGCTGCCCGACACGAAATGGTTAAAGGACGGATTATAAAAATCATTCCAGCAGCAATGATTGCCCCCGCCATCATTCTCAAAGCTAAAGAAGGCGGCCCCACCCGAAGAATCATTCATGTTTTTAGCAATTACATTGATACTCCGCGTATCATTCGTGCCTTCCAGCCCGAAGAATTTACCCCCGAATTTCTTGGCCCAATGACCGAAACTCGTGGGATAGGCCGGCTCCGACCCGTAGACATCCGTCGGCGGAACGCCCTGCAGATCCGTCCAACTGGCGATCTTCGCCATCGTATGTTCGTCCCCCGCAGATTGCGCATAGCGGAGGGCCACACCCCAGGCCCAGCTACCGGCGCTCAGCCCACCCAGGTGGATACTCTTAGCCTTTGGGTGATAGTATTTTATCAGGGAGTCGATCAGGGACTGCGTGTACGCCGGCGGTGGATAGGCCGCCGCCGCACAGACCGTGATCAACAGCGGGTAATGGGTTCCGTTACCCAGCTGCACCGCACCCGTCCAGCCCTGTTTCAGCCAGTAGTGCGGACCGTACTTGACGAGGTTATTGGTATCTGACCCGACTTCGGAGGCGCCGGGCATCGTCAGGATCAGGGGCCGGCTCGCCGTATCCGGATGACCCGCCGTAAAATAATTACGGGGCCGGCTGATCCTGACCTGCCATTTGTTGGAACCGCCGCCCTGCCCTCCGCGGCCGACATAGCTGATCGTCGTGTCATAAGTAATAAAGTCATGCGACTCAGCCTGACCATAGGCGATCGCAGACAGGAAAAAAAGAAGGCAGAAGGAAAAGACGCCATTCCATTTTTGCAGGAACGTAAAGGTTGTTTTCATGTAGACAGGATTTGTGTTTTTGAAAATAATGCCATCCTAATGACAATCGAACGGATCTATCGTATCCCCGGGGATATCATTATTTTCAATAAACTACTTGTTAACCGCAACTGCCGATATTGGTATACATGTATACCATCGTAGAACCCCACACCCCGACCCGCACAATTACCAATACGTCCAACGGCAGATTACGGTCGACCACGCCCGGATACGGCCGACAACGGTTGACTGCAGCCGGCTCCATTTAACAACTCCCGACAACAGTCGCCAACGGTTGACCACGTCCGACCACAGTCGCCTCCGTTTGAATACGGCCGACAGGTCGACCACAGCCTACGGCCTACGGTTGGCTTTCAAAAGAAGGCAAGCCATCGATCTCATACAGGATACTCCCACCCACGTTGACCGCCCGGAGGATTTTCAACGTCCCGATAGGATCGCCGCTCGCACCAAGGGGATGAAGAAATTTCCCCCCGCTTTCCTCCGTAATGCTGAAATAATCCCGGGTACCCGGCGACCAGCCCATCATCTCCCCGGATAACAAGGATTCATATCGGACACCCGTCTGCAGACCCTCATACCCAACAGGATCCATATATCCCACCGCCAGCAGACCCCAGAACACATCATACCACCGGTAGAAATTAACGACACTTTCCACGCTGTTCCTGCCCGCATTATAGCCAAAATAATTATTCGGCAGAAAGACCGACCCCTTCCGCTCCCCTTTGAGATAGGCCATCAGGGTATCCCGCCCGGGCTGCCCCGCCAGACCGGCCTCATTGGCGGCAATATAACCGTAGACGAATGAGAATGCAGGATCCTGCCGGATATAATCCAGGATATCGGAGGCATCATAATGCACCTGGCGCAGCAGTACGGGCGTCCCTTTATATTGGAATAGGGGACCATTGTACACACGCAGTGACAGCAGACCTGTACTGGCAGCAGCAGGCACGACGATCTTCATTTCCGTATCGGACACGGTAGCCACGAGGGCAGGGATCCCGCCGACATAGACCTGGTTATCCGCAGGCAGGGCAGCAAAATGTTCGCCATGGATCAGCAGGGTGTCGCCCAACACGACAAACCGCGGCTCGTAGCTGGTGATCGCAGGGGTAGGGATGATGGTTAGCTCCGGCCCTTCGGCGCTGGCATTACCCAGCAGCAGGATCACCGGACTGCTCTTTACCAGGGTCGGAACGATCACGACGATCTTCTCCGGCGCCGCGGACAACAGGTCAGCCTCCCTGCCACCGATCAGCACCTGCGGTTGCAGGGATCCCAATTGCAGGTTCGTACCCGTGATCGTCAGGGTATCACCAGACTGTGCCCGGGACCGGTCGATGGCCTTTATCGCAGGCAGCGGCACAGGAGTAATGACAGACTTATCTTTTTTACAGGCGGCGAGGAGCAACAGGCCGGCAAATGCGGCGGCTAACAGAAACCGCATGCTCGCAAATGAATATTTGATGACAGTGTACATGATTTGTGCAGTTCGATTTAAAAATAAGATCCGCAAGCCTATTGATTGACCAGCGCGGAAAGAGAAATGGTCTTGTTGAGCCTGCTGCTCTCGCTCTCCCCTTCTACCACAGGAGGATGGATATATCCACGCAGGATCAGCGTATAGCAATGCGAGCCCTCGAGCGGAAAAGACTTCCTTGACAGCAGCACACCCGCCGGACCCGAAGTGGTGATGCGGATACCGGACTTCACCGTGGTAGGTACCCTTGCCCAACCGCTGGTCACACCATAGTGGATCTCATGAACCCCCGTTACAGCCGTACTGTCCAAAGACAGATCCACCGGGCCCGCATCCGGGCTGAGATTGATCAGCCGGATAGTGGCGCTGCCGGCCGTCCGGGCCCCGTCATCATCCGTAACGATCGTGGAAAAATAGCCCAGGCTGTCCGCAAGATAGACCGTCCGGTGCGCCTCAGCCGGGAGACGCAGCAGACCCGCATTCAACGTAAAACCAGAAGTATCCGTAAAAAAGACCCGGTAGGGTCCCGGCGCATATTTATAATAATGCGCAGCCGCGATGGCGCCCACACCATCCGGCGTACCGGAACCGCTGCCCATGGTATTATAGGCCGCCACCAGCGAATCCAAATGACCCGTACTATCGGAAATAGCGATCCTGGCAGCCAAACCATAAAACTCCGGAGCCGCATTGTATACCATCAAAGAAGACATCGGTTTTGGCGCCGGGATATCCGTCTGCTTATTGCAGGCCGTCAGCAAACCAGTCAGCACGACGGATAGCAAGACTATCCGGGAAAAAGATGTATCGATCGTTCGTATCATAGATGAGATCATATTTTTTTCATTTATAAATGTTCAACCAGCATCAACGCTGCAGCTTAATTCGCTTCACGGTAACGCCCGCCCGCCCTATCCAATCGGCGACATACAGGTCGCCCGTCTGATCGAATACGATCCGCCGCGGGCTGTAGAAATAGGCTTTATTCCCATTGACGGGTGTCTGCAGCGGACTATCCCAGTTCTCCGTGCTGCCTCCCGCGATCAGGGACACCGTTTCCGCATTGAGGTCCATCTTATAGATCTTCCCGCCATCTCCGCCATGTTCGGTGGTAGAATAGAGGATATTGCCGTCATAATCCACATCGATAGAGGACAATTCGTGATACGACAGATCAATCTCCCTGATACTGCCGGTAGCCGCCAAAGTGTGGATACCGATAGGCAATCCTATGATCGTGCTGACCTCCCGGCTGTCCGGGTTGTATTCCCTGATATTATACTGGAAGATACCCCCACCCGCCTCCATGAGATAGACCTTTCCGTTACCAGCCACGGCCAGGCCTTCCAGGTTACCGACCCTGGCTTCCGCATAAAACCCATCCACATGCCCACCGCCATCCGCGATATCATAAAAATACAGGGTCGTAGTCTGTCCATCAGAGGCCGTATATTCAAAAGAAGATTGATTATACCGCCCCATGATGGTCCTGACGACACTATCGGCGCCCAATACACGCAAAAGACCGCCCTGGATCCCGTCCTGCGTCGTGCCGTCGATAAAATAGAGATTGCCTTTCTTATCGAAGTCGATAGCGACCGGATCCATCACCATCGCCGTATCCGCCCGTCCATCGACAAGACCTTGGTTCACACCCAGCACGTCGGGATGCAATTTATAACCGATCAGGGTCTTCAGCTCACCTGTCGAAGGGTTGAGGCGGGCGATCTGTGCATGAACGACGAACTCATAATACATCGCCCCTTCCGGCGTCGGCGGCAGCTTATCGATCAGCGCCATGTACAGCATCCCATCCGGCCCCGTCTTCATGGAACTAACGATAGACAGCCGCTTATCCCGGATATTGGTCGCATTGGGATCCGTACCATTGCCGCCCAACGTCGTCACGACCCCACCTTCTAATTTTCGGAGGACGACCATGCCGTTACGATCGGCATTTTCATGCCCGCTGCTATCCGAAGACAGCTGGTCCAAAAAATAAAGGACGCCCGTGTTCTTGTCAACCGCCGCATCGATGGCCGCACTGCTGGTCATCTGTCCTATGGGACCATCATCCAAATGAAAAGGATTGTAATAGAAGAGGTTCCCGCCCGTCGACGGGCGGCTGTCCTGGGGCGTTACCACCACGCCCGACACGGCAACCTTGCCCGGGTACAATAAGGTGGGCTTGACGATGGTGTAGCTAAAGGCAGGCTTGCGCAGACCATTCACGGTCAGGGAAAAACTCGTCAGCCCGATCGGAAAATCCGCCGGGATACGGACATGAATATCTTCCACCGGGACAATACCGATGATCTTATTCGTAAACCCGCTTATCAGCGTATCCATCCTGGCCTGCCTGCTGATGATGACCAGCTCCCGCGTACCCAGCAATACCTTCATCTCCGCATCCGGCAATCCGATCTTTGCAACGATGTTGACCGTATCGCTCAGACGGGCCGCCCCGTCACCGATGGCACTCGCATTCTCACTGATATCCAGCACCCGGACAATACCCGATTCCTCCTCGCGGATCGTCAGCTCCTTATCCATCTTCCGGCAAGCCCATTGAAGTAACAGCAGCGGCATCAGGCAATACAGCCAGCGCCTGTCCTTATAATTCCGATTCATACATTATTCACTTATGTGTGTGATAAAAAATGCTAAAAAATAAAATTGAAGGCCAGGGAATAATAGGACCCGGTCCTGTAATTCCGGAAATTATTATCCCCAACGTCATCATACCTGTAATTCCTCTTCTGGTCCTCGTATTGATGCATGGGACTGTTCAGCAGGTTCTGCACACCCGCCTTGATATGCAGGAATTTCGTGACCCGCTGCGTATAGCTGAGATCCAGCTGGTCGCGCCCCCTTTGCATGATATCCGGCAGATCCCCATCACTGTTTCCGAGAATAGCAATGACATCCCCGCTGCGATTATAGACCAGCGCCACCTTGGTCCCCTTCGCCGGGTCCTCATAATTCAACCCCAGGTTGATGATATAGGGCGGCTGCCCCTGCAAGGGCCTTTTCCGGTCCTTGTCATTGCCGGGAAGATGCGCCGCGGGCGAATTAACCCGGCTATAGATCCAGGTGGAATTGATCAGCAGGGACAGCTTGCGGAACAGACGGCCCTCGATGAAGCTGAGGCTCTTGCGGATCTCCGCCTCCGCCCCATAGACATTGGTCGGACCTGAATTCGTAAAATAGATATCCCAGTAAAGACCCGAATAGTTGATCACCCGCGCCAACACCTGTTCGATAGGACGGTCCAGGTGCTTGTAAAAGACCCCGATACTGAACAGTTCATTGCGCAGCATGCTCCGCGGATACCATTCCAAACGCAGATCCGCATTGTGAATATTGACCGTCGTCAGATCCGGGTTACCCGTATAATTATAAAGGTTCAGAAAATCCTTATAGGAGAAGGGTGCCACCTCGCGGAATTCAGGTCTGTTGACCGTACGGCCATAACCCGCCCGGAGGATCAACGCACTATCCGGACGCCAGGAAAGATTCACCGAAGGCAGCCAGGAAGTCAGCGGATGACGGATGTCCATGGGAAATTGCGCCAGACCGGCATTCTGAGCGCCCAAAATGCGCAGCTTGTTATCCTCCACCCGCAAGCCGCCAAAGGCCTGCCACTTCCGGTCACGCGTATGCACATCCACACTCACATAACCGGAAAGATTCCTGTTCTCAGCTAAGTAATTATCACCCGGCACCGAACGATCGAAATACCGGTAGCCAGTCCCATCCGCGCGGAAAATATCCGGACGCAGGATCGTATTCATCAGATCTTCCCTTGGAGATGTATTCTCCTCACCCGGTTTCTGATACCCCAACAATCCGAGATTCCGGTCATAGTTACCCGGGGCAGGTCCCAGCTCGAAACTGCGCAGGGAAACTTCGCGGTACCGATATTCCCAATAGACGCCAGACTTCAGATGAAAAGCCTCGGAGAAACTATGTTCCGCGTCCGCATTGGCCTGCCATGACTTTTCTTTCACCGTAGTGAAAAGACGGCGCAACCCTGCATTGGTAGGATTGCCGTATCTCCATGGCCCGGTGATCCGGTCGTCATACATCGCCTGCTGCAGATCCCCGGGCCTGGCCAGATCGATGGAGTTCTTGCTATACCCGATCTGGCGCAGATCGGGATCAGAATGAACACCGGTAGTATAACCCAGGTTCGCAAACAAGGTCGTCGCATGCGCCTTCCCTATGTTGAGATAGCTGCTCAGCTGGCCGCTGTACACGAACTTACTTTGAAAGGCCAGGTTGGTATTCCTCAAATAATAGCCGTCAAACCCGCTCTTGAGCGTGGCATCCCGCGCCAACACCTTGTTGCCCTGCTGGTTGATAAAATTCTTCAGCTCCAGCGTAAAACCCTTGCTCAATAAAATATTATTGGTCTGGATCAGCCCGATCCGCCCGTTGAAACTTCCCTGCTCGATAAAACCCTTTTCCAGGCCCTGGTTGCGCTGGGAACTCATAAAATAATTCGTCGTCGTATTGGTAAAAGAAACAGCCGTCAGGTTGTTCAGGTGACGGCTCCCAATACGCCAGGAATCATAATAGTTCAGCAAAATCCTTTTATCCAGGTCCGAATGATAGCGCTTAGCCTGGTAATTATCTTTAAAGGCGGCAGAAAATTTTGCATTGTCGGCCGGACTTAGGTAATTAAAGTCCGAAGTCCCGGGAATACCCTTGGGGATCTTCCGCGAACCATCATCAAAACCCAGCCAGTCGTATTTGCCGCCGGGATAGGACAGCACATCGGAAAAGCTGGACCCCGGACGATATTGCGCCGAGATCTGGATATCCAGCTGCCGGGTGAACATACTCTTCTTCGTGAAGATCTTCACGACACCACCGGCGAACTCCCCCGGCAGATCCGGGGAAGGGGATTTATAGATCAGCATGTGATCGATCGCATTGCTGGGAATCTGGTCATAAGAGAAGGCCTTGCTGTCCGGTTCCGTGGCCGGCGCGATATTATTATTCAGAAAGGTGAGATTATAACGCTTGTTCATCCCCCGCACCACGATGAATCGATCTTCAGTTACATTCACACCCGAAACACGCTTGACCACCTCGGCCGCATCCACATCCATGCTCCGCACGATCTGTTCATTGGAAATACCGGAGATGACCGTCCGGGCCGTATAAAGCTCATGCACCAGCTGCTCGTCCGTCGTATTGACCACGGCCCGCCGGCGGGGCCCGGACCGGATCACCACTTCATCCAATTTATTGCCCGCCTGCAATTTGAAATCGGCAACAGACTGCTTCCCCTCCTGCACCTTTACACCGGACAACCGGTTGGACGTATAGCCCACGTAAGAAAACACCAGCGTATAGCTGCCGGGCTGTACGCCTTTTAACTCAAAGTAACCATGCTCGTTGGTCATGACGGCCTGGCCACTACCCAGGATACTGACAGTGGCCCCGGCCAGGGGATTCCCATTCTCAAAGTCCACGACCCGGCCCCGGATGCTGCCCGGCGGCAACGGGACAGGCTTCGCACGGATGATGATGTTGTTGCCATCCTGCTGGTATTCCAGGGAACTGCTCTTCAACAGGTAGAGAAGGATCTCCCGCAGGCTGGCGCCATGGAAAGAGTGCGTGAACTCCAGCCGGAAAGATTCCAGCAGGCGGCTGTTATAAATAAAATTCACACCCGTTCTCGACTCCAGCAATTTGATAGAAGCCACCAGGCCGACCTTTTCCAATTTCAGGTTGATCTTCGCATCGTCCTGTGAAAGAGTGTCCGTCCCCGCAGAGAAAGCCGAACAGCTACAACCCAACCCCAAAAAAAGAAAAGAACAAACGAAACGAAGCATTAAAAAATCACGAAATCCAAAAACCATTTTTTCCATACATTTACAGATCAGATTATTAAACAATAAGGGGGATCAGGATATTACCAGTATCCGGGTCCCTTTTTTTACATCATTTATTAGAGATCCAGACAGAATCACCGGCAAACTTATATTGCAGACCATTGGTGATCGACAGCAGGCGCAGCACCTCCTTCAGGGATGCACCCTTATCGAACCGCGCATTATACCGGTCAGCCGCATTGCCCCTTCCTGATCTCACCAGTACCGGCCTGTTATACCATCTTTCCAACCCATGCGCCATTTCAGCCAGGGTTGCATTATCAAATTCCAACTGCCCGGACCGCCAGCCGCCCGTGGCATGCAGGTTGGGCGTATAGGCAACGATGCGCAGCGTAGACTTATCCACGGACAGCCCCTGCCCCGCGCTCAGCACCTGCTCGCGGCTGACCCCGGCCGAATCAATCAGCACTTGTACCTTACCAGTAGCCATGGCGACGGAGACCCGCATATCATTGGCATAAGAACGTAGATCGAAAGAAGTCCCCAGCACCCTTACCCGCAGGCCCCCGGCCGTCTGGATGACAAAGGGCCGGGCAGCATCCTGCCGCACGTCGAAGAAGGCCTCCCCCTCCGGAAGAAAGACCCTGCGCACGGAATCGGACTGCATGTCTTCGGAAAAACGGAGCGAAGAGGCCGCATTCAGCCATACGGCAGAACCATCCGGTAAAATGAACTTTTTCACCTGCCGCGCCGTAGTGGCAATCTGGTTAAACCGTAAGGGATCATGCTTGCCGGGTCCGGCAGCCATGCGGTATTTATAAAAAAGGAGTGATCCCAGCAGTATAAAAGGGATCACGGCAGCGGCAATACGCAAACCACTCCGCCAGCCTATCTTTTTCGGGGTAAGGGTAGCGGCCTGAAGACCCTGCCATATCTGAACCAGGGAGGCCTCATCCGTGGGCGTCGAGGGATCACGGGCAACGGGCAGGTCCAGGCTGCCATACCAGTCCTCCAGCCATTTTTTTTCAGCAGGAGAACAGGCGCCCTGTTCGTATTTTTCCAGTAATTCCTGTAAGTGGTCAGCACTCGGGTCTGATGGTGTCGGCATACAAATACCATTCAACTGCCGAAGTCCATCGTACCAAGCGCGTATATTAAGTGAATGTTAACAAACCACAGTTGGATAAAACCACAGGCATCCAGGCCATCCCTGATCCGCTTCAGCGCAGCGGAGAGTTGGTTCTTCACCGTCTGCCGGGAAAATAGCCCTCCTGCTTGCTCAGCCGGTAAATGACCTTCATCCGGGGGGGCATACCCTCCACCTCGGACCGGATAATATCCTCCAAATGCTTCACCGCCAGGGGGTCGGAATGATCGGTCCCATTGGCGGTAGTGGCCGCCTCGAAATGCTGCAGAACGGCCTTAAATTTCTGCTGCCGGATATTTTTCTTAAAATGATTAAAAGTCTTATTTCGTAAAATAGTGAAAAGTAGCGGCGCAAGAGACAACTCGAAAACCAACAAATCCCGCTGCAAAAAAATATCCAGGAAACAGTCCTGGACCAGGTCGCGTGCGTCATGGGGACACCCCGTCCGGCGGCAGGCTTCGGCATAGAGATCCGATGCATATCTGTCGAACAGGACCTTGAAAGCCCGCTGGTCGCCATCTTTCAGCTGCTGAGCTAATTCCCTGTCACTTGGATGATTCGGCTGCATAATCCCACTCGCGGAGTTAAAATGGCCACAATATTACAGGTAATATGCCACGCGAAGGTTAAGGGAATATTAACATCGGAGCTCCCCGCCCCAACGTAACCATCCACATCT